>Ga0210033_1001391_pt1 | contig 22139 bp, 13 predicted proteins | sample CryGeymeta201501_FD_185465 | JGI IMG/M metagenome (GOLD analysis project Ga0210033, IMG submission 185465) | Groundwater microbial communities from Crystal Geyser aquifers in Utah, USA - Crystal Geyser metaG 2015-01 (SPAdes) (version 2) | ecosystem: Environmental > Aquatic > Deep subsurface >... | reverse complement strand
GCTGCCACCGCCGTCGGTGGTGCCGGTATCGCCGCCGCCGTCGCCGCCGCAGTCGGACCAGACGCTGGGATCGCTGTCGTCGCAGTCGTCGCCGCCGTAGTCGACGCTGTCGTGGCCGTCGCCGTCGGCGTCGTAGTCGCTGCCGCCGCTGCAGTCCTGGTCCACGCCGTCGTACCAGATCTCGGTCGCGCCCGGGTGGATGCTGGAGGCGCTGTCGTCACAGTCGTCGCCGCCGTAGGCGCTGCTGTCGTGGCCGTCGGCGTCGGCGTCGTAGTCGCTGCCGCCGCTGCAGTTGGTGTCGACGCCGTCGTACCAGGTGTCGGCCGTGCCGGGGTGGACGCCGGCGTCGGCGTCATTGCAGTCGCTACCGCCATAGGCGCCGCTGTCGTAGCTGTCACCGTCGGCGTCGTAGTCGCTGCCGCCGCCGCAGTCGCTGTCGACGCCGTCGTACCAGGTGTCCGGGGCGCCCGGCCAGGTGTCGGCGTTGTGGTCGTCGCAGTCAGCGCCGCCGCAGGCGGGCGCCAGGGATCCGTCCAGGTCGTAGTCGCAGTTGACACAGGTGTCGGTCAGCGCCGTGTAGCCGTCCTGGGCCGCGACGTCGTGGGCCCCCAGGGACACGAAGAAGCTGTACCGGATGCTGTCGCCCGCTGCGATGGCGCCGACGGTGTGGCGGAGGTTGATCGGGCGGTCTCGCGCGTCGCCGTCGTCATCGAGCAGCGTCACGTCGGCGTCGGAGCTGAAGGAGGTCGAGCTGCCGATCTCCTGCGCGTCCTGGTCGCAGACACCCAGGCCGACGGTGTAGCCGGAGACCGGGCCCACGGCCTGCACCCAGTCCTGGACGCCGTCGCCGCTGAGGTCCTGGTCGTCGTTGTTGGTCTCCAGGGCTGCCGGATAGTCCTGGTCCCCGTCCAGCCAGAACAGCATGCGCATGTTGGAGACATCGCTGCTGCCGCCGTTGTCGATCTCGAATTCGACGTAGATGGTCGTGGCGTCGACGGCCCAGGCCTCGGTCTTGGTGATGGTCAGGTCGCCGTAGGTCCAGACGTACTCGCTGGCCAGCTCGGAGCTGGTCGACAGGTCGGTCTCGCTGGTCGTCGTCCAGGCGGCCGAGACGTAGCTGCCGCTCGCGCTGTAGCTGGAGCCGCCCTGGTCCCACTCGAAGACGATGCGCTGCTGGGCCGAGCCGTTGGCCACGAACTCGGTCCAGTCGCCCGAGCCCGTGAAGTCCGCCTGCAAGCCGATGCCCACGCCGGATTCGTTCCAGATGCCGTTGTTGTTGTAGTGGACCTGGACCTGGTCACCCGTCAGGGTCTGCGCCGCCTGGGCCGTGGGGCACAGCAGCATGGCCAGGATCGGTGAGAGGGACAGGGAGGACATGGGGAGCTCCTTTGGCGCGCAGCGCCCGCAGCGCCAGCTCCCATGGTAGCGGCCCGAGGCACGGCCCGCGAGACGCGCCGCGGTGGACGTGCCCCCGGTGAGCCCGCGCGGGGCTGCGGCAGGGCCGTGCAGGCGGACTTCGCGGCGTGTCACGAGTTGTTGGCCCATCGCGGCGCATCCCCCGGAGATCCGGCCCTCTCCAGGAGCCGAAGAGGCTCCTCCCGCGCCCCCGCGCCCGCCCGGGTCAGGGCACCGCGGGCGCCCGGCTCAGGGCACCGCGGCCGCGGCGGCCCGCATCGCAGCCGCCTGTCCGGCCTGCGGGGCCACGATGTACAGTCGCTCCGTGTTGTGCAGGTGCCCGGGCACCCCCACCCGGTCCCCCTTGTCGTTGTAGATGCCGATGCGGGCCCCGACGTAGCGGGGGTGGGCGCGCTCCAGCACCTCGACGTGGCCCCGCGGGGCCAACAGCTCCTCCAGGGCCTGCCGCTCGACCACGCCCTCGTCGCTGAAGGAGAGCACCAGCACCGGCACGTCCAGGGCCTCCAGGGTCCGGGCCAGGGCCGGCAGCAGCCCGGGGCGCGAGTTGAAGGGGCTGCGTCGGACCTTCACGTCCACCCGCTTGCAGGCCACGCCGTAGACCTCGGGCCGGTCCCACCGGACCAGGGTCTCCCACAGGTGGTAGTTGCCCAGGTAGCTGTGCTGGTTGTAGGGCGGATCCAGGTAGGCGGCGTCCCCGTGGAAGGCGGTCGCGGCGGTCCAGGCCTCGTCACACCAGGCCGCCCCGGGGCCGGGCAGCAGGGGAGGGAGGAGGAGATCGAGGGGCCGGAGCGCGCGCCCCGCCCACTGCTTGAGCCAGGCCATCTGGACGCCCACCGTGCTGTCGACCCGATCGGCGGCCAGGAGGAGGGCGGTCAGCAGGACGTGGCGCAGGGCCAGGTCGGGGCCAGCGGTGGCCGGGGGCGCGATGGCGTCGAGGGCCTGCCGCATGCCCTCGATGCGGACCGCGTTGTCGGGGTGCAGGTAGCGCGACTGCCGGGCGTACAGCTCGGTGAACCAGCCGTCGACGGGCGGGGCGCGCCGCAGCTCCTCCAGGGCGGCCTCGGCCCGCGGCCCGATCCGGTCGGCGTCGGCCCCCACCAGGGCCCCGGCCAGGTGCCAGGCGTAGCGGTTGTGGTCATTGGCCGTGACGTGCAGCCCGGCCGCCTTGAGCGCGTGCCCGACCCGGGAGGTGCCGCTGAACAGGTCGAGCACCCGCGCCCCTCGCGGCAGGGGCGAGAAGGCGGCGGCGATGGTGGGCACCAGGACCCGCTTGCTGCCGATGTACTTGATCATCGCCGTGCCTCCCGCTCCCACAGGGACAGGCGCTCACCTTCCTCCCGGTGCGCGCTGCGCTCCTGCCAGTCCGGCCCCAGCAGGGCCGGCGGGGCCACGGCGGCCCGATCCGACCAACACAACCATGCCCGGCCGCCCGGCGCCAGGTGGCCGTCCAGCTCGACATCGAAGCGGCGGGCCAGGTCCAGGCCGGGGCCGCCGTGCAGGGCCAGGGAGAGCGAGGCCCAGGGACCGCCCCACCGCCAGGGCCGACCGGCCAGGTAGGGGGGGTTGAAGCAGATCCGGTCGAAGCGCTCGCGCCGGACCGGTCCAAAGAGGTCCCCCTGCCGCACATCGGCCAGGCCGTTGTGCCGGGCGGCGGCGACGGCGCGGTCGGAGCGGCCGGTCGCCACCACCGTGGCCCCGGCGCGGGTGGCCGCCAGGCCGATGATGCCCGTGCCGCAGCCCAGGTCCAGCAGGCGCTGGCCGGGCTCCATGCGGGTGGCCACCTCGCCGGCCAACCAGGCCCCGCTGCGAAACAGGACCGGGTCCAGGACCCCGGGGGGGACCTCGATCACCAGCGCTCCGACCCGAACGGTGCGGGTCCGGATCAGTCCCCAGACCACCCGGGCCCGGGCGCCCCTCAGCGGGAGCCCCCAGGGCCTGGCGGCCCCATGCCCGGCGGAGGCGGCCCCATGCCCGGTGGAGGCGGACCGCGGTACAGGCGCAGCTTGATGAGCACGCGCACCACGACGGAGCGTGTCTCGCGAACGCCCAGGGCCATGGCGAGCAGGCCGTAGACCGTCGCCCCGGCGGCGACCACGACCAGCAGCATCGGGCCATGGGCCCAGGGGCGCAGCACGACCAGCAGCCCGCCCATGGCGGCGGCGGCCACCATGATGCGCAGGTGTTGCCCCCAGAAGCCCGGCGCCCAACCGTCCAGGCGACGGGACAGCAGCCACATCAGCACCCCGACCTCGCCCGTGACCGTCACGGCGTGGGACAGGGGCAGGCCCTGGATCCCCATGCCCAGGCCATAGACCAGGCCCAGCGCCACCGGCAGCTTGGCCAGCATGGCGCCCATGGAGATCTTCATGGGCGTAAACGGGTCCTGGACGGCGAAGAAGGCCGGCAGGACGACGCGGTAGGTGCAGATCCCGAATGTGGCGACGGCGTACATGCGCAGGATGCTCGCCGTGCCCAGGGTGTCCGCGGCGGTGAACTCGCCCCGCTGGAACATGGCGGAGATGAGTGGGTCGGCCAGGACGAAGAGGCCCACGGCCGAGGGGATCACCAGCAGGGCGTTCATCTCCAGGGCCTGGGAGAGGCTGTCCCGGGCCCCCTTGCGGTCCCCTCGGGCCAGCAGCACGCTGATCCCGGCCAGGGCCGCGACGGCCACGCTGCCCGAAAAGATGCTCTGGGGGATCTGCACAAGGCGGAAGCCCAGGGTCATGTAGGAGACCGGGCCATTGCCGAAGCGGCTGGCGATCTGCGTCTCGACGAAGACGTTGAACTGGACGACGACGACGCTGACCAGGGCGGCGCCGACGAAGCGCATCACGCGGCGCAGCTTGTCGTCCCCGCCCAGGCGGGGCCGGATCCGGAAGCCCAGGCGCCGCAGGACCGGGAACTGGATGGCGGCGGTGGCGAGCCCGGACAAGGTGGCGGCGACGGCCACGGCACCGATGGCCGGCGTGCCGGTGGCGGCCTCCCACTGCGGGCCGAGCAGGCAGGCGCCGATGATGAACAGGTTGAGCAGGCTCGGCGCCAGCGCGGGCAGGAAGAAGCGCCCCCGCACGTTGAGCATGCCGCCGAACAGGCTGGCGATGCTCAGGCCGGCCAGGAAGGGCGCCAGCAGGCGGGTGAGCCAGGTGGCCAGCTCCATCTTGCCCGGCGTGTCTTCGAAGCCGGCCGCCACCAGGAAGACGAAGCTGTGGGCGAAGATCAGGAAGGCGGCCGTGACCAGGCCGAGGATCACCAGCAGCACGCCCAGCAGGGCGTTGGCCAGGGCCCAGGCCCGGTCCCAGCCGTCCCGCTCACCGGTCTCGGCGAAGATGGGAACGAAGACGTTGGCCAGGGTCCCCTCGGCCAGCAGCTCCCGGAACAGGTTGGGGACCCGGAAGGCGGCCAGGAAGGCGTCCGCGGTGACGCCGGCCCCGAAGAAGGACGTGAAGACCATGTCCCGCGCCAGGCCGCTGAAGCGCCCGAAGACGCTGGCCAGGCCGGCGAGCATGGCGGCGCGGCCCATACGCGGGGGAGGCCCACCCGGGGGAGGCCCACCCGGAGGAGGACCGCCGGGGGGAGGACCGCCGGGGGCGAGGTCGCCCGCGAGGGGAAGGGAGGAGCTCATGGGGGACCGCTGCGAGGGGGCCGGGACCATTCGGCCGGGACGGCCGGGACCATTCGGCCGGGACGGCCGGCACCATGGCCACGGCCCTTCACCCCCCGCGGGCCGGCCGGCAAGGGGCATCTTCGTGAAGCGAGGGGGTCACGGGATGTCGTCGGCTGAATGGCCCACGGGGACCGCGCGTCGGGAGGTCGGGTCGAGCACGGCGGACCCCTCCTCTCTGAGGCTCCCTCCGCAGCCCGCCAGCGACCCTGGAGGTCCCATGTCCGGACAGAAGCGCACGAACCGAGCGAGCCTGGCCCCGATCCGAGCCCGCGCCCCCCTGGGCGGCCTCGCCATCGCCCTGCTGACGTCCCTGGCGTCGCTGGGTGCTTCCACCCCGGCCCAGGCCCATGACCTCTCGGTGCATGTCCAGGTCGGCGGCGCGCCGGTCGCCCCCACCGGCCGGCTGGGCGTCGACAACGACGCCGGGACCACCCTGACCCTGCGGGTCGACGGCCGCATGCTCGCGACCCTGCGCCCCGGCGAGGAGCGCGCCCTCACGGTGGGCGCCGGCGTGCACCAGGTCCAGGCCAGCTACGTCCAGCTCGGCGTCGAGCGCACGGTCCTGGCCACCCAGATCCGCGTGGAGCCCGGGCGGCGGCGCGAGATCCACCTGCCGGCGGCTGTCGACACCCTGATGGCCGTGCGCAACCCCCTGGACCGCTCGGTGCGCCTGCGCGTGGACGGCATGGACCGCGGCGCCCTGGGCGCCTTCGGCAGCACCCGCGTGGCGGTGGCCCCCGGCCCGCACACGGTGGAGCTGGTCCTGGACGGGCGCAGCGTCGCCCGCGAGACCGAGTACACGCAGATCTACGCCGACAACCGGTGGGACCCCCGCGTGGCGATGATCGGTGACCTCGTCGTGCGCAACCCGCTGCCCATCCCGGTGACCCTGGTCGCCGCCAACGGCCAGGCCCGCACGGTGCAGGCCTACGGCAGCACGACCTTCGCCGGCGTGGGGCAGGGCGGCTTCCCCCTCTCCGTCCGGCGGGCCGACGGCGGCGAGGTCGTGGCGCAGCTCCTGCCCCAGGTGCGGGCCTTCGTGACCACGGTCGCCGAGGTCACGCCGCCCCGGATGGGTGTCGTGGCGGTGCAGAGCGTGGCCCGCAGCAGCACCCGCGTCTTCGTCGACGGGCGCTTCCTTGCGGCCCTGTCGCCCGGGACCTTCCAGCGGCTGGAGCTGACGCCGGGCATGCACCAGGTCCAGGTGATCGACGACCGCGGGCGGACCCTCGAGCTGCGCAGCCTGCGGATCGACCGGTACGACGTGGCCATGCTGCGGGTCGAGGGGCGGGACCAGGACGGCGGGCACCAGTACGCCGACCGCGGTGAGGATCGTGGCGAGGGCCGCGGCTACGGCGACGGGAACCGCGACGAGGATCGCAGCGGCAACGATGGCTGGCACGTCCGCCCCGAGGACAGCCTGGCCCGCCGTGATCGCGAGGACTGAGCATCCGTGGAGCACCGCTCGCCGGCTCGCCCTGGGGCGGGTCGGCGGGTCGGCGGGTCGGCGGCTCGGCGGGTCGGCAGATCGGCAGATCGGCGCGGCACGCGGGTAGACTGGCCCGGTGCCGCGCCCTGCCCGCCTCCTCGCTTTGCTCCTGCCGCTCTTCCTGCTGGGAGCGGCCGGGGGGCCGGACGCCGGGGACCTGGTCTTCACCGACAGCGATGAGGCTGACGGGCCGCCCGCGGTGCCCTTGGACCTCGACGCGGTCCCGGCCACCACCCTGGACCTGGGGGCCGACGGCAGCCAGGCCATCACGCTGCCCTTCGCCTTCTCTTGGTACGGAGCGGCCGTCGACAGCGCGACGGTGAGCGCCGACGGCCTGCTGCTCTTCGACGGGGACCCGACGGCGGTCGGCTGCCCGGGGGCCGGTGGCGACTGGTCGGGCCTGGCGGCCTTCGGCGGGGATCTGGCGGCGGGCACCGTGCGCACGGCCACCTTCGGCCGCTACCCCGACCGCGCCTTCGCCGTGGACTGGCAGTCTCCCGCCGCGGACGTCGGCGGAATGGGTCACATCCAGGCCTGGCTGCTCGAGGGCCGCTCCGAGGCGGTGATCCTGCTGGACGACCTTCACTTCGGGGACGCCTCCGTCGACGGGGGTGCCAGCGCGGTGGTCGGCGCCCAGGGGGGGGCGGGCACCGGGCTGGCCTGGTCCTGCAGCGGCGGGCTGGCGGACGGATCGGCGGCGTGGTTCGGCTCGCGCTACGGGCGACCCGGCGCGCCCCAGCGGCGCACCGACGACCTGCCGGCCGCCTGGTGGGGGACCGAGACCTTCCAGTACGCGGGTCGGAGCCTCGCCGCCGGCGATCTGGACGGGGACGGCCTGGACGAGGTCCTGATCGGCAACCCGACCCGGGACCGCGCCTCTGTGCTGCTGGGCCAGGTGGGGCCCGCCCGCAGCGGGGACGTGGCCGCGGCCGACGCGGTCATCCTGGGGACCGGGGGCAGTCGCCTGGGGACGGCCGCAGGGCTTTCCGATCTGGATGGGGACGGCCTGTCCGACCTGGCCCTGGGCGCTCCGTATACCAACGGCCCGACCCTGTCCCGGGTGGGCGCGGTCGAGATCCTGGCTGGCGGAAGCCTGTCGGGCGGCCGCGCCATCGACGACGCCGACACCCACCTCGCCGGGCCCCTGCACAGCCAGGCCCAGGCCGGCGCCGCCCTCGCCGCGGCCGACGTGGACGGCGATGGCTACGCCGACCTCCTCGTCGGTGCGCCCTCCCAGGACGACGCCGCCGACGACGCTGGCGGCGTCTACCTGTGGACCGGCGGGGCTGCCGCCCTGTCGGCCGATGCCTCCCTGGACGACGCGCCCCTGTGGACCGGCGAGGCCAGCCTGGACTTCGCTGGGACGGCCGTCGCGGCCGCCGACCTGGACGGGGATGGCGCCGCCGAGCTGGTCGTGGGGGCGCCCGATGCCTTCGGCGCGGCCTCGGGCTCGGGGCGCGTCTACCTGCTGGCGGGGGGACCCGGCCTGGTCGGCGGGCCGCTGGTGGATGAGGCGGCGGTCATCGTCGACGGCAGCCTCAGCAATGACCGCGCCGGCACGGCGGTCGCCGTCGGGGACCTGGACGACGACGGCGTGGCGGACCTGGTCATCGGCGTGCCTTACTTCGACGACCCCCTCTCCGGCGCGGGGGGGGCCTTCGTCTTCCTCGATCCCCTGGGCGGGGGCTCGCTACTCACGCTCGACCTGGCGGACCGCTCGGTGACGGGGGGCGCCGGCAGCGCCAACGCCGGGGCCGGGCTGGCCGTGGCTGACCTGGACGGGGATGGCCGCGCTGACCTGGTGGTGGCGGCCCCCAACAAGACCGGCGCGGCGACCGGGGGCGGCGTGGTCGGGATCTTCACCGACCGGGACACTGGCCGGCAGGCCCTGGATGACGCGGCATACCGGCTGCTCGGCACCAGCACGGGGGGCCAGCTCGGCATGGCCCTGGCGGCCACATCGGCCACCGCCGACCACGACGGGGACGGCCGGCCGGAGCTGTGGATCGGGGCGCCGAACGACGCCCTGGGCGGAGCCGACGGGGCGGGGGCCGCCTACGGCTGGCAGCTCGTGCCGGACTTCCTGGACGCCGACGGGGACGGCTTCGTGGCCATCACGGCCGGGGGCATCGACTGCGACGACGGCGACGCCGGGGTCTACCCGGGGGCGGGAGAGGTCGCGGGCAACGTCGTGGACGACGACTGCGACGGCTGGGTGGACGACGCGGTGATCCCGCGGGTGGACGAGGACGGGTGGCGCTGGGACCTGGGCGCGGAGCTGGGGGATCCCACGCCGGTCGTCTATGGCTTCGAGGAGGCCACGGCGGGCGATGGCGTCGAGGACCTGTACCTGGACGAGGGCCTGGTCCTGGACGGCACCGGCCCGATCGCCGCCGAGCCCAGCGTCTACGGCAGCCTGGCGGTGGATACGCTGGCGGCGTCCTTCACGCCGACCACTGGCAACCGCCTGGACCTCGTCTTCTCAGAGCCCGTGGACGCCGTCGCCCTGCGCCTGCTCGACGGGGACGGCAGCTTCTCGGTCACGGCCTACGACCCCGATGGGGTCCTCATCGCGGGCCTGCCGCTGGCGCTGCGGGCCAATGGGCGGGCCGGGGGCGCCTTTGAGGGCTTCACCTTCTCCCGCAGCATCGACCGGCTCCGCCTGGCCGGGCCGGGGGTGGCCGGCTGGGGCCTCGACGAGCTCGCGGTGGTCTGGGCCTCGACCACCGACCGGGACGGGGACGGCTACACCGACCAGGCGGGGGACTGTGACGACGCCGACCCGGCCGTCCATCCCGGTGCCGTGGAGGACCTGAGCAACGGCATCGACGACGACTGCGACGGCATCGTCGACGGTGGCGCCATGACGGTCTGGGACGACCCGGCGCTGTGGCTGGCCGAGACGGGCATCGAGGTCCAGACCATCGACTTCGAGGACCTGGCCCCCGGCACGAGCCCGACCGACGAGTACGCCGACCTGGGCGTCGGCTTCGACGGCGACCTGGCCGTCACCGTGGACGTGGACGGAGCGGCGCCGCGGGACGCCCAGGCGGCCGAAGCCAGCGACGATCTCCTGCCGATCCGCTTCGACGAGGTGCAGCCGGCGGTCGGCCTGTGGATCCTCGACGCCGAGGGGCCGATCACGTTGTCGGGCTCCCTGGACGGCCTGGACCTGTACACGGCCGAGCTGAGCACCGATGGTGGCGACCTGGACGGTGGCGTCTTCGTCGGCCTGAGCTTCGACCTGGGGGTGGACACCCTGACCCTGTCGGCGGGTCGGACCACGGTCAGCTGGGGCATCGATGACCTCCAGTTCTCGCTCCTTGGCCTGGACGACGCCGACGGGGACGGCTTCACGGAGCGAGATGGCGACTGCAACGACGCCGAACCGAGCAGCTTCCCGGGTGCCGAGGAGGTCTGGTACGACGGGGTGGACGAGGACTGTGCGGGGGGGGACGACTACGACGCGGACGGCGACGGCCACGAGCTGACCGGCACCGGGGACGACTGCGACGACGGGGACCCCAGCATCGCGCCCGGCGCGGCCGAGACCTGGTACGACGGCATCGACAGCGACTGCTCGGGGACCAGCGACTACGACGCCGACGCGGACGGCTACGACGACGCCGACCACGGCGGCACCGACTGCAACGACGGCGATCCGTCCCTCTCGCCGGGCGCCACCGAGCTCTGGTACGACGGGGTGGACCAGGACTGCGCCGGGGACGACGACTACGACGCGGACCACGACGGCTGGGTGCCCTCGGGCTTGGGGGCCTCCGGCACCTTTGGCGAGGGGGACTGCGACGACGGCGACGGCTCGGTCTCGCCGGGCGCAGACGAGGTCTGGTACGACGGCCTGGACGAGGACTGTGCCGGCGACAGTGACTACGACGCCGACGGGGACGGCCACCTGGCCACGGCCTGGGGCGGGGACGACTGCGACGACCTGGAGCCGACGGCCTACCCCGGCGCCTTGGGTGAGGTCTGCTACGACGGCGTCGACACCGACTGTGACGGCTGGGACGACGACGACTGCGATCGGGACGGCTACGCGGCCACCGAGCGCGGTGGCACCGACTGCGACGACGCGGACGCCGAGATCCACCCCGGCGTGGCCGACCCCTCTCACGACGGCGTCGACGCCAACTGCGACGGGGCGCCGGAGTACGACGACGACGGGGATGGCTACGACGGGGTCGAGGACGGGGGCACGGACTGCGACGACATCGATGCCACCGTGTGCCCGGGCGCCGTGGAGACCTGGTACGACGGCGTCGACCAGAACTGCGACGGGGCGGACGACGCCGACGCCGACGGCGATGGTTACCAGGTTGCCGCCGCCGGGGGCCTGGACTGCGACGACGCCGACCCCACCGTGCATCCCGGGGCGGCCGACTACCCCTACGACGGGGTGGACGGGAACTGCGACGGGGCCGATGACTTCGACGCCGACGGGGACGGCTTCGCCGTGACCTGGTACGGCGGCACGGACTGCAACGACGCGGATGCCACCGTGTTTCCCGGGGCGACCGAGACCTGGTACGACGGGGTGGACCAGGACTGCTCGGGGGGCAGCGACCTGGACGCCGATGGGGACGGCTACGACGCGGCGGACCACGGCGGCACCGACTGTGACGACGCCGACGCCGGCATCTCCCCGGGGGCGACCGAGGTGCCCGCGGACGGCATTGACCAGGACTGCGACGGCGTAGACGACGTGGACGCGGACGGCGACGGCTGGGGCAGCACCCTGGACTGCGACGACGCTGACCCGCGCAGCTACCCGGGGGCGCCGGAGACCTGGTACGACGGGGTGGACCAGGACTGCGCGGGCGGCAGCGACTTCGACGCGGACGGCGACGGCTGGGACAGCGCCGCCTACGGGGGCCTGGACTGCGACGACACGGCGGCGGGGACCTCGCCGGCTGCGGCGGAGGTCTGGTACGACGGGGTCGACGAGGACTGCGCGGGGGGAGATGACAACGACGCGGACGGCGACGGCTGGGCGGCGGCGGCCTGGGGGGGAGGGGACTGCGACGACGCCGACCCGGACCGCAACCCCGGCGTGATCGTCGACGGCTGCGGCAACGGGGATGAGGACTGCGACGGCCCCGTGGACGAGGACTGCGGCACGGCGGACACTGGCGGCGACGGCGGCGGGGTGGACTCCGGCAGCAGCGACGGCGGGGCCGGCGACGGCGGCGGAGCGGACTCCGGCAGCGGCGACGGCGGGTCTGGCGACGGCGGGTCTGGCGACGGCGGGTCTGGCGACGGCGGGTCTGGCGACGGCGGGTCTGGCGACAGCGGGTCTGGCGACAGCGGCGGCGGCGGGGCAGGGGACGGCGGCGCCGACGCCCCGGGCGGCTGTCGGGGCTGCGCCAGCGGCGGCGGGTCGGCCGACTCCCTGGCCGGGCTGCTGTTGGGGCTGGCGGCGGTGGTCCGCCGGCGAAAGGGCGAGACCCCAGACTAGTGAACGACCGGATCGTCCTCGTCGTCGCGCCGGCCCCAGAGGGGCTTGCCGGCCACGTCGCTGCCGTCCTCGCGGCCGCCATCGATGACCTCGAAGCGCTCCATGGCCTTGTCGCGGGCCCGCTTGCGCTCGGCCTGCTTGCGACGGGCGCGGCGCTGGGCCAGCCAGTTGCGCAGGCGCGCCGGCCGCAGCAGGCCGCGCCCGTAGAGGAAGCCGATGCTGGCCCCACCGAGCAGGGCCGGGGCCTCGGGTGAGCCCAGGGCAAAGAGCAGTTCGACGCCGACCAGGATCAGCACGAAGGTGCGAACCTGCATCTCGCCCAGGAAGAAGAAGCGCGCTCGCTGGTGCCACTGCACCGCGCCCCAGCAGACGATCAGGCCCAAAGAGCCGCCGGCGGCGCCCAGGTGGGGCACGGTCCAGCCCACCGAGGCGGGGGCCAGCTTGCCCAGGGGCAGCACCAACACCGAAAGCAGCAGGGTGAACAGCGCGCCGCCCACGCTGCAGGCGGCGTAGGCCTTGTACAGGCCGCGCGTTCCCCACCAGCCCTCCAGCGGCGTGCCGAACCACCACAGCGTGAGCAGCAGGAACATCAGGCTCATCGCCTGCGAGGGCGGGTAGATGAGCACGCTGGTGAAGGGCTGCCACAGCCGGCCGTGCAGGATCACATCCCGCGGCACCATGACCAGGGCGTCGGCGACGGCGGACAGGGGCGAGTCGCGCAGGATGATGGTTGCCACGGTCGCGACGACGTGGATCACCATCAGGGTGATGGCGCCGCGGCCAGGTCGCGTGGAGAACATCCCGCCGGTGCTCTGGGGCTGGGGCACGGTCCGCGGTTCCGGGAGAGGGGAGCCCACCCCTTACCGATTCCCGACTGTGAGGCCAGCCCGCACTCCCGGTACCGTGGCCGGATAGGCGGGGGACGTGCCGCTGGCTCTCCTCGCCCTGCTCCTCTCGGCCCTGACCTGGGCTCACCCCTTCGGTTCCCAGCTCTATGGGCACCGGATGGAGGTGCGCCTGGATCGCGGCAGCGTGCAGATCGACTACCTCGCCGAGATCAGCACCCCCGACCACCTCCGCGACCTGCGGACCTGGCTCCGGCAGATCCCGACCCCGACGCCCGCCGACGAGGATCGCTACGTGGCCCGCGTGCTCCAGGAGCTGCAGACGGGCATCACGGTCGTGGCCGACGGCGAGCTGGTGCCCCTGACTGCGCTGCCGGTGGGCGAGAAGAGCGGGGTCGGCGACACGCGCTTCATCACCTTCCGCCTGTCCCTGCGGGGCGAGCTGCCCCCCGACGCCACCACGCTCAACGTGGTCAACTCCAACCTGCCGGGCGCCGCGGCCCTCTTCAACACCCAGCTCTTCGTGAGCGACGCCGTGGTGGTCGACGCCTGCAGCCTGTTCAAGGTCAAGGACGGGCAGCTCGTCGCCGACCGCTCCGAGCGCTGGCAGGCCCAGGAAGAAGCCCGCGAGCTGCGGGTGGCTTTCCAGGCCCGCTCCCAGGCCGGGGCTGCTGTGGAGCGCGGCTTCCGACGCCTGGCCGAGGGCGGCGAGGTCGGCGCCTACGTGCCCGCCGCCTCGCGCCTGTCCACGGTGAAGGCCGACCCCCTGGTCGCCCTGGTCCGGGGAGAGGTGACCCCTCGCGCGGTGCTGCTGGCCCTGCTCACGGCCGTCATCCTCGGCGCGCTGCACGGGCTGTCTCCAGGCCACGGCAAGGCCCTGGTCGCGGCCTACCTGGTCGGCACGCGCCGCTCCTACTCCCAGGCGGCCTGGCTGGGCCTCATCGTCACGGCCACCCACACCCTGGCGGTCTACGCCATGGGCATCGTGGCCATGGTCCTCGCCGAGAGCTTCGCGCCTGAGAAGGTCCTGCCCTGGATGGAGCTGGCCAGCGGCCTGCTCGTCGTGGGTGTCGGCGTCGGCCTGGTGCGGACCCGGCTGCGCGCGGCCCGGGCGACCCGTGTGGTGGTCGCCGACCCCGGTCCGGCCCACGAGCACGGCCACGCGCACGACCACGCGCACGACCACGCGCACGACCACGCGCACGACCACGCGCACGGCCACGACCACGGCCACGCCCACGACCCCCTTGACGACGCGGCCCACGGGGCGGCCCACGCCCAGGCCATCGCCGCCAGCGGGGACGGCTGGCGCTCCCTGGTCGCCTTGGGGGTCTCCGGCGGCCTGGCCCCCTGCCCCTCGGCCATGGTCCTGCTGCTCACCGCCATCGGCCTGCAGCGCATCGGGCTGGGGCTGGTCCTGGTCGCCGCCTTCTCGGTGGGCCTGGCCATCCTCGTCACCGGCCTGGGCGTCGCCGTCATCCTGCTCGGCGACCGCCTGCGCGACCTCAAGCCGGCCGGCCCCATCTTCCGGGCCCTGCCGGTGATGAGCGCCGTCTTCGTCACCCTCCTGGGCCTGGCCCTGAGCTGGAAGGGGGTCGCGGCGGTGTTGGCGGTCCTGGGCTGAGCGCGCGCAGGCGGCGCAGCGGGTGCCGACCCCCCCAGGCCCACAGCGCCAGCCCGGCCAGCACGGGCGCCAGCCAGAGAGTGCCCTCGGTGCTCAGCCAGCCCAGCTCATAGGGCCGGTCGGACAGGGGGAAGAGGAGCAGGTAGCCCCCGCCGGCGTGGTCCTGGAACAGGTCGAGGAGCAGGTGCAGCAGCATGCCGCCCAGCAGGTTGGCAAAGACGGCGCGGCGCTGGTCGGACCTGAAGAGCAGGGAGAGGCCAGCGGACAGCGAGACCATGCCGGCCGGGATGTGCAGCGGTCCCCAGCCGTAGAGCAGCAGGTCGGGCACGCGCAGCCCGTGGCTGGCCAGGGCGACGGCGGTATCGGCCGGCACGCGACCCAGGAGATCGGGCAGCACCGAGCCCAGGCTGAAGCTGGCCAGGTGCGGGGGGCGGGTGGGCCACAGGGCGCGCTGGCCCCGCTTGAAGAGCAGGCCTAGGGCGGCGTGGGTGATGAGGTCAGCCACGCTCGACCAGCTCCCCGCCCTCGACGCGGAAGCCCAGGGGCAGGACCAGGACGGCGAGGATGGTGCCGGCCAGGCCGATGAGCTGCTTGGCCCGCCGCCAGCGGTGCACGGTCACGCGCTCGGCCAGCACCGCGCCGTCGCGGGCCCGGAAGCGACCCTCGACCGTGACCTGGCTGCCGGGCGGCGGCGCGGGCGCGGCGCTGATGACCTGGACGCGGTGCCCCTCGTGGGCCACCTCGAAGCCTGCGTCGTTGGTGGCCGTGACCTGCCACAGCAGCATCATCAGCCCCTGGCCGTCGAAGGCCACCGGGTCGGCCTGGGCAGCGCGGATCCCCTGGGGGCGCGTGGTCGCGTGCACCGCGGCGAGCTGGCCGAGGCCCAGCAGCGCGATGACGCAGGCGGCCAGGGCGAACCAGCGGGCCGATGCAGCCATGGAGGAGCTCCGGTGGGCGAGGGGAGGGAGGCCGGATCCTGCCACAGGGGCTGCCCGCCGCGCCCCTTCTCCGGCAGAGGCACTGTGCCTCTGCCGGGTGTGAACCAAACCCGTTGGTTGAGAGGGGCACGTAGCCATAGGCGATGAGAACTGGTGGTATTGACGCGTCAATACTAAGAGACCGTCATGCCTACCATGCTCCCACCCGAAATCATCGTTATCATCAAGCAGCTCGTCGCACGATTCCGGTCGTGGGTAGACCGGGATCTCGCCTGCGAAGACATCCCGGATCTCCTGTCGGCCGAGGTGCTGGTGGTGGCCGCGCTTCGAGAGGCCGGACTCGCCATGCTCCAGGAGTACGTCGATGTGCGGGCGGAGCAGGCGCTGTCGCACCGGGAGCCCTGCACGTGCGGGCACCTCAAGGAGGTGCATCGCCACCCGACCTGGCCCAGGAAGACGATGCTCGGCACGGTCCATGTTCGCGACACCTACACCTACTGCCGGAACTGCCAGGAGTCAGACAAGCCGCTTCATGCCTGGCTGGGCACGGATCGAGAGACCTGGTCGCTGCTCGCACAGGAGGCCGCCGTGGACTTGGCGACCGACGAGTCCTGTGCCAAGGCAGTCGCAAAGCTGGAACGTCACCATCCGGGTGTAAACATGGGGCGTGCCACCGCGCTGCGGATACTGCACGAGCATGGCGCGCAGGCTCGCATGTTCGTCGATGACAAGCTCGCCGGGGCGCGCCGGCTCGCAGAGCTGCCGAGGGTTCGCCAGACGGGCGACGCCGAGGAGCTGGAGGTCCAGTACGACGGCGGGATGATCCCGGTGGCGACGCTGGAGTCCATTGAGACCAAGGAGGGCGAGGAGCCGGAGCGGACGCCCGTGCGCGGGCTGCTGAAGCGACGCAAGGTGTGCCGCTACGAAGAGGTGAAGGCGGGTCTCGTGCAGAAGCCTGGAGAGGTGGACCGGCTCTATACCCTCCGCCCGACCACGGGTCTGGACGAGGCTTTCGATGACCTGTTCGGCCTGGCGGTCATGAAGGGCTGGACCGAGGAGACACAGGTGCGCGGCCTGGCCGACGGGGCGATCTACATCCGACCCCGGATGGCCGAGACCTTCCACGCCGGTAGCTTCCGGTTTATCCTCGACCGGCCCCACTGCAAGGAGCACCTCAGCGACGCGGGTGCCGAGATGGAGCCGCTCACCGGCATGCCTGCCCAGGAGTGGGCGAGAGCGGCCCTGTCGAAGCTGGAGGCGGGCGGCAGCCAGGAGGTGGTGGCCGAGTTGCGGCGCGCCTGGGAGGCGTCGGGCCAGGACCACAACTCCCGAACAGACGACCTGCGCCTTGCGGCCAACTACTTCGAGCGCAACGGCGATGCCGTGGCCTACGCCGACTACCGCGAACGTGGGTGGAGCACGGCGAGCAGCGAGCGAGATCGAGAGCTGTCACGGCAGCATTGTGCAGCCGAGGTTGAAGATCGGCGGGGCGTGGTGGCATCCGGATGGCGTGGACGACATCCTGGCGCTCCGGATGCTGAAGGCGAACGGGTGGTGGGATGAGTACTGGACCGAACAACAGCAGGCATGGAGTCGTCGTGCAGCCACCTTCGCAGAGGCCCGCCCGTCCCGGGCTGCGTGATTCCCGCCCGTCCCGGGCTGCGTGATTTCTGCCGCCAGGCGCGGACTTGCGGGAGCCTTCGACCGGGGCTCCACCCGTCCCCTGTGCGTGCCGCTGTGGACCCGACGCCCGGGGCTGCCGCTACCCGTCCTGCCACCCCGCGCCGCGCGCCGCGCATCGCGTGCGCATCGAAGATCCTCTCCTATTTCCGAATCGGCCAGAAAGACAAGTCCAGACGATAAGCGCCAACCTCCCTACGTTCTCTCTCTACCAACGCCTCCCGAGCACACCCAGAGGCACTGAACCCCTTGACAGAGGAACGGCTGTTCAGTAGCTTGTCAGAACTTCCCCCCATCTCCATCCCCGGGACCGTCATGGACGAGCTCACCCCCCGCCAGGCCGATGTGCTCCACTTCATCCAGCGCGCGCTGGAAGAGCGCGGCTTCCCGCCCACCTACCGGGAGATCGGCGACGCGCTGGGCATCTCCTCGACCAACGGTGTGGCCGACCATGTCAAGGGCCTGATCAAGCGCGGATACCTGGCCAAGCCCCAGGCCGGCGCCGCCCGCAGCCTGCAGGTGACCGCGCGCGGCAGCGCCATGGGCGACTCCCCCATGCTCGACGTGCCGATCCTGGGCAACGTCGCCGCCGGCCTGCCGATCATGGCCGACGAGAACCACGACGGCACGCTGCACCTGGGGCGGGACATGGTGCCCGGCGACGGACCGACCTTCGCCCTGCGGGTGCGCGGCGAGTCCATGATCGAAGAGGGCATCCACGACGGCGACTACGTCATCGTGCGGCAGCAGATCACCGCCCGGAACGGCGACATGGTGGTTGCCCTCATCGACGACGAGGCGACGGTCAAGTTCTTCTTCCGCGAGGGCCCGCGGATCCGCCTGCAGCCGGCCCACCCGACCATGCCGCCAATCTACGTGGACGCCCGCCAGCAGACGGCCATCCAGGGCAAGGTCGTGGCGGTCTTCCGGGTCTACTGAGCCCGGGTCCTCGGGCCGGCCCGCGGCCCCTCGGCTCGCCCGTGCTACTCCTGCGGCGTGGACCCCTTGCCGCCCGCTCCTGCGTCCGCGCGCCGTGCCGGTCTGTGGTCCGAGGTGGCCCTGGCCCTGGCGCTGATCACGCTGGCGACCCTGGTGCTCAACGCCGGCGTGTTCTGGCTGCTGCTCAAGCGCACGGAGGAGGAGCGGCGCACCGACCTGGCCCTGTCGCTGAGCGCGGCGCTGACGGCCCAGCTCGAGGTGGAGGCCGCCCGGGGCGAGGCGCGGGACGCCGGCTACCGGCGCGTGCTGTCGGCCTACCAGGGCACGGCCCTGGACGTCGATGAGCTCTACGTGGCCGACGCCGGCATGACGACCATTGCGGCGGTGGCGGGCCAGGCCCCCGCCGTGCCGGACATCGGCCTGCGGTCGGCGCTCTATGCCAGCCAGCAGTTCATCACGATCCTCGGCGTGCCCTGGGGCGCCCGCTACGTGCAGGTGACCTCGCCGGTGGCGCCCCGGGGTCGCCCGGTGGCGGCCCTGCGGGTGAGCGTGCCGCTCAAGGCCCCGGCGGTGCCCGGCGGCGTGGTCGGCTTCGCGCTCTTCTACGTGGGCGGCAGCTTCGGCCTCGTGAGCCTCTTTGGCTACACCTTGTTCCGGCGCAGCCTGATCCAACCGGTCCAGAGCCTGGTCCAGGGCACGGCCCGGATCTCGGGGGGCGACTTCGGCCACCAGGTCGAGCTGGACGCGGCGCGGGAGCTCCAGGGGCTCTGCGACGCGCTCAACGCCATGAGCACCTCCTTGTCCGACTACCGCACGCGGACCGAGGAGCAGCTCGCCCACCTGGAGTCGGCCTACCAGGAGCTGGCCCAGGCCCAGGAGGCGCTGATCCGCTCCGAGAAGCTGGCCAGCGTGGGGCGGCTGGCCGCCGGCATCGCCCACGAGGTCGGAAACCCGCTCACGGCCGTGCTCGGCTACGTCGACCTGGTCGGTCAGGGCCTGGGGGACCCGGTCCTGGAGCAGGACCTGGTGGCGCGGGCGCGCACCGAGCTGGATCGGATCAACCGGATCATCCGCGACCTGCTGGACTTCGCGCGGCCCGGCACCGGGCGTGCCGAGGACGTGGCGGTGCGGCCGGCCCTGGAGGACGCGCGGGCGACGGTGGCGCCGACGCCTTCGATCCGGGCGGTGCGGGTCGTCGTCCAGGCCGCCGCGAACCTGCCCCTGGTGCACATCGAGCGCGACAAGCTCCACCAGGTCCTGGTCAACCTGCTGCTCAACGCGGGCGATGCCCTGGGGGAGCGGGAGGGTGGAGAGGTGGAGCTGCTGGCGGAGCTGGTGCAGGACGAGGCCGGGCCCATGGTCGAGATCCGCTGCCGGGACAACGGCCCGGGCTTGGACCCCGTGGCCCTGGACCGCGCCTTCGAGCCCTTCTTCACGACCAAGGACGTGGGGGAGGGGACCGGCCTGGGCCTGGCGACCTGCCTGCAGGTGGTCGAGGGGGCCGGCGGCAGCATCGCCGTCGAGAACCGGCCCGAGGGCGGGGCCTGCATGCGCCTGCGGCTGCCGGCGGTGGTCCCCGAAGACCCCACGGGGTCGGCCTCGTGAGCCGGCCGGGTCAGGGGCACCTCGCCGCCTGGCTGGGCCTCGGCCTGGCCCTGCGCGGGCTGCGGGTCGTCGCGCGCTGGGACGCCCTGACCCTGGCCTACGCGGCCTACGCCGAGCCGGTGGCCGACGCGCTGTCCCACGGCCAGCTCCTGCGGGCCGCGACGACCTGGGTGGGCCTGCACCCGCCGCTGTACGCGCTGATCCAGGGGCTGAGCGAGGTGCTGCTGCCGGTGCCGCTGCTGTGGCTGGCCACCGGGGCGCTGCTGTCCCTGGCCGCGGTGGCCCTGGTGGGCCGGACCGCTGGCCCCCTGGCCGCCGCGGTGTTGGCGACGGCCCCCTTGCAGCTCGCCGACGCAGCCGAGGTCGACAGCTACCCCCTGGCCAGCTTCGCCCTGGCCCTGGTCCTGGCCCTGGCGCGGGGCCCCTGGTGGGCCCTGGCCGGCGCGGCGGTGGTGGCGAGCTGGAGCCACGTGCTGGCGGCGGCGGGCGCGGCCGGCGTCGTGGCCTGGCGGCTGCGTTACCCGCTGCAGCCCGGCGAGCGGCCCCGGCTGCTCGGCGCCTTCGCCCTGGGTGTGCTGCCGGTCGCCGTGGGGGCCGCCCGGCGGGTGCTGGCCCCCGGGACCTTCAGCCAGCCGGCGGGTGACCTGGGAGCCTGGCTCTCCATGGCGGTGCACGGCATGGGCATGGAGGGGCTGCTGCTCGCGCCCCTGGTCCTGCTGGGGCTGTGGGGGCCGGCGGCGGCGGCCTGGCTGCCTGTGGCCGGCGTGTTGGGCCTGGCCCTGGCGACGGGGGCGGCGGCGCCCCACCAGCGGCCCTACCTGGACCTGCTGGGACCGGCGGCGGCGGTGGCGGTGGCCGGTGAGGTCCTGCGCATCGAGCGCCGCGGCCTGCGGCTGGCCATGGCCGGCCTGGTGCTGGTCCTGTGCGGACTTCGGGGTGCCCGGGGCCTGGCCTCGGGCTGGTCCCAGCTCACCGAGATCCGCGCCGACCTGGCCCGCCCCCGGGCCCTGGACGCAGCCCTGGCCGAGTCGGCGCCCGGGGACGCGCTGTGGCTGGTCCAGCCGGCTTTGCAGGCCGACGACGACAAGACGGCCATCGACCCGCTGATGTGGCGCCTGCCGCCCTGGACGCCCATGCCGATCCTGCGCCCGGTGCCCTTCGAGTACGCCGACTACCGCTACGGCCAGCCGCGGGGCTTCCGGGGCCGCACCTTCCTGTCCAGCACCGAGCTGTCCGAGCAGGCCCTCGATCACATGGCGCCCGTCCTGCTGGCCCAGGGCCGGCTCTACGTGGTGCTGGCCGACCACGGACCGGCGGCGGGCCTGGTGGCGCGGGTCGAGCGCGCGCTGCGCCCCTACGCCTTCACCGAAGAGGAGGTCGGCGCGGACCAGGGCCTGGGCCGGGATCGCCTGTACCGGGTGACCGGGCGGGCCGAGGCGGCCCCGTGATCCCGACGCCGATTCCCACGCCCGTGATCGAGACCCCGCTGCAGACGGCCTGGCCGGCGATCCTGGCCCTGGTCCTGCTGCTGCCGGCCCTGGCCCTCTCGGCCCGCGCGCTCTGGCCGGGCCGACCCACGGCCCTGGGCCTGGCCGGCGTGCTCCTGCTGGCCCTGGTCGTGCGCCTGTGGGTGGTGCCTGCCTGGTCGCAGCACCTCTACGACGGCCACGAGGCCGAGTACTGGGACATCTTCCAGGGCAGCCGGGCCCTGTCCCGTGGCGGCCCCGTGCTGTACCCGGCCATGCAGTGGTGGTGGTGGGCCTGGGGGCAGGTCCTGCCCCACGTCGAGCGCGCGCCCGTGGTGCTCAGCACCCTGGTCGGCCTGGTCGCCATCGGCACGGCCGGGGCCGCGGTGGCGCGGCTGGCCACCCCCGCCGCCGGCATGGTGGCGGCCCTGGTGCTGGCCCTGGACCCGGTCCACGCCGCCTGGTCCTCCAGCGCCTACAACGTGATCCCGGCCCAGGCCCTGGGCGGACTGGCCCTGCTGGCCGTGGCCAGGCTGGTCCGCCCGACCGCACCGCTGTCCCTGCGGGACCGGCTGGCCCTGGGGGCCGTCGCCGGCCTGGCCCTGGCCCTCGCGGTCGCGACCCGCATCGAGGCCGGGCTGTGGGCCCTGCCCTGCTTGCTCCTGCTCCTCGGCCCGCGGACCGAGGGCGGCCTGGCCTGGCGGGATCGCCTGCCGCTGCTGCTGCCCCTGGCCCTGGGCGGCCTGCTCGCCCTCCTCGCCGCCCGCCCCATCCTCTTCCCCGGTGACGTCCCGGGGGCCGGTGACCGGGCTGCCGCCTTCGCCATGAACTGGGATCTGCTGGGCCTGCAGGCCCCCTTCGACACGCCGCCCGCCCTGGCCCTGGTCGCCGGCGGCGCGCTGCTGGCCGCGCGTCGCTGGCCCTGGCCCACCCTGGCTCTGGTGGGCACGGCCCTGGCCAACCACCTGCTCATGGCCTCCTTCGACGACATGGGGGATCG
>Ga0210033_1001387_pt1 | contig 22172 bp, 19 predicted proteins | sample CryGeymeta201501_FD_185465 | JGI IMG/M metagenome (GOLD analysis project Ga0210033, IMG submission 185465) | Groundwater microbial communities from Crystal Geyser aquifers in Utah, USA - Crystal Geyser metaG 2015-01 (SPAdes) (version 2) | ecosystem: Environmental > Aquatic > Deep subsurface >... | reverse complement strand
CTCCTTCACCCCATCAACACCCCTTCGATGGCTCCGGCCGACGAGACCTTGACCTCGGTCCGAGACCATCGCTTTTTCTTGCTCGTAGGCACCGCTGCCGACGGGACACCGTTGTTGCGCCTCACACCGACAATCTCTCCGCCGCGTCGACTTTCTACGCAACATCGCCCCCGACCTGCCGATAACCCTCCCGTCGGCCCACCACGGGCCATCGCACAGGAGACAGGAATGGCCAGGAAGGACACGCCGCCGCACGACAGCTTCGCCAAAGACCTCCTGAAGAGGGTGCTCAAGCGGGGTGGTCAGGTGGAGTCGCAGCTGGAGCTGCTGACTCCACCCCTCTACGTCGACATCTACTACGCGCCGAACCCCACGAAGCGATCACCTCCGCCGCTGCTCGAGCTGCTCTGGCGCATGGGTGACCGCCCGACCCTGTTCGAGATCTTCAGCGACACACCGCAGCTTGACGACTGCCTCGACATCGTAGAGAAGGGCCTGCGCTGGCATCGCGTGAACCGCCCGGCCAACGTCGGTGACCGCGTTGACTACCTCCGAGCGCGGGCGTGGATCATTTCGCCCGGCCACCCTAAGCTCGCCATCAAGGCCATGGAGGCTACTTCGGCGCCCGGCTGGCCGCGCGGCTTCTACCTCGCGCCCGCGCTCGCCGACCTCATGCTCGTCGACGTTGCACAGTTGCCTCTGGAACCTCAAACTTTGATACTGCGTCTGCTGGGGCAGGGAGAGACGCGCCGGCGCGCCGCCGAGGAGCTCTACGCCCTCCCCTCCAACCAGGTCGTCTTCGCGATCGCAGAGATTGTGAACAAGTGGTGGACCGTCATGACGAAATCGGCTGAACCTCAGACACACATCTTCGAGCCTGAGATGCTCGAGATCGCCGGCAAGATCGTCGAGAAGATGAAGATCGATGCCATCGCGATTGGCGAGAAGAGGGGCAAGAAGCAAGGCAAGAAGCAAGGCAAGAAGGAAGGCAAGGCCTCGGCTGAGCTGCATGCTGCCGCGACCGTCCTCGGCTTGCGCCTCGGCCGTGAGCTCTCCGCCCCGGAGCGCCAGCGCCTCGGCGAACACCTCGCCAGCACGGACGTGGATGAGGTCCTGCGACAGATCATGTCGCAGCCGGAGGACGGGCTGCTGGGCTGGCTGCGCTGACCCGCGCGGTCAGATGTACTGCCCCGAGTCCACCCGGATCACCTCGCCGGTCACGCAGCGCGCCGCTTCGGAGGCGAGGAACATCACGACCTGGGCGATGTCGTCGGGCTCGGGCACGAAGGGAAGGACCATCTCCTCCTGGGCCTTCGTGACGATCTCGGGCGGGGAGGCGCGGACCATGTCGGTCATGACGAGGCCTGGGCAGACGACGTTGACGGTGACGTTGAAGCCGCCGAGCTCGCGGGCGAGGGTCTTGCTGAGGCCGATGACGCCGGCCTTGGCCGCGGCGTAGTTCGCCTGGCCGAACTTGCCGCGGAGGCCGTTGATGGAGGAGATGTTGACGATGCGGCCGGCGCCGGCGGCGCGCAGGTGGGGGATGACGGCGCGGGCGGTGAGGAAGCAGCCCTTGAGGTCGACGTCGATGACCTCGTCCCACTGGGCGTCGGTGAGCTTCCAGGAGACCTTGTCGCGGTTGATGCCGGCGCAGTTCACGAGGACGTCCACGCCGCCGAAGGTCTCGGCGACGGCGGCCACGGCGGCGTCCACGGAGGCGCTGTCGGCCACGTCGACCTCATGGGCCACGGTGTTGTCGAGGGGCTCGGCGTTGGCGAGGCGGTCGAAGATGGCCACGCGGTCGCCGGCGGCCACGAACGCCTGCACGATGGCGCGGCCGATGCCGCGGCCACCGCCGGTGACGATCACCCGTCGTGTCTTCATGTCAGCGCCCCAGCTGCTTGGCGAGGCAGAGGCGAGGGGCGGGGCGGAAGCCGGCGCGCGCCATGAAGCCGAGCATGTCGAGGTCGTCCCAGGCCACCTCGGTGCGCAGCTCGTCGACGCGGAGCGCGGCGAGGTTCATCTCGAGCTGGCGGAGGAGGGCGCGGCCGACGTGGCGGTGGCGGTACTCGGGGTGGACGCCGATGGCGTCGAGCACGGCGATGGGTTCGGGGCGGCCGAACTCGCCTTGATGGAAGATCACGGTCACGAAGCCGACGACGTGGTCGTCGACCTCGGCCACCATGGACAGGTGGACGCTGGAGTCCTGGAGGGAGCGGCGCACCTTGGTGGTGAAGAAGTCGCGCCGAGGGAGGCCGCTGGCGACGGCATCAATCCGGATGATGGCCTCGAGGTCGCTCTCGCGGAGGGTGCGGATGTTGACGTCGTCGGTCTCGAGGGCGCCGGGATCGAGATCGTCGGCGCTGCGTGCATCGGTCATGGGGAGCTCCGGGGCGTGCGGTCAGGCGGTCAGGGCCAGCCCGCGTTGTTTCAGCTGCTCATGGCGGAACGAGGCCAGGAGGGCGGCGCCGATGGCGCCGGCGTAGACCGCGTCCGGGTGGGTGACCACCTCCACCTCGACGGCGCCGCGGCGCTTGCGGGTGCGGGCGCTGTCGAGGGACTGGTTGAGGGCGGCGAGCATGCCGCGATCGGCGCCGAGGCCGCCGGTCAGGATGACCACGCCGTCGGCCTTGACCGAGCGGAGCAGGCTGGCGAGGCGGCCGGCGATGCTCATGTGGATGCCTTTGAGGATGTCCTCGGTCGAGATGCCGCGGCTGACCATGTTGATGACGTCGGTCTCGGCCAGCACGGCGCAGATGCTGGAGCACTCCTCGGGCTCGGAGGCCCGGAGCGAGAACTCGCCGACGTCCTCGAGCGGGACGCCGAGGTAGCGGGCGATGTTCTCGAGGAACTGGCCGCTGCCGCTGGCGCACTGGCTGGTCATCTGCTGCTGCATGACCCGGCCGCGCTCGTTGATGCGGATGGCCCGGGCGTGCAGCGACCCGATGTCGAGCACGGCGCGGGCCTCGGGCACGAGGAAGAGGCCCCCGCGCGAGTGGGTGGTCATGCCGTAGAAGTGGCCGGTGGCCATCTGGACGGGGTCGGCGTCGCCGGTGCTGGCGACGTAGACGAAGCCGTCCTTCGGCACGCCCGCCTCCTCGCAGGCCTCCTCGAAGGTGGAGTCCACGACCTCCTCGACCCCTCGCCGACGGATGCGGCGGGCGATCTTGGAGAGGATCTGGGCGTTGTCGCCTGCGTCGCTGCGCGCGATGACGACCTTGACGGCGCTCGAGCCGACGTCGATGCCTGCGGTCAGGTACATGAGGCCTCCATGAAGGGGCTGGGCGCCACGGCGCCGACGTGGGGGAGGAGCTGCGGCACGCCGCGCCGCACGTCGTCCATGGCGAACAACGCCGCGCCGAGCGCGCCCATGTAGATGGAGTCGGCGTGGGCGTTCATGGTCAGCTCGCCGTAGTGCTCGGTGACCATCTCGCGCAAAATTTGCGTGGCCATCGGGTTCTTGCAGACGCCGCCCGTGAACGTGAACTCGTTGACGATGCCGCCCGAGCGGGCGAGCAGGGACATGGCCCGCAGGATGATGGCCCGGTGCAGGCCGGCCAGCACGTCCTCGCGCGACTGCCCCAGAGCGAGCCGCTCGCGCAGCTCAGCGCCAGCGAACACGGTGCAGGTCGAGTTGACCCGGACCACCTTGCGCGCCTGCATCGCGAGCGGGCCGAGCTCGTGCAGGCCGAGGCTGAGCTCGTCGGCGATGTAGCCGAGGTAGCGGCCGCAGCCCGCGGCGCAGCGGTCGTTCATCTGGAACGACGTGACCACCCCGTGCTCGTCGACCTGGATGGCCTTGGTGTCCTGGCCGCCGATGTCGAGCACCGTGCGCGTGCCGCCGAACGCCTTGTGCGCCCCGCGACCGTGGCAGAGGATCTCGCTCCGTACGGCTTCCTTCGGGAAGGGCAGGGTCTGGCGACCGTAGCCCGTGCCGACGAACGCCACCTCCTCGAGCTCCAGCCCCCCGATGCGCCTCCCGAGGCTGTCCAGCGCCTCCCGGTCGCCCGCGCCGAGGTCGTCGCGCTCGGCCATGGTCCGGCTGATCGCCCAGCGCAGCTTGTCGCCGAAGTCAAAGCCGAGGCGCTTGGCCTCGACGTTGAAGATGGCCCGGTCAAAGATGGCCGCCAGGCGCTCGTAGATGGTGTCGCCCGTGCCCGCGCGGCGCTCCAGGCTCGCCATGAACGAGGCGCCGGCGATGTCCTTGAAGAAGTCGCTCTTGCGGCGCGCGTTGCGCTCGAACATCGAGGGCGCGTCCGTCACGCAGTCGCCGAGCACCGCCTCGGCCAGCGGCCGAAGCTCGGCGCTGGCGGCCTGGTGCTGGCCAAGCTCCATCAGCACGCCCGCCTCGAGCCGCAGCATCTCGAGCTGGTCGAGGTAGAGCGCGAGGCGGAACTTGCCGTCGAGGTCCTCGCGCAGATCGGCGGCGGCGATGGCCCCGGAGATGTGGAGCTGCTCCAGCTCGCGCCGCAGGATCTCGAAGCGAGCGGCGATGAGGGCCTCGTCGCGGGCGACGGCGGAGGCCACGGAGTAGTTGCTCCGGCTGTTCGTGATCCCGCGCCCCAGGATGTTCCCCTGCTCATCGAGCAGGATGGCCTTGGTGGTGGTGGACCCCAGGTCGATTCCAACGACGCATTTCATGCGTAGCTCCCATGTTTGCGGGCCTGGAGCATCTGGAAGTAGCTCTGGAGGCGGTTGTCGATGTTGGACTTACCGAAGTAGCGCGGGTCGACCAGATCGGACTCGATGAAGCCACCAGGCACGCCGGTGCGGTCCTGGATCTCGCGCATGATCAGGAGCTGACCGGCTGAGAAGGAGTTGCAGGACTTGACGCTGTTGATCAGCAGGCCGTCGGCCTCGTACTCCTCGATGTACTTCTGGAGGAGGTCGATGCGGGAGGGCAGGTTGAGGTTGGTGTAGCAGCCCAGGCAGTAGTCGGCCATGGTCCCGAGCGGGTCCGCGTCGTCGTGGCGGAAGCCCTGGTCGTAGAGCCCGCCGACGCGCGTGTAGGAGCTCGAGACGACCGTCGCCCCCTCGCGCGAGAACATGCGCCAGAAGTCGTAGAAGTGGGTCCAGTTGGGCGGCCCCTCGACCACCAGCCGGTACTTCTCCTCCGGCGCAGGCCCATCGGGCGTCATCGGGCCTTCGTTGCGCGCCATGCGCTCCTCGACCTCGCTGCGCAGGGCCTTGTAGTAGTCCACCGCCTCGGTCGTGCCGCGGAAGGCCGTGAAGATCGGCCCGATGTAGTAGACCCCGCCGAAGTAGCCGTCGATGGGCGAGGGCTTGTGGCGGGCCGACTCCCAGACGGCCACCAGATCGTCCTCGGCTTTGGCGGACAGGCGCAGGTGCTCGCGCAGCACGTCCATGTCGAGCTTGCGGCCAGCGATCTCCTCCATCTTCGGGATGACCACGTCGCGGAGCTGGTCGACGACGTACTGGCGCATGGCGTGGGTGATCTCGCCGTCGGCCTGATACGGGATGTGCAGCATGACGACAGGGCACTTGTACTCCTCGCGGAGCAGCTCGAACCACTTCAGGAAGGTGAAGCAGCCCGTGTACGACAGCAGCAGGAGGTCTGGCTCGGGGATCTTCTCGCCCGTGGGCCCGATGTTGCCCGACTTCATCATCCCGATGTCGCACTTGACGTACGTGCACACGTCCGGCGAGTGACCCGCCTTCTCCGCCTCGCCGATGTACGCGGCCGACTTCTTGCGCATGCCGGACTGGAGGGCGTTGATCTCCGGCAGCACCGGCAGCATCCCCAGGGCGCCGATGAGCTCGGTCAGGTTGCCGGGCACGAAGGTGTAGACCACCTTCTGGCGCGTCTCTTTGGAGTTCGCCAGCTTCTTGAAGTGGTCCGCCATCATCTCCTTCTGGAGCACCTGGCTGGAGTCCTTCCGCGCCTCGACGACGGAGGTGTCTTGATCGGTGGTTGTCATGCTTCGTTGCCCCACAGCTTGACCGCGTCGGAGAAGGCGCCAGCCTGCTCGCGGATGACCTGGAATTGCCCGGCGTTCTCAGAGAACTTGAACGCCGTATAAGGGATGTTCGCGTTGTTCAGGGCTGTCTCCAGCATCGGCTGGTCGAGCAGCGCCGGGTCGCAGAAGCTGGCCGCCGCGAAGATCACGCCGTCCGCCTTCAGTCTGTGAACGTCCTCCACCAGCTCCCGACCCTTGACGTCGTCGCCGATGTACCGCGACGACGTCGCGCAGCCCCCCGTCAGGAAGCCGCCGACCAGCGCGTCGAGCGCCGTCTCCCCCTTCTTGAGCTCGATCGAGCCGCCGAGCATGCGGAGGCCGAGCTGGAAGTCGTCGTCGAGGATGTCGCAGCCCGCCTTCTCGATCGCGCGGATGAGCAGGAGCGGCGGCTGCTCGCAGAACGCACCGCGCAGGATGCACCGCACGTTGTCGTAGCGGCGGCTGTCCCGCGCCCGTGCGCCTTTGAGGTAGCGGCGGATGAGCACCGCGTGCTCGGCGGCGAACATCGTGCTGCCGGCGCGGGCGACCACGTAGGCCTCCGAGGCCGGCACCAGCCACGGAGCGGTGCGGCGCAGCTCGTCGAGCTCGTGCAGGGCGACGCGGCGGTCGTTCTCGTCGGCGATCGCCTGGCGCAGGCGGTCCTCCTCGAGCGGCAGGGCGCCGCGGGCGGTCAGCTCGGTCGCGATCCGCTCCAGCTCCAGCCGGTAGAACTTGCCGCCGATGGCCGTGTCGAAGTTCTGCGGCAGGTCGAGGTACGTCGCATACACCTTTGGGAACAGGATCTTCCACATCCCGCCCAGGTTGCGCACCACGTCGCAGATCGACGGGAACAGCATCGCGTCCAGCACGTCGTAGTGGCGCGCCAGGCCGAGCTCGATGACGCTCCGGGGGATGTGGCAGATGTACGACTGGAAGTATGAGTCGCCGCGGATGATGTCCACCTGGTCGCCGCCGCCGAACACGGCCACCGGCAGCGCGCCGAGCGCCTCGATCAGCGGACGCGGGATGTAGATGGGCAGGTGGCCGACGGCGAGCCGACCAGGGTGCTCCAGCTTCCAGGTCTTGACGTGCTCGAGGTGGATGTCCTCCACCCGTTCCGTCGCCTGCTGGAGGACCTCTGCGGCGAGGTCGTGAGAGGGGGTTGGGGCGCTCATGCGATCTCTCCTTGGTGGTCGGCGTCGTCCGTAGCGGGGGCCGACGGCCCTTCGACAGGTGGGCGATCGAGGCGGATCAGGGAGGGGCGTCGAAGCTCGGCGAACTCGGCCGCGAGCGTGTCGATGTCCCCGCGCATGGGGCAGTGCGTGACCACGCCGCACATCGTGATCTGGTGGATGGTTCGGGCGACGTCCTCGACGGTGCCGTGCTGCGGCGCCTCGTACCAGCCGAACACCCAGTTCATCATCCCGAACACGCTGTAGGCCCGGCGCTCCAGCTCCGCCGGGTCGTCCGGGGCGCCCGGGGCGGCGCCAGGCACCGTGCAGCAGCCCATGGAGGCCTCGGCCACGGCCTCGCGCACGATCTCGAAGTAGCGCTCCTTGAGCACGCGCACCGTGTGCCGGTGCTCTGGCCCGAGCGCTGACGCCTGTTGCAGCAGCACCCGCATGATGTCCGGGTGGTCCTGGAAGTAGGCGACGTGGTTGGCGATGAGCATGTACAGGTGCCCCGACGGCGCGTCCTCCCGGCGCTGGAGCTCCTCGGCGGTGGCGATCAGCGTCTCGAAGGCGCGGACCTGGAGCGCCAACAGCACCTCCTCCTTGGACCCGAAGTGATTGTAGAAGTTGGCCAGGGAGCGGCCAGCGGCCTTGGCCAGCTCCCGCATCGACATCCCGTGGAAGCCGTGCGTGGCGATGGCGTGCGCAGCGGCCTCCAGGATGTCCTCCTGGGCCTTCTGCTTGCGCTCGACCGTCGTCAGGCGTTGTGCCATTGGGGCGTCCTCCGCTCCAGGAAGGCCTCGATGCCCTCGTTGCCGTCGTGGCTCGGGATGAGGCCCGCGACGTACTGGCTCTCGGCCGCGTCGAGCGCCCCGTCCATGGCGGCGGCCACGCCGCCGGCCCTGCGCGAGGCGGTCACAGCCTGCCGCAGCGACCACGCCGACAGCGGGGCGAGGTGCTGGCCGTACCAGCCCATCACCTCTTCGACGGCCTGCTCACCGGAGCTCTCCAGCACGGCGGTGGCCCAGCCGAGCCTCAGCGCGTCGGCGGCGGTCAGCTCGGCGCCGGTCAGCAGGAGCCGCTCGGCGGTCGCACCGCCCAGCCGCAGCGGGCCGAGGGCGGCCAGCACGGGCGGGAACACCCCGAGCTTGATCTCGGGGCAGGCGAAGATGGCGTCGGCGGTGGCGAACACGAAGTGCGCGCACAGCACCACCTCGAAGGCGCCGCCGAGGCAGCGCCCCTGCACGAGCGCCGCGATGGGCACCGGGTAGCTCGCCAGCATCCGCGCCGTGGCATGGAAGGCCGTGAGCATGTCCGCGGCCTGATCCCGCCGGTGCTCCTCGACGGAGGCGCCGAACGAGAAGTGCCGCCCCTCGGCCCTGAGCACGACCATGCGGAGGTCGCGCTCGCAGGCGGCGGCGTCGAGCGCCGCGGTCAGGTCCGCCATCAGCGCCGTGGAGATGATGTTGCCCTTCGAGCCGCCGAGCACGAGGTCGAGGACGTGCCCGCCAGCGAGCCAGCGGGACGTGACGGTGGGTTGAGCCTCGCTCACGACTTGCCCTCCCGATCCTTGCGCAGGCCAACGCGGGCGCTCTCGGGCAGGATCTCGTCGACGAGCGCCTCGTCGAAGTAGCGGCCCTCGGCCAGGAGCTGGCGGTACCGCACGAAGTCGATCTCGCGCTCGCCGCGCGCCCCATAGTTGAAGGCGGTGAAGCCGGCGGAGGCCTCCGTGTTCATGTTGAGCGACAGCCACGACCGGTTGCTCTCGGCGTTGGCGTACCAGAAGGCGAGCTTCTTCTTGCGCAGGCTCTGCAGCGTCTTCCGCGTGCAGTCGGGGAAGGTGTACATCAGCGTCGTGACGAGGCTGTCGACCTCCTTGTCCAGCAGCGACAGGTCCAGCGTGCACGCCGCCAGCGCCGCCTTCGCGTCTGCCTTCGCCTTGCCCTCCCTGAAGTCGCCGAACACCATCCGCCCCATGGGGTCGATCCACTGATCCGTGACGACCATGGGGTTGGGCACGAACTCGCCGGCGGCGTTCTTGTGCACCGGGGCGATGCGGTTGATGAGGCCGTAGTGCAGGGCCTTGTGGGCGGACCACTGTTCGCACAGCGCCAGCGAGTCCGCCGCGCGGGCAAACCCGACATAGAGGTCGAGGAAGTCCGTGGAGCCGCCGTCCGGGGCGGACCCGTGGATGGGGCCGGCCTGACCGAACCGGGCGTTGTCGCCGGCCACGGTGAAGTCGCACGCCATGCCGATCTCCTGCCCGCCGGCCACGCGCATGCCGTTGACGCGGCACACCACGGGCTTGTCGCACAGCAGGATGTTGGTCACCATCTCGTTGAACAGCCGCATGTACTGCAGGTACTCGAGCGGCCGGTTGCAGTAGTACTCGGCATACTCCTTCGTGTTGCCGCCGGTGCAGAACGACCGGTCGCCCGTGGCGGTGAACACCACGGCCACCGCCGCGCGGTCCATGCTGGCGCGCTGGAAGGCGAGGATGACCTCCTTGACGGCGTCCGTCGTGTACGAGTTGAGCTGCGACGGGTTGTCGAGCGCGATCCAGACCTGATGCAGGCCCTCGACGGGCTCACCGGCCCGGTCGAGCACGGGCTTGCGGCTGTAGCGGATGTGCTCGAACGTGAGGTCGGGGACAAGTTCGTGGTTGTTGAGCTCGGCCATGGTGCCTTCCTGCCTGGTTTGGAGGGGGCGCGTCGCAGAGCGCGTGCTCGGCGGCGCGCGAATGCCTACATGCGCGGGTCGAGCACCACGCGCTTGTCGAGTTTGTGGGCCGCCATGGCGTCGAGCTGCTCGCTCACGGTCGCCATCGGGGCATACGAGATGAACGGGTCCAGCACGACGCGGCCGTCGAGGATGAGGTCGACCACGGCGGGGTACTCCGAGGGCGGGCAGCCCCAGGTGCCGACCGCGGTGGCGTCGAACGCCATCAGGTTGGACAGCCGCAGCGTGACCTTCTCGAAGGTGTAGCCCACCACCGCGACCGTCGACGCCCGCCCGGTGAGCGTCCACGCCAGGCTCTGGCCCTGCGGCGAGCCGCTGCACTCAAAGATGCGATGCCGGAACGACGGCACACCCCACGGCTTGATGAAGCTCTGGACCGCCCCCCGCACGTCCCGCTCGTCGCGCCCGGCGACGTTCACCGTCGCCTCCACGCCGAGCTCGGCGAGCCCGGCCAGCCGGGCGTCGCTGATGTCGCACGCGATGACGTGCGCGCCGAGCGCCGTGGCGATCTGCGCGACGAACCCGCCGACCCCGCCTGCGCCGACCACGATGGCCACGTCGCCCGCCTGGAGGTCCGCCCGCCGCGTGGCCTGCCAGGCCGTCGAGACGGCGTCGGCCACGACACTCAGCGCCCGCGGGTCGAAGCCCTCCGGCAGCGTCGGCACGGCCACTAGCGGGGCGGCGCGCACGATCATGTGGCTGGAGAAGCCGCCGTCGATGTCGTTGCCCGGCATCTGCTGCCGCGGGCACGCGTTGGAGCGGCCCGCCCGGCAGAACGCGCAGTCCCCGCACGGCAGCACCGCGGGCACGATGACCCGCTGACCGATCATCCCGACCGCGCCCTCACCGGCGCCGACCACCGTGCCCACCACCTCGTGACCGAGCACCAGCGGCAGCGCGTGCTTGGGCTTGACCGAGCCGTTGGCGAAGCCGAGGTCGGTGTGGCACATCCCGCACCCCTCCACCTCCACCATCACCTCATCCCCACCCGGCTCGCCGAGCTCCCGCTCCACGCGCACAAGCGGCGCCCCAAACTCCTCCAGCACCCACGAAATGGCCGATGGCATGGTCCGTCTCCGATCCTCGATGGTCTGCCGCTGCCGCCGCGCCCCGATGTAGAGCGCCTGCGCGGTGTCTCCCTGGATGGCCTCAAGATTGGTGAACGAACGTTCGTTTGTCAAGCGATTCGTTTGGTGCTACAAAGCAAACCATGGTGCGAGGCCGGGCATGACGCCCAACACCCCCACGGGCAGGAGAGGCTATGAACCACGCTCTTTCCATCGACGAGCTGATCGGCTGGGACACGCTCCTGACCGACGACGAGAAGACCATCCGGGCCATGGTCCGGCGCTTTGTGGACGACCGCTGCCAGCCAGTGATCGTCGACGCCTTCGAGCAGAGCCGCTTCCCGGACGAGCTCATCGCCGGCATCGCCGAGCTCGGGATGCTCGGCGCCAACCTGCACGGCTACGGCTGCGCCGGGGTCAGCTCGGCGGCCTACGGCCTGGCCTGCCACGAGCTGGAGGCGTGCGACTCCGGCCTGCGCTCCTTCGTCTCGGTCCAGACCAGCCTCTGCATGTACGCCATCCACGCCTTCGGCTCCGAGGCCCAGAAGGAGAAGTTCCTGCCCGCCATGGCGGCGGGCAAGCTCATCGGCTGCTTCGGCCTCACCGAGCCCGACCACGGCAGCGACCCCGGCTCGATGGCCACCCGCGCCTGGCGCGACGGCGACGACTGGGTCCTGAACGGCTCCAAGATGTGGATCACCAACGCCCAGATCTCCGATCTTGCTATCGTCTGGGCGCGCGAGAAGGGTGAGAAGGGCGGCATCGTCGGCTTCATCGTCGAGACGGGCACGCCCGGCTACGAGACCGGCGGCATCCCCCACAAGCTCAGCATGCGCGCCTCCCACACCGGCTCACTGTTCCTCGACGAGGTCCGCGTCCCCGACTCCGCCCGCCTCCCCAAGGGCGTCGGCCTCAAGGCGCCGCTCTCCTGCCTCAACAACGCCCGCTTCGGCGTCGCCTTCGGCGTCCTCGGCGCGGCCCGCAACTGCCTCGAGCGCGCGGTCGAGTACACCCGCGAGCGCAAGCAGTTCGGCGTCCCCATCGCCAGCAAGCAGCTCATCCAGGCCCAGATCGCCGAGATGGGCTCCCAGATCGTCCAGGCGTCCCTCCTCTCCCTCCACTACGCCCACCTCAAGGACGCCGGCAAGATCAGCCCCTACCAGGTCAGCCTCCTCAAGCGCAACAACTGCCGCGTCGCCCTCCACGCCGCCCGCACCGCCCGCGGCCTCCTCGGCGCCAACGGCATCACCGGCGACCACCACGTCATGCGCCACAGCGCCAACCTCGAGAGCACCTACACCTACGAGGGCACCGACGAGATCCACACGCTGATCCTCGGCCGCGGGTTGACGGGGCTGGACGCGTTCTGAAGGGCGCGCCCTTACCCCCGGCCCCCCTCACCCCCCGGCCCCCTCTCCCGTAGGACGGGAGAGGGGGAGGCCCTCACCCCCCAGCCCCCTCTCCCCTATGAGGGTAGAGGGGGGGTAGAACAGGGTCTTTACTTATACAGCAACAACTTGCTGTCCGGCCCCCCCTCTCCCCGTCGAGGGGAGAGGGGGCTGGGGGGTGAGGGCGCCCTACAGCCTCGGCAGGTTCGCCTTCAACCGCCCCGCGTGCGCCTTGAAGAACACCGCCCGCGCCCTCCACGTCTCGCCGAACGCCCGACGGCCTTCGGTCGGCACGAGGGTGAGGTAGGTGTCCCAGGCCTTGATGGCGGCGTCCCAGTCGCGGCGGGCGAAGGCGGCGAGTCCGCGCATCTGCCAGAGGCCGACGCGGTAGGTGCCGTCGAGGTCGTCGGGGAAGATGAAGCCGTCCCAGGTGAGCTGGGCGACGAGCTCGGCGAGTGAGTCCCAGCGCTGCTGCTCCCAGAAGGTCTCGGCGACGAGGTAGCCGAGGAGGGGGTGGTGGTCGCGGTGGAAGAGGTCGAGGCGGTGGGTGAGCACGTCGACGGGGGCGTCGGGGGCGTAATCGTCCACGGAGTAGCCGTCGCGGAGCATGATGCGGGCGTTGATGACCTCGCCGCTGGAGCGCTGCTCCTCGGGGAGGGCGGAGAGGATGGCTTCGGCGTCGGCCTGGCGACGGGCGGCCCAGAGCGTCAGGGCGCGGATCCAGCGGTAGCGACGCTGGTTGCGGGCGCCGAGCTTCATGGGCGGCTCGGTGGGCAGGTCGCAGCGGTAGTTGGTGCGCTCGGCCTCGTATTGGCGGAGGACCAGCCAGAGGGCGGGGTCTTCGTTGGGGTCGCCCTGGGCGCGGACGAGGCGGTCGACCTCGGCGTCGGCCTCCGCCCGGATCGCTCTGGACAGGCGCTGGTCCTCCTCCGAGCGTTGGCAGCTCTCTTCGCCGATCGATGGGCGGCTCTGGGCGCTCTCGACCTGCTGGCGGTCCTGGGGGCGGATCGGGACGGCGCGGAGATACTCGCGCCAGGCCTTCTCGGCCGTGCGGAGCGAGAGGCCGAAGGCCCCTTTGAAGTCCTCGGTCTCGTACCAGGTGAGCGTCTTGTCGAGGCCGTACCGGTCGATGCAGAAGCGCATGAAGGAGCCGGAGGCGCGGTAGGCCACGTTGAGGTTCGTGGTCGCGAAGCCGAGGGGGGAGAACAGGTCGGCGAGGGGGGGGATCTTGTCGGCGGCCAGGGCGACGGCCGCCTGCTCGTGGGGGGAGAGGGGGAAGGTGTCCCAGGCCACCGCCACCGCGAAGCCCTCGACGAGGGCCGGGTTGTACCAGGCGCCGCCGAGGTGGCCGGGGACGCGGAGCGGGTTGTGGTTGAACCGACCCGAGGTCACGTGGGCGAGCTCGTGGCCTACGGTGCGGGGAGGGAACTCGTCGGCCGAGACGTAGATCTGGCCGATGTGGACCTTGGCGAACTTGGTGCGGCGCGCCCCGGTCAGCGCCTGCTTCTCGTCGTCGTCGCGGAACCAGAAGATCGCCGCTGGCGGTAGCTCGTCAGGTTTCAGGCCGAGGAGCTGGCGCTGGCGATCGCGCTGGAACTCCGCCTCGAGCTGCAGCCAGGGCAGGGCGTCGGTGGGGATCAGCGGCGACATGTGGTGGGTGATGCCGGCCCCCTTGTGCGTGACGCTCAACGTCCGGTCCATGCGGGACTCGTTGATGCGATAGCCCAGCTCGGGGCTCTGGACGACCAGCAGCGCCGTGGTCATCGCGCCCACCCCGAGCGGCGCCCAGCCCCACCGGAGCCGCCGCCAGCCGAATCGGGCCAGCGCGGCGAGCGCCGTGAGCGTCACCGCCCAGCCGACCATCTCCAGCGCGAACCACGCCGTCAGGCCGGTCAGCACCTCCTGGCTCTCGTTCGGAGGTCCGAGCATCATGCCGGCCAGAGGGTGCGCCACCCGATAGACCGGCTGGTAGAGGAACCAGTAGCCTCCGAACGCCGTCAGCGACATCCACACCAGCGGCCACACCCACCGCGCTGCGCGCGGCAGCGTCGCCTCGAGCAGCTCGATGGCGCCGAACGTGACCAGCAGGCCCGGCAGGTGGCCGAGCAGGACCATGGCCAGGCCCTGGCCGATCTCGCAGCCGCGGGTGAGCAGCGCCGCGCAGGCCAGCGCCATCGACCAGGGGATCAGGCCCATGCCGAGGAACAGCGACAGACGCGTCCAGAGCGGAGGGCTCTCGGACGGACGGGGGCGGGACAGGTAGAGCAGGGGGTAGATGAGGGTCACCAGCAGACCGGTGATCAGCACGCCCTTCGGGCCGGCGGTCCGCACGATGCTCATCATGCAGCACAGCACGCCGAGCAACACCTGGCCCAGCACCGGCAGCGCGTAACCTCGAGTCCATGGATGACGGAGCAGGGACGACAGCTGTCTCTTCATGCGCTCCCGATCGTCTGGCGCGCCGCGCGCGCCGGTCGGTCACTCCGCCTCGGGCTCCAGGAGGCGCTCTCCTTCCTCAGAGACGGCCTGGGCGCGGAACGCCCAGTCCACGAACCGGTCAAGCTCGGCCTTGAGGCCGAACCGGCTCGCTGCCAACGCGAGCAGATCGTGCTCGGACGCCGCGACCTCACCGTCGGCCATCGCCAGGGTGACCATCTCACGGAGGATAAACCGGTGCAGCCTTGGATTATTCGGCACGGCGGCAAGGACGTCGTCGTCGCTCATCCCGCCCTGGACATCGAACCAGGCCCGCTCCCACATGTCGGCGTCCAGGGGGCCCAGCGAGCGCACCAGGTGCTCGAGCAGCTCCGTCTCGGCCTCGTGAAGGATGCTGTCCGCCAGCGCCATCTTGATGAGGCAGCGGAGCAGATGATAGACCTCGTCCTGGTCGTTGCCGGTCATGCCTCGTGTGCTCCAGTGCATCCCCTCGCTCATGGGGGAGCGGGGGAAGGGTACCGCGATGCGCTGATCATAGCACGGCTGGTCACCGACAACCATCCCTCACAAGCCATACCCGAGAGCAAGGATGCCGACCGTCACCACGAAGCAGATCAGCGCCAGCGGCAGGCCGACCCGGGTGAAGTCGGTGAAGCGATAGCCGCCGGGGCTGTAGATCAGCAGGTTGGTCTGGTAGCCCAGCGGCGTGACGAAGGAGAGCGAGGCGGCCACGCACACCGTGAGCGCGAATGGGCGCGGGTCGACCTCGAGCACCTCCGCGACGGACAGCGCCACGGGCAGCACGAGCGCGGCGGCGGCGCTGTTGGACAGCAGCTCGGTGACGACGGCGCACAAGAGGTAGACCGCCGCCAGGGCGAGCCACGGCGAGGAGTCGCCGAGGGCGCTCTGGACGGCCTGGGCGGCGAGTGTGGCCAGGCCGCTCTTCTCCACGGCGGCGCTGAGGCCGAAGGCGCTGGCGACGACGACCAGGACGCTCAGGTCCACCGCGCGTCGGGCCTGTCCCGGCTCGATGCAGCGGGAGACGACCATCAGCACGGCGGCGGCGGCGGCGGCGAGCAGGGGCGAGACGAGCCCCGAGCCCATCAGCCCGACCATCGCGACCAGGATGAGGAGGGAGATGAGGGTGTGCCCCCCGGCGAGCTCGCCTTCGAGGGGGCTGGACAGGAGGTAGAAGTCCTTGCTGTCCGCCCACGCCTTGCGAAAGCCGACCGCCGACTGCACGAGCAGCGTGTCGTAGGCGCGCAGCCGGACGTCGCCGAGCTTGGAGCGCAGGCGTTCGCCGTCGCGGTAGATGCCGATGACTGCGGCGTCGTACGCGCGGCGGAAGTTGAGCTCACGCAGCGTGGAGCCGATCAGGCCGGAGCCCTGCCGGATGACGATCTCGTGGATCCGGCTGTTGGGGGAGGGGCCCTGGGGGCTGTGACTGCCGTCGTCCGCGGTGAGGCCGTTGATGGCGAGCAGCTCGACGACGGTCTCGGGGCGGCCGTAGAAGATGAGGTCGTCGTTCGCCTCGATGCGGTCGGTGGGTCGCACGGGGTAGATGCGCTGATCGGCCCGGCGGATCTCGACGAGGAAGAGCCCCTCGAGGTGCCGCAGCCCGGCCTCCTCGACCGGCTTGCCGCAGCCGGCCCAGGTCGGTCCGACGTGCACGCTGACGCTGTAGCTGCGGGCCTCCCCAGGCGGTGCAGGGTCGTCCGGGGCGGCCCGATCGGGCAAGAGGCGCTGGCCGATGGTGGCGAGGTAGAGCACGCCGAGCACGGTCACCGGCACCCCGACCACGCTGAGCTCGAACATGCCGAGCGGCGCGTGCCCGGCCTCCTCGAGGAGCCCGCTCACCACGAGGTTGGTCGAGGTGCCGATGAGCGTGCACGTGCCCCCGAGGATGGCTGCGTAGGACAGCGGGATCAGCAGCCGTGAGGGCGCGATCTTGTGCGCGTGGGCCCAGGACAGGACCATGGGCATGAACATCGCGACGATGGGCGTGTTGTTCAGGAAGGCCGACAGCGCCGCGGTCGGCACCGCCAGCCTCCCGACGGCAGCGGCCTTCGACGTGCCCGCCCCGAGCATCAGGCGCTCGACCTTGCGGAGCGCGCCGGTCTGCTGAACCGCGGCCGCGACCACAAACAGCAGCGCGACGGTCAGGACCTGGGCGTTGGAGAATCCGCGCGTGGCCTCTTCGGCGGAGATCACGCCGCCGCCCCACAGCGTGACCAGCGCCCCGAAGAGCACGATGTCCGGCGCGAGCACCTCCTTGAGGAGCGCGGCGAAGGTCAAGGCCAAGACGACCAATGTGAACCAGGCTTCGAAGCTGAGCATCGGCGGTGAGGGCAGGCGAGGGTGTCCGTGAGGCGGTGGTGTGTCCGCCCGGGCCGCGGACGTTTGCACAGGCTCGCTTCGGGTGCAAGGACTTGCGCCTGATGTGCGCCGTGCGCACCCTCCGCCCGTGGCGAGAGAAATGGTTCAGCGCGGGAGGCGGGATGGCGCTGAGGGTCTTGTTCATCGTCAAGGATCTGGGCGGTGCCGAGCCGATCGGCCCGCTGTACATCGCCGGCTGCCTTCAGCAGGCCGGTCACCAGGTGCGCTTCCTCGGCACGCGTGGGACGGATGTTGTGGGCGAGGTGCGTCGCATCCGGCCGCACGTCATCGCGTACGGCGCGACCACCGGGCTGCACCGCTACTACCTCGGGCTGAACGCGCGCCTGGTATCTTCTGTTTCCATGTGTGTCTTCTGCTCGGTCATGGGCCTCTGGGCCCACTCCCTCACATCAGACGCCACCTGGAAACAGAATCTACGTCGGATCCATCGGCATCTATTTTCCGAATGGCTTCTGACCGCATCCTGCGACGGGTCACCCGTCAGCGCGACGCCGACACCGGCGCCGTCGCTCCCCCGGAGGTGCCGTTTGCGCTGCCCGAGGACGCCTCGGCGCTGGTGCGTCGGCGGCGGGTCGAGCGTCGGCTCAAGGCCGGCGTGGCCGTGGTGGTCGCCGTGGCGGCCGGCGCGTTCATCTCCTGCCAGCGCATCGTCGGCAACGTGGAGCACGACGCCTCGAGCCCGACGCCGACGCGGTCCGACGCCGACCCGGACGCCCGGCCGCGCCCGGTGGTCGCTGAGCCCCCCGCCGACCCACCACTCGCCGACACGCCCGACGCCACCCCGGCCGACGCCGCGCCCGAGGAGCTCGCCGACGCCGAGCTGGCGCCGAAGCCCCTGCCCGATCAGGTCACCGACGCCTCCGCCGATGTGCCCCCGGACGCCGTCGTCCCGGTGGACAAGCCGAGGCGGCGCGAGCCGAAGGTGGATGTGCGGCACCACCGCCGCGGGATGCCCGTGATCGACAACCTCGTGGAGTAGGCCTACCGCCTGCGCATCAGAAGCTCACGCCGATGGCGTCGCAGATGAACTTCGCGTAGTCGTGCGACGCCATCAGCACGTCCTCGACCTGGTCGGGGAGGTCGTCCGACAGGGCGTCGGCCCGCGTCAAGGTCCGCATGGCGAGGTGGTCCTTGCGGTTGATCTCCGCCAGCAGCGGGTGGTCCTTGGCGTAGCCCTTCGGGGCGCGGCTCAGCGACTCGCCGCCGCGGGTGAGCAGATCGGTGAACCGGCTGTCGGTGACGATCTCGGTCCAGCGGTCCTGTTCGGCGTCGATGTGGGCGCGGATCGCCCGGATGGCCTCGGTCGGCGGCCGCCAGACCCCCACGCCGACGAAGATCTCGTCTGTGGCGAGGTGGACGTAAAGCCCCGGGGCGTGCACGTCCTTGCCGCCGCGGTGGCGGAACTGGATGCCAACGTTGGTCTTGTAGGGGGTCTTGTCGTTGGCGAAGCGCGTGTCGCGGAAGATCCGCATGAGCGAGCCCCCGGCTTTGCGGTCGTCGGCGATCAGGGAATCGGTGACCCGGGTGATGCGGGGGGCCATCGCGCGGATGAAGGCGCGGGCGGGCTCGCGGACGTGGGCCTCGTAGCGGTCCTTGTTGGCCTCGAACCAGTCGCGGTGGTTGTTGGCCTGGAGCTCGTCGAGGAAGGTGAAGAGCTCCTCGGAGAACGCGGTGAAGGGCTTGGCGGACATGGGGACTCCTGTCGTGGGTGGGGCGTCGTGCCTTGGATCCCGCCCTGGATAGCGCGTTTTTGCGCGCGGGAAAAGGGCGCGGGAACGTCCGCCTGCGCCCGCCGGTTCCCCGAGGCGAACCTGCGCGATGAGGAGCACCATGCACGCCACGACCTCTGATCCCCTCCAGCACCTGGCCGACCAGCTCACCCTGGACGGCCTCCTGAGCGCGGTGACGACCACCGCCGGCCCCTGGGAGCTGGTCGCCCACTGGACCCAGGGCGAGTTTCACCACGACGTCGTCCTGCGCGTCGGCCCCACCGAGGCCCTGCCAGCGCCCGTGCTCGTGGTGGCCACCAACTGCAACGGCGGCGTCAAGGAGGTCCTGGCGTTCGAGGACGTGCCGGACCGCTGGGCCCTGTGGCGCTGGCGCTGCCCGGACAACGCCGAGTTCGAGGGCGAGCTGGGGCCGATCGTCGGGCAAGCCCGCACGGCGCACTGGTTCGACCCGTGCGAGCTGCTCGTGCACGACGCGCGCAGCGAGCTCAAGCCGTCGTGCCGCAGTCGGCAGCGCGGCGGCGGGTGGGTGCTTCGGAGCGACCGCTGAGCCCACAGCTTGCCCTGTGCGCCCACCAGTGGCACCCTCCGGCGGTCGACCGGAGGTGAGGCGCCGCGCGTGTGGTGCTGCCCGGTGGGCCCTCCACGCGATCGAGCCGTCCGGCGGGCGGCGTCGATCCCGAGCCCCGACGCGGCGCAATGCGAGCTGCTCTGACGTTTCTGCGCGCCCACACCCTGGCGGGAGTCTTCGCCGGCGCCGTGGTGGGCCTCCTCGACGGACTCCGTGTCCTGACCGTCAGCGAGGCTCCGGCGAGCCTCGGCGCGCTGGTCGCGCCCGCAGGTCTCGGGGTCGTGCTGGGGCTGGGGCTGGGGGCGCTGCTGGGCGTGATCGCGCTCCTGCTGCGCCTTGACCCCGAGGTCGACGGCGACCAGGTCGTCGAGCGGTGGCCAGCCCGCCTGATCGCCTCGGGCACCGTCGGTGCGCTGCTGGCCGCGCCGCTCTATCTGGCGATGTCCATCCCGGTGACGCGCTTCGCAGACGACGTCTACCGGGTGGCCGGCGCCGTGCTCGTCGCGGTCGCGGCCCTCGTCCTGACCGGTCCGCTCACCACCGCCCTGTCCAGCTTCGCGTTTCGTCGCCTCCGCCGCTTCATGCCCCGCCGGTCCACCCCGGCCACGACGGGGACGAACGGGAGGTGGGCGGCGCTGCTGGCCGCGCTCGTGCTCGTGCCGGCCGGCGTGGCGTGGTTCGCGACCGACATCGAGGTGGCGCTCGGCGCCGCGCCGTTCATCGGAGGCTGCGCGCTGGTCGCGGCGCAGCTCGCCGGCGTGCTCGGCGTGGGCCGCCTGGAGCGCTCCCGGCTGATGGCCGCCCACCCCGCACGCCTGTGGATCGCCGTGCCCGCAGCCGCGCTGCTCGGTGCCCTCGCCTTCGCCAGCACCGTCGGGGCCGAGCCGGGCCGCACAGCCCTGCTCGGTGCCTCGCTCCTGGTCCCCCGGCCCCTCCAGCTCGTCTGGCGCGCCGCCGACCGCGACAGCGACGGCTACGCGGCCCTCCTCGGCGGCGGCGACTGCGACGACGGCGATCCGGCCATCTCCCCCGTCGCCATCGACCTCCCCGGCAACGGCCTCGACGAGGACTGCTCCGGCGCCGACGCCCACGCCCTCGAAGGGAGCTGGGCTCCGGCGCCCATCCGGCCCACCCCGCTCGGCGGCCTCAACCGCCCACGCAACCTCGTCCTGATCACCATCGAGGCGCTGCGGTACGAGGCCGTCGAGCTCGGCCCCGACTCCAACACCCCCGGGCTGGCGTCGCTGGCCTCCACCTCGACCTTCTACAATCGCGCCTACGCCCCTGGCCCCGCCACCCACCTCACCCTGTCCTCCCTCATGACCGGTCGCTATCCTCGCCGATTGGCCTGGAAGCTCGATGCGCGCCCCCCGCAGGAGCGCTCCGACTCCCCGACGCTCGCCGAGCTGCTCCGCCAGCGACGCTACTCGACCTACGGCTTCGCCACGCCATGGGTCCACCGCTACGCGCCGCGCACCGCCAAAGGCTTCGGAACCTGGGAGACCGCGCCCGAGCCGAACGGGTCGAGCGCGCCGCTGCTCGACAAGGCGCTGGCGGCCCTCGCGCGCCAGCCCCAGGACCAGCCCTGGTTCCTCTGGATCCACCTCGTCGACCCGCACTGGCCCCACCAGAACGGCTCGACCGAGACGCTCATGTCGGGCTACCGCGCCGAGGTCGCCACCGCGGACAAGCGCGTCGGACGACTCCTCGAGACGCTGGAGGCGCGGGCCGACTTCGACCGCACCCTCATCGTGGTCACCGGGGACCATGGGGAGGCGCTGGGCGCCCACGGGGTCAAGACCCACGGCGTCACGTTGTACGAGCACGAGGTGCGGGTGCCGCTGCTGATCCACGTCCCCGGCGCGCCGCCGCATCGACGCGCCGACCCCGTCTCCCTCGTCGACCTCATGCCGACCCTGCTCGACGGCCTCGGCGTCCCGAGCGCCGCGGCCTGGGACGGCCGGTCGCTCCTGCCCGCCGTCCTGAACGACGCGCCGGCCGAGCCTCGCGTCCTGTTCGTCGAGTCCTGGAACCCGCTCAAGCCGCCCGAGGTCTGGATCGCCGCCTACACCGGCCCCTGGAAGCTGCTGCGCCGCATCCACACCGGCCAGGACGAGCTCTACGACGTCGTCGCCGATCCGGACGAGGTCGCCGATCGTCGCGACGCTGGCGATGCCGTGCTCGAAGGGCTCAAGCTCGAGGTGTCCCGGTTCACCGCGACGAACGACTGGGCGAAGCTGCCGCCCGCCGATCCGGTCAGAACGACCAGCCCACGTTGAGGTTGAGCAGCACCAGCGTGGTGTCGTTCGAGGCCGAGGCTGAGTTGCCCTGGTTGTCGCTCGCCTCGGCCCCCCCCAGCCAGGTACGCCGCCCCGAGCTGCGCGTCGAAGGTGAAGCCGATGTCGGTGGCGATCTTGTAGCCGACGAACGGTCCGATCGACAGGCCGTCACCGGTCCCCGAGATCGAGCTACCGGCGAGGTTGTCGCCCGAGACGTAGACATACAGCAGCTCGGCGCCGAGCTGCATCCCGTGGATGAAGCTCCCCAGCACGTAGTACCGCGCCGACGCGCCGAGCTCGAGCACTGAGAACTTGGGCGTGGTTCCAGACTGCTCCTGCCAGGGTACCAGCCGACAGGTGTTCAGGTGAGAGGCCGGGCCCGACACGCACGGCGTTGAAGGCAACAATGACTCCCAGAACACGGGTGCAACTGGAACCC
>Ga0210033_1001378_pt1 | contig 22261 bp, 19 predicted proteins | sample CryGeymeta201501_FD_185465 | JGI IMG/M metagenome (GOLD analysis project Ga0210033, IMG submission 185465) | Groundwater microbial communities from Crystal Geyser aquifers in Utah, USA - Crystal Geyser metaG 2015-01 (SPAdes) (version 2) | ecosystem: Environmental > Aquatic > Deep subsurface >... | reverse complement strand
ATCTTTGTTGACGTAAAAAATCTCCGTCAACCCCTCGGCAAGAATTTCTTCAATATGATCAAGCGGATGTTTTTCTTCTTTTTCTTTCCGTAAAAATTGATACGATTCTCCCCGCAGAATTGAAACTTGTTTCATAATCACATTTAACGGGATATGATATTTCACTAATACTTTATTAAAAATTTGGAGTGAAGTCTCAAACTCCTCAGGGATCACTTCATCGGCATTGAACTTCTTTAATTCATCTATTTCACTAATATAACGCGTGCGAACGATCGCAAAAATTTTTGGATTCATCTGTTTTGCAAGCCGCAGCGATATTTTGGTTGATTCCGGCGCTGATATAGCAAAGACAATTACCTTCGCTTCGCCGATGTTTGCCGCCGCCAGGATTTCACGCTTGGTTACATCGCCGTAAAAAATATTTTCTCCCCTTTCTTTAAATCGTACTACAGTTTCAGGATTTAATTCGATGATAATATAAGGTATCCCCGTTTCTTTCAAAACTTTTGCCAAATTTTTTCCGTTTAAACCGAAACCGACAATAACTACGTGATCCTTTATTTTTATATTTCCGGAAACTACTTCTCTTTCCTTCCCTTTAAAAACAATTTTAGATAAAACAACATGTGCTGAAGAAATGAGTATCGGGGTAAAGATCATCGTAAAAATTGATGCGGTAAGAAATGCGTTAAAATATTCTCCGCTGATTAAACCAAACTTCGCCCCCGACTGTGCAAGCACGAAAGAGAATTCTCCTATTTGCGCCAGACCAACGCCGGTGATTACCGCTATTCTCGGAGGGAATTTTACCCAAAGAACAACTGAGAAAATGATAATTGATTTTATAACAATGATTCCCAGAATCAACCCGATCAACTGTAAGGGAAAGGAAAGTAAAAATGAAATATTTAACAACAGCCCGATGGAGATAAAAAACAAACTATTAAATGCATCTTTGAAGGGAAGGATCTCGGCAATAATCTCATGGTTGAAGTCTGATTCAGCAAGAATAATTCCCGCGATGAATGCGCCGATGCTGAATGATAGACCCAGCGTTTCTGTAAGATATGCAGTCCCCAAAATCAAAAGTAAAATACCGATTGTGAAAACTTCGCGGATGCGGAGATTTGCTATTTGAAAAAGTATTTTCGGTATGAAAAATCTTGCTAAAAGGAGGATAACCGAAACTGCCCCGAAAGCGAAGAGTAGTTTCCAGATTATTTCTAAAATCGAAAGCTGCTCTTTGGCTCCAAGGATGGGTAGCATTATCATCATCGGAACAATGATGAGATCCTGAAAAATAAGTATTGCAACAGATATTTTCCCTTGAGGCGCATCAAGTTCGTTTTTATCTACAAGAATTTTTAAGACTATCGCGGTGCTGGAAAGACTGATCAACATTCCGAAGAAAACAGCGTGCGGAAGGCTGACGCCCATTATTGAAAAAAGAAAAGCCACCACAATAATGGTCATACCAACTTGCGCAGTTCCCGCATACAAAAAAAGCTTTTTCATTTTCACTAATTTTCCGAGCGAAAATTCCAACCCGATGGTAAACATCAACAGGATAACGCCAATTTCTGCCATTGTTTCAATATGCTCTGACGAGGCGATAAGTTTTAATCCATACGGACCAATAACCACTCCGGCAATAAGAAAACCAATAATGCTCGGCATCTTCAGTTTTTTAAAAAGAAAAATGATCGGAATTGCAACCGAAAGAATAATGACGATTTCTTTTATGAAAAGATATTTTTCCATAACCAAAAATAAAAAAATATTCATAGCATCAAATAAAATTTCCTTCCGGGCGTTTTTTCAATTCTCTAAGTTTGTCTAAATTAACCAAGAATAATAAAAGGATTATCCATGAAGCATCAACTCGTCCATGAAAAAATTAAACAGGCGGTAGAAATACTGAACGAAAAAAATATAGACGCATGGCTGATATTCGTACGCGAAAGCGCCACCATGCGCGATCCTTCATTGGAACTTGTCGTCGGGACAAACTGCACATGGCAATCAGCATTTATTATTAACCGGAACGGAGAGACAACTGCTATTCTCGGATCGCTCGATGTGCCGAATATGAAAACTGTCGGTACCTATAAAAAGGTAATCGGATTTGTTCAATCAGTTAAAGAACCACTGCTTGAATATCTTAAAAATTATGATCCCCAAAAAATCGCTTTGAACTATTCGCTCCACGCTAATCTTGCCGATGGATTAACTCATGGAATGTTCCTTGCACTTTCCGGATATTTAAGAGATACGCCTTATTTGAAACGATTCGTCTCTTCTGAAGAAATAATAGCCGCATTGCGCGGAAGAAAATCTGCTTCTGAAATTGAAATGATGAAAGTCTGCGTACGCGAGACTGAAAGAATTTTTGATGAAGTCACTCAATTTTTACAACCGGGAAAATCTGAAAAGGATGTTGCCGATTTCATAAAATCCAAAGTTATCGAGCGCGGTTTTGAATTATCCTGGGATGAAGACCATTGCCCTGCTGTTTTCACAGGACCTGATACTGCCGGCGCTCATTCAGGCCCAACTGATAGAGTGATTGAAAGAGGTCATATTCTCAACATTGATTTCGGCGTAAAGATAAACGGCTTCTGTTCCGATATGCAAAGAACGTGGTACATCGCAAATGAAAATGAAACTACCGTTCCGCCCGAAGTGCAGCGCGGATTTGATGTTTTATGCGAATCAATTAATCAAGCCGCAATAATGGTTAAACCCGGAATGCAAGGTTGTGAAATTGATGACGCCGCAAGAAATTTTATTACTCAAAACGGATTTGAAGAATATTTACACGGGCTCGGACACCAAGTTGGCAGGGATGCACACGACGGTGGAAGCGGTTTCTTCCCGCGCTGGGAACGCTACGGAAATCTTCCTTTTATCCCTATCGAAAAAGACCAGATTTATACTATTGAACCGCGGTTGATGGTTGAAGGACACGGCATTGTTACAATGGAAGAAGAGATCGTAGTTACTGAAAACGGATACGAGTATCTTTCGCATCCGCAAAAGTCTTTATGGATTATTAAGTGAGTTTAAAGTAATAATTGCTCATAAGGTCAACTTATTAAAGGAGAACTTAATATCGAATAATGAACACGGAACACCGAATAATGAAGTTTACTCCGGGATGTGTAAAGTAAAGCTGGAGATAAAAGAATGATTGAGTGTAATGACCTTATTGTCCCAATTCATAGGGATAATAAGAATTGAGTCTGCAAGAAAAAACTATGGAAGAAAAAAAATCAGTTTTTTTACCTCAACCCGGCATGCATTATTTCTTGTTCGGTATTCGATATTTTTTCATACACTCAATGTTAGAACTATTTTAATTAAAATACAGAAAGATTACCCTTAGCATGAAATTTTTCCTGGTCATTCTATTTCTTTCACTTTCAGTTTTCGGACAGCCGCAACTCGATAGTGTTATGAACCGGATAAAATATTTAGATGATGCGGCAAAAATTAAATTGATTAATGAATATTGTCTGAACATTCGTGGAAACGATCCTGCACTGGCTCTTAAGTTAGCTACTCATTCTCTTGAACTTGCCAAAAAAATTTTTAACTATCATTTTGAAGCTGAATCTGAAAATCTTATCGGGGTTATACAAAGAAATTTAGGTGATCATAATAAAGCGCTTGTGCATCACCTTCGCGCATTAAAAATTGCTGAAGAGGCAAAAGACTCCATCCAATTAGGTTTTAGTTACAACAACATCGGCGTGATCTACCGGCAGCGGAACAATCTTAATCTTGCGACGGAAAATGTTATTCACGCCCTTAGGGTTTTTGAGGCGATCAATTACCTCGACGGAACGGCTTTTGCGAATCTGACGATAGGAACGGTTTTTGTGCTTCAAAAGAACTATGCAAAAGCACTTACCTATTATAAATATTCGCTTAATATTCGCGAACTGCAGCATAACGAAAATGAGAAGGCGCGGACATTGGATCATATTGCCGCTGTCTATTTCTTAATGGACAAGTATGATGAAGCGCTTCAATCTTATCTCAATTTAGAAAAAATTTATCAAAAGAAAAACGACAAACGCGGGCTTGGCGATTGCTGGATCGGAATAGGGAAAATTTACTCCGTTAAAAAGAATAACCCGAAAGCCATAGAATATTTTACTAAATCTTTGAATAATTTCCGGGAGTTGGATTATAAAGAAGAGATGATCATTGCCGGTCAAAATCTTGGTTTAGCATATACAAAAATAAATAACCCGGCAGCCGGATATCCATTTCTTAAATCTGCGCTTGCGATGGCTCATAAAATTAAATCTCCTAAATTGATCAGCGAATCGTTGCGCTTTACGTCTGAATACTATGAACTCTTAAAACGGTATGATTCAGCATTCGTCTATTTAAAACAACATCATACCATTAAGGATTCAATCAGCGAGGCAGAAAATTTTTCTAAATTAACCAGTATAGGAACGCTCTATCAATCCGAAAAAAAAGAGCGCGAGAATAGGATTTTATTGCAGGAGGTTGAGGGACAAAAGCGTCAGTCAACTTATCTTTTCCTCATTGCTCTCCTTATTCTAAGCCTTGCTGCCGGGTTGGTGATGAAAAATAGAATACTTAAAAAAATTAACAAAGAGTTAAAAGAACTGCACGCAATGAAGGATACTTTTTTTAGAATTATTGCCCACGATCTGCGCGCTCCCTTTAATGCTATCTTTGGGCTCACCGATATTTTGTTGGAAGATTTTCAATCTTTATCTGAAAAAGAAAAAATTCAATTCATTGAGCATATCTCAACTGCTTCCAAACAAAGTTATCAACTGCTCGAAAATTTACTTCTTTGGGCACGTTCAAACACGGGAAGAATGGAATTTAACCCCCAAGAATATCAACTTAAAAAACTTGTTGATGAAACCGTTGAGCTGCTTGAACCCACCGCAAAGAATAAAAACATCAAACTGCTGACGGAAATTCCAGAAGCAATTCATCTTTCTGCCGATAATGAAATGCTCAAAACTGTTTTTCGCAATCTCATTTCAAACAGTATAAAATTTTCAAATGAAGAAGAAGGAATTATCAAAGTTTTTGCTGAAGCAAAAGAAAAGAAAATTAAAATAGAAATTTCCGATAACGGTGTGGGTATGCCTGAGAAAGTACAGCAAAATCTTTTCAGAATTGATAAAACCACTTCAACAAAGGGAACAAAAGGCGAAAAAGGAACCGGGCTGGGGTTGCTGCTGTGTAAAGAGTTTATTGATAAACACGGCGGAAATATTTCTGTTGAAAGCAAAGTAGATGAAGGAACAAAGTTTATTATTGAACTTCCGGTAAAGTAGAAATAAGACTGATTGAGATTTAACAAACAAAACCTCCGGCATTTTCAAAACACCGGAGGTTTATTCAATTTATCTTCTTCTGCAAACTGCTTACTGCTCACCGGCGACTGATCACTGATTGCCGGCAACTTCCTTTTCATTTGCTTCAACCACCGCAATAGCAGCCATATCAACAATGTGTTCAATCTCCGCGCCTTTCTGCAAAACGTGAACCGGTTTGCTCAACCCCATAATGATCGGTCCGATAACTTCCGCGCCGCCGATTCTCCATAAAAGTTTGTAAGCAATATTTCCGGCATCCAAATTCGGGAAGATGAGAACATTTGCTCTTCCTTTTAAATTTGAGAACGGGAAATATTCTTGTAATTCTTCTTGGACGACAGCTGCGTCAACCTGCATTTCGCCGTCAACATTCATTTCGGGATATTTCTGCTTCATCATTTCAACGGCAGCCCTGACTTTGTTGGACTGTGGATAGGGAGCCGAACCAAAATTACTAAATGAAAGCATTGCAATATTCGGGACCATATTAAACCGTTGAGCAGTTTTAGCCGAGAGATATGCAATTTCAACTAATTCTTCTGCCGAAGGATCAACGTTAACGGTAGTATCGGCAAAGAAATAAACATCTTTTTTAGCAAGTACAATATACATTCCCGAGACTCTACGAACTCCTTCAGCCGTGTGAATAATTTCCAGCGCAGGCTTTATGGTATGAGGGTATGAAGTGGTTAATCCTGAAATCATTCCATCGGCATCACCCATACGAACCATCATTGCGCCGAAGTAATTTCCTGTGCGGATCATTCTGTCGGCAGATAATTTTGAAACTCCACGGCGTTGTCGAAGTTTATAATATTCTTCCGCATATGCTTCAATCTTTTCATATTCAAGGGGGTCAATAATTGTAAAAGAAGTGCTGTCAATGTGAGATTCTTCAATCACTGCTTGAATTTCTTTTTTATTTCCAAGGAGAATTGGATAAGCGATTTTTTCATCAACCAACGTTTGAGCGGCTTTCAAAATTTTTACTTGATTGCCTTCCGGGAAAACGATCCTTCTTGGATTTGATTTTGCTTTTTCGATGGTGCGGCGGATAATTTCTTTTGATAACCCTTGACGTTCGCGAAGCTGATTTTTGTAGGCATCCCAATCGGTAATAGGAAATTTTGCAACGCCGGTTTCAATTGCTGCCCTTGCAACTGCCGGGGCAACATAGGTTAGCACACGCGGATCGAACGGTTTGGGAATGATATAATCACGTCCGAACTCAATCGATTTACCACCGTAAGCCCGCAAGACTACATCGGGGACTTCTTCTCTTGCTAATTTAGCAAGAGCTTTTGAAGCGGCAAGTTTCATTTCGTCATTAATTCCAGTTGCACGAACATCCAATGCGCCGCGGAAAATAAATGGGAAACCAAGAACGTTGTTGACTTGATTAGGTTTGTCTGATCGTCCGGTAGCAACAATAACATCCTTGCGTGCGGCTTTTGCATCCTCGTAACTTATTTCCGGAATCGGATTTGCAAGAGCAAATACTACCGGGTCGTCTGCCATCGAACGGACCATATCTTTAGAGACACAATTGGCAACAGATAATCCGACAAAGACATCAGCGCCAATCAAGGCTTCTGCGAGTGTTCTCATTTTTGTATCCATAGCATACACTTCTTTAAATTCGTTCATCCCTTCTTTTCGACCTTTAAAAATTACCCCTTTACTGTCGCACATTATAATATTTTCTTTTTTCGCCCCGAGTTTCACATAAAGATTGGCACAAGCGTTTGCCGCAGCTCCGGCACCGTTGAAAACAATTTTTATTTTTGCTAAATCTTTTTTTGCCATTTCGCATGCGTTAAGAAGTGCCGCTCCGCTTATGATCGCGGTACCGTGCTGATCATCGTGAAAAACCGGGATCTTCATGGTTTTCTTTAATTCTTCCTCGATATAAAAACATTCCGGTGCTTTGATATCTTCAAGATTAATGCCGCCGAAAGTTGGTTCAAGCAATTGAACCGTACGGATTACTTCTTTCGGATCCAGGGTATCTAATTCGATATCAAAGACATCTATATCTGCAAAACGTTTAAAGAGAACGCCTTTCCCTTCCATCACGGGTTTTCCGGCTAAAGCGCCAATGTTGCCTAAACCAAGTACCGCTGTGCCGTTACTAATTACAGCAACTAAATTTCCTTTTGCTGTGTACTCGTATGCAAGTTCTGGATTTTTTTCAATTTCTAAACATGGGTCTGCAACTCCCGGTGTGTAGGCTAAAGAGAGATCGCGCTGCGTTTGACAGGGCTTTGAAGCGATGACTTCAATCTTTCCTTTTCTACCGGTGCTGTGATAATCAAGAGCATCTTGTTTGGTAATTTTCATGGTGAGTCCTTAAAGATTTGTTTGAGTTGTGAACGTGTAAAAGTTCTTTTTTCATAGAAGAAAATTACAAAAATCTTCGCGAAGGAAGAAAAATAATTTGTTTGTTGGTTGTTGTTAGTAGATAGTTGAATGTTGAAGCAAGCTCTTTTGTTCATATTTTAAGATTAATTTTATCCATAGTCCCTCTACTTCTCATTACAAGAATGAACGGCAGGATTAAAAAATTTCAAAACTGTAATTCTCAAACAGTATGCGCTACAGATAGCTTAGAAGATTCATTTTTTCTTTAAGACGATTGTATGGAGGTTAAATAAAAAACCTCTTTTCGATAAGATGACTTCACCTATTTTAAATTCTTCCATCTTTTTAATCGTTTCTAAAAATTCATTCAAACCAAACTGATGAGGATGAAGAATATCTAATTGGAGTGTTTTGAAAAGCGGACGTAAAAATAGCATTGAGTGTGTATCAACACTTATTACAAGAAAACCTTCCGGCGCCAAAAGATGTGCGAGGATTTGCAGAGAATTTTCAACATCAATAAAATGGTTTATAGCATTCAGACAAAAAATTAGATCGTATTTTTGGGGAGTGCTAAACCCTTCAATCGGTGTCGTATAAAAGGTTACATTTTTATAGAGTTGTTTTGTAAAATGAGGGATATGCGTTTCATATTTATCAAAGAGCGGATCAATTGCATCAATTTTATTTTTGTCCCATAGAATAAATATCCCGGCAGGACCAGCACCCACATCAAGTATTTTTGTCTTTTCGTTGATTTCGATTTCAGTAGACAATTGCCCAAGAAAAGAACTCCAGTATTTCTTCTTCGACAAAAGATACTCCTCCGGATTTTTATGCTGAAGGTATTTTCTCCACCACCTAATTTCAAAATATTGTGCGACCTTCCATCTTTTTGTCAACTTCATTATTAACCTTGAATGAATATTAATTAAACTTTAGACCAGACTGACCCGAATCGTAAGGTGCTCGAGCGTATGCTTTCCATTTTCAATTTTAATTTCTTTCACTATACGAAGAGCATCCACAACACGTAATCAAGGACAAGGATTGAAGCGGCTGAAAGAACAAATGCGCGTATGGTTGAAAGTCCAACTCCTTCCGCACCCCCTTCCGTGCGTAACCCGATGTGGCATCCAAGCAAGGCTGTTGCACCGCCGAAGAAAATAGTTTTTATTAACCCGTAGATAAAATCCGACATGAGAAAGTATCGTTTAACCGAGCCGAAAAAAACTGCCGACGATACGTTCATAAAAAAATTAGAGACAAAATAAGCTCCGATAACCGCAATAAAATTTGCGAAGATAACAATAAGAGGCATCATAATAATTGAGGCAAGAAACCGCGGCATTGCTAAATACCGCACCGGACTTATTGCCATACTTTCGAGCGCATCAATCTGCTCGGTAACTTTCATCGTTCCCAATTCAGCAGCAATTGACGCCCCGACTCTTCCTGCTATGATGATACCTGTAAGCACCGGACCGAGTTCCGTAATAATTGCCCGGCTCGTTGCGGCGCCGAGAAACGAGAGTGGCGCAATTCCTTTTAATTGATACGCAGCCTGCCACGCAGCAACCGCACCGGTAAAAACCGCTACGATTGAAACTAACGGGAGTGAATTCACCCCGATGTGTTCCATCTGAAAAAGGATAAGTTTTCGGCTTTTTATCAGTTTAGAAAAACTTTTTATAATACCGATAAAAAGTTTCGATATTTCACCAACTTCTTGTAAAACATTACTTGTTTTATTTCCAATTTTTCCAACAAAGGTAACCGGGAACGTGTTTTCCATTTATTTCACTTCGTGATTTCTTTTTTCAATTGCAATATAAACAATTTCAAAAAGCGAATAAATTTTTCTTTCTTTTGGATACAGCACTCCGATTCTCTATTTTTTCAGAGAAACTTTTAATAATTAGGAATCGAGAATTAGGAATTAGGAAAAAAGTTGACCAAAACAACTATGTTTGATATCCCAAGGCAAACTACCGAACGGGCAATTTTAATTGGATTGCGAACGAAAGAGATAACACGGGAAATTTTAATTGAACAGCTTCAGGAATTGGAAGAACTTGCTTCTACTGCCGGAGCTGATACAATACTGAAAGTTTCGCAGGATCGCATCACACCGGACAGGGCGCTTTATCTTGGAAAAGGAAAAGTTGAAGAATTAGCTCAGCTTGCCGATTTGAACGATATAGATATTATTATCTTTAACGATGATCTGTCCCCAATGCAGGTGCGAAACCTAGAAAAAATGCTCTCAAAAAAAATTGTTGACCGGAGCGGGTTGATCCTGGATATTTTCGCTTCGCATGCAAAAACAAAAGAAGCGAAAACGCAGGTTGAACTTGCTCAACTGCAATATTTACTTCCACGACTAACACGCGCATGGACGCATCTTTCAAAACAGTTCGGCGGTATTGGAACGAAAGGTCCCGGTGAAACACAAATTGAAACCGATCGTAGAATTATCCGTACACGAATCAGTACATTAAAAGAGAAACTGCTTAAAATTGAATCGCAGAAACAAACGCAAACACATCAACGAAAAGATTTTTTCCGCGTCTCGCTTGTGGGTTATACTAATGCCGGGAAATCAACCTTGTTTAATTTGGTTACGAATGCGGAAGTTAAAGCAGAAGATAAACTTTTTGCCACGCTTGATTCAACAACCAAGTCATTTGAAGTTGATAAAACAAATAAAATCCTTCTCAGCGATACGGTTGGATTTATCCGTAAACTCCCCGCTCACCTGATTGCTTCATTTAAAAGCACGTTAAATGAAGTTGCCCAGGCTGACCTCATTCTGCACGTTATTGATCTCTCGCATCCCTATTTTAAAGACCATATCCAGGTTGTTGATCAGACTTTAAAAGAACTGCATTGTGAGACCAAACCGCAAATTAAAGTTTTCAACAAAGTTGACCTGGTACAAGACCGGTCAAGCTTGACTGAATTGAAAAATGTTTATGTACATTCGGTTGTCATTTCGGCTGAGCGGGGAATAAATATTTCTTCACTCCTGGAAATGATTAAAGGAAGTATCACCGAGCTACACGTTGAAGAATCTATCAGACTAAAAATATCGGAAGCAAGAGTAATTTCGATGATCCATTCACTTTCCGAAGTTCTTTCTATAAAATATGCTCAGAAGTTTGTAAGCATCACGTATCGAGCTACAAAAGAAAATTCAAATAAAATCAGGAAAATGATCAATGGCTGAAAAAATTCTAGCTCTTGACGGAAATTCACTTTTAATAAATGATATCGAAAAATTTGTTGAACAAAATCTTAAAGTGAAAGTGAAAGCTTCCGCGCTAAAGAAAATGATTCAATCAAGAAAACTTGTTGAGGAATGGATTTCAAAAGATGCTATTATTTACGGCGTAACAACCGGTTTCGGTGAGTTCAGCAATGTGAATATTTCTCATAACGATCTGGAACAACTGCAGGAAAATTTGATTGTTAGTCATGCCGTCGGATGTGGCGATCCTCTTCCTCCGTTCATCGTTAAAATAATGATGCTGCTTCGCATCAATGCGCTTGCAAAAGGGAACTCCGGCATTCGCCCGGAAACGGTTCAATTGTTAGTTGAAATGATGAATAATAATATTATTCCCGTTGTACCCTCGCAAGGTTCGGTTGGTTCAAGCGGAGATTTAGTTCAGCTTTCACATCTCGTTCTTGCAATGATCGGCAAAGGGAAAGTGCAACTTATAAAAAATGTGTTTGATGAATATGCCGGACAAACAAAAATAATTTCATCTAAACTTGCACTGAAAAATTTTGGACTGCAGCCTGTGAAACTTCAGGCAAAAGAAGGCTTGGCTTTAATTAACGGAACGCAGATGATGACCTCGTTCGCCGCATTTCTTTCTGCCCGTTCGATCAAACTAAAAAAAATTGCAGACATCGCCGCAGCTTTATCACACGAAGCACTACGCGCAACCGACAAAGCTTTCGATAAAAGGCTCCATCAATTACGACCGTATAAAGGACAGATTGAGACCGCGGAAAATATTCTTTCACTAATCGAAGGAAGTGAAATAAGATCCTCGCATTTAAAGAATGATACACGAGTTCAGGATGCTTATTCCATCCGCTGTGTTCCGCAAATACACGGCGCTTCAAAAGATGCAATTGATTACGTTGCATCTCGTGTTGCCATTGAGATAAATTCTGCCAATGATAATCCCTTGATCTTCCCTGAAACAAAAGAGCATATTGAAGGAGGAAATTTTCACGGGCAGCCAATGGCGCTGGCAATGGACTTTTTAGCGATCGCTCTTTCCGAACTTGCAAATGTTTCAGAAAGAAGAATTGAAAGATTAGTCAATGGGGCGTTAAGTCAAGGACTGCCTCGCTTTCTTACAAAACACGGTGGTATTAATTCGGGAATGATGATCGCACAATACACGGCTGCGAGTTTGGTCTCGGAAAATAAAGTCCTGGCACATCCGGCAAGTGTGGACTCAATTCCAACTTCTGCAAATCAAGAAGACCATAATTCGATGGGTTCAATTGCAGCGCAAAAATGTTACCGGATTATGTTGAATCTTGAGAATGTATTGGCGATAGAGTTAATGGCTTCGGCGCAGGGATTGGAATTTCTTAAACCATTAAAACCGGGAAGAGGAACATCAGTGGCATACAATGAAATTAGAAAAGCAGTTCAGCCGTTGAAGAATGACAGATTCCTCTATGATGATATTAAAAAAATTAATGTGCTGATCAAAAAGGATGTGCTGTTGAATGCAGTTGAAAAAATTGTGAAGTTATCCTAATTCGTAATTCCTCATTCCTAATTATTTAAAAGTCATCCCGGATCAACAGCAAAATTGCGGTTTGAGAAACGATAAAATATTTTTCATGGTCGTACTCAATTTCGTAGGCATCCTTTTTAAGAAAGATCGCCAAATCCCCTTCCTTAACTTGCAGAGGAATGTACTTTACTTTTTCTTTTTGTTCTTTCCATGGTTCGTCGTCTGCAGGCATTCCGATCGCATATCCCGGTCCAATTTTTATCACATATCCGCTCTGGATATTTTCTTTTTCTTTTACACCAGGCGGAAGATATAATCCGGAAGTGGTTTTCCCAGATTCTTCTTCCGGTTTAATTAAAAGTTTATCGCCGATAACTATCAGCTTGTTGATATTTCTCAAGAGTAGTTCCTTGTTTAAAAGAATTCATCAATTTTACTTCACAAAATTAGTGAATTATGAGGTAATTTTGCATTTTAAAGAAAACCGTTGAAAATATTTTGAATCTCGACAGAGAGTTTTTCATCACATTAAACAAAATCAAAAACAATAGGTGAATCTCATGAAAAAAAATGTTGGCTCAGTGGATCGTGTTCTTAGGATTGTTCTCGGAGTTGTAATAGTAGCTCTCGGTCTATATTATCAAAGTTGGTGGGGAGTATTGGGAATTATCCCTTTGTTCACCGCTTCCATCAGCAGCTGCCCGCTGTATATGCCATTTGGTATTTCTACTTGCAAAACAAAAGAAACCGAAAAATAAATTTCACCCAAAAATTTTCGTGAGGCTGTAGTTCAATGATTTTAGTTGTGACATTACACAACAAAAGCACTACAGCCCCTTTTGTATTAAACTTTTCTTGCTATTCACCCCATCTTCTTATAATTTCAAAACAGAAGATTTTTCTATTCCTATTAAAATTAATAAATACTTCTATTATTAAACGGGGAAACCATGATTACTTTTTCCCGGCAAACCTATTTTGTTAAAATTTGGGTTTTCGCTTTTATCTCTGTTTTCACTTTTTCATCTCTTTCCATTCTTGCGCAGAATGGAAGCTTAGCCAAATATTAACGCTTTGAAAAAGAGACCGTATTCATCAATAAAGTTGATAAGAACGGAGCAGTTAATTGCGATGAGGTTGTAAATGATCAGACAACACTAAACAGTTCAATTGAGCGACCGATCAATTGATGCAGTACCCTGATGCCATTTTAGCATTTAGAAGAGCTGCCGCAAGATGGGAACGAGTACTTACTACCCCGATGACAACTGTTCTTGATGTGGATTATGGATCAACCAGATTTGGTGCTGCATTCAGCGCCGGTGTTTTGGGTTCTACTTCAACAACCGCTTACTACGCTTTTAAATCTCCTAATGTAAATGCACTTGTACCGGATTTTATTCAAAAGTTTAAAGACTTAAAACCGGGAAACACCCAGTTAGTTGATCTTTATAATGCAGTTCCTAATCCAACTCCATCTACAGCTCCTGCAAACTTATCAAGAAGAAGTGGAACATTAATAAATTTGCAGGCGCTTGGCTTTGTTGATGCAAATATTAGCGCCGATCCATTTGATGCCGTTTGTACTCATGATATAGGGCATACTTTGGGCTTTGTAACCGCCGACGGTTTCTCAAACCATACAGGATTAGAAGACCTTTATTATCCGTGGGATCTGTTCCGCGTTCGTCCCGACGCAGTTGAGCCGGGAAGTTTAGTGGGATTTTCAACTGCACCAAGAGTTACTACAGCCGGACCAGTAAATTCTGTAACTTGGGCTACTGAAGGAGGCAAAACATATTTGTACAGTACTCATGTTTTCTTCGATGGTCTAGCAGAGGTTGAGCTTTCAACTGCAACGGGTGCAAGATTAAATGGAGATGTACAGCAATCCTCGCACTGGCGTGATGATGATCTTCGTCCACCATCCTTGGGTGCAAATAGATGGATAGGTATTATGGACCCAACTTTGGCTGCAGGTACAAGATTACAGATCAATAATCAAGATTTAAGAATGCTCGAAGTTAATGGCATCGATTATGATTTCAAATATGCCTCAATGCGAATAGTAAACGCGCTTGATACCTTAGATTTGGATAACAGAACCGACACATTAAAATTCGGAAATGTAGAAATGAATACTCAGAAACAAATTCAATTACAGTTTACCAATTTAAGTTTAGATAATCCTCTCGTTTATGAATTTGAATTTATTTTTAAATGATGTTCAACCCACAGATGCTTCTATTACATTTAGCGGAAATGCAGGAACCATTGCAGCCGGACAAGTCTGGCGCAGTAACTTTAACCGTTGCAAACGCAATCAAACCGGGTTCGTTTTTGGGAATTATAAGAATCCATACGAACGATGCGAACAAATTAGTTGTTGATATTCCTTTTGAACATAACACCGGCGGCGCTTTGGCTCCTAAACTTAACTCTTCTCCTAATATTTTAGCGAATTTCTCTTTTGCCGCTAAAGAGGAAATCGGATCAAAAACAAAAACTATTACGCTGAGCAACCTCGGCAATATTCCGCTTAAATATAGAATTCTTACCGCTCTCTCTGCAAAAGTAATAAACCTACAGGTCTTTTGAACTCAGAATACAAGGGCTCTAATCTTGAACAATTCTATGGAAGTGCTGCTTCAAATGCAACCATTCTTTATACAAATGATTTTGAATCAGGGTCCGGTGGATTCACTCAAGTAAGCGATGCGCCACATGGTTGGCAGAGAACTGTTCTTGGTCCAGCCACCCTAGACGGTCACTCTAAACCCAAAGTGGTTCATTTTGGTAAAGAAGTAAATGGAATTCCGACTGATGATAGTTTGAAAACAGGAACTTTCTTCACCCCAAAATTTGATTTTTCTAAAGTCCTGCCACATGATGTAGTTTCCATTTCGTTCAATTATTTCAACAAATCCGAAGTAGGGTTTGATTTTGTTTATTTCAGTGTCTCACTTAATAATGGAAAGACATGGCAAGAATTAGCCTCTTCAAATAAAGGAATTCTAAAAGAACAATCAACCGTTTGGGAAACTGTTTTGCTTCAGTTCCCGGATTTGTCCGGTAATGCTGATTCTGTTCAATTCGCTTTCCAATTTAACAGTGATGAGTTGGTTGTTCATCAGGGATTTTTTGTAGATGATTTTGAAATAGCTACTCTCCCCGGCTAAACTTCAATTTATACTTCCGTTCGAAGTGGAGAACTAACTACGTTGAATGCCTCTAAAAGTGTTGATGTTACGGTGAATGGAGCGGTTCTCTCACCCGGTTTTTACAACGGCGGAATAACGATCATCTCAAATGATTATAAAAATGCTAATCTAACAATTCCTTTTACCGTTAATTTTGTCCTGCTAAATAAAGCCGTTAAAGGAACGCTTTATGCTTCTACAGGAAGAGGGTCAGGAAGTACCGGAAGAGTCATTAAACTTAATACGCAAACAGGTGAAGGCGCTGATGTTAGACCGACAGGCTTTACCACGATCAAAAGTATTTCTCTTAACCCGAACACCGGGGAGCTTTTTGGGTTTAATTATTCGCTTGGCTTACCGACGTCTATAGTTAAAGTTGATGGCGAAAACGGGCAGGGACTTTACCAATTTAAAGCTCCTGTTAACTATCCGCCATGGCGTTTGACATATCCGGTAATCTTATCGGAGTTGCATCTACGCAACGGGTATATAAATTTGATCTTGCATCGGGTGACACTACATATTTAGTAACGTCGAAAATAAAGTTCGCGGCATTAGCCTTACAGCCTACTACAGAAGATGTTTGGGTTTCAATTGATGCGACAACCAACAACGACAGACTCTACAAAATAAATAAAGAGACCGGAGATACAATTTTTGTAGGTAATGCAGGAATTGGAAACAGTATCATAAGAGCCTTAGCGTTTGACGACAACGGAAATCTCTATGGAGTTTATGGCGAAGAAAATGTTGTTAGCTCATTTATTAAGATTGACAAATCCTCCGGTGCTGCCTCTACAGTTGGAACAACTAATTATAGAGGTGTTTTCGGTTTAACTTTTTCACCGGATTCAATCACCGCAGTACAGCCGGAACCAATGAAATCAAGTTCTTATGCGCTGTTTAATAACTATCCCAATCCGTTTAATCCTTCAACGGTTATTAGCTATCAGTTACCTGAAAATAGTTTCGTTAGCTTGAAAGTGTATGACGTTATTGGAAATGAAGTTGCAACTTTGGTTAATGAGCTACAAACGGCGGGAATCAAGAATGTAACCTTTAAATTGAAAGATAAAGAATTAGGTTCCGGAATTTATTTTTACCAGCTAAAAGCCGGGAACTTTGTCCAAACGAAAAAGATGTTGCTGTTAAAATAGTGCCTTCTTGAGATAAACTTAAAAACCTGTTCCCTAAAAACGGACAGGTTTTTTTTATGCGGGGATTCTTTTATACTGAAGAAATTCCTTTAAAAAGTTGAACTGCGGTAAAGAAAAAATTGAAGGGTAAATTCACCGTTCGCTGGTCTAATCCGGAAGTTCGATATTCATTATTAGTTTTTCTCTTTAGCTTTTTCCCAAAGGGAGAAGCGTAAAATACCTATCTCCCCAAGTATTGCCGTTCGTAATACTTCAGATAATCACCGGAGATAATGCGTTTCCACCATTGTTCGTTTTGGAGATACCAATCGATCGTAAACTGGATGGCTTCTTCAAAAGTGAATTTAGGTTTCCAGCCGAGTTCGGTTTGTATTTTTGTTGAATCGATCGCGTAACGTCTATCATGTCCAAGCCGGTCTTTTACATATTCAATTAAACTATCGGACTTTTTCAAATGCTGCAAAATTAACTGAATAATTTTAATGTTCGGCATTTCGTTGCTTGCCCCGATGTTATAAACTTCTCCGGTTCTTCCCTTTTCAAAAACCAAATCTATTGCCCGGTTATGGTCTATTACATAAATCCAATCGCGAACATTCATTCCATCGCCATAAACGGGAAGTTTTTTATCATTTAAAGAATTGATGATCATCAGCGGAATAAGTTTTTCGGGGAATTGAAATGGTCCGTAATTATTTGAACAGCGCGTAAGTACGATCGGCATTCCATACGTATGATAAAAGGCTAAAGCCATCATATCGGCTCCGGCTTTACTTGATGAATAAGGACTGTTCGGAGAAAGCGGGGTTGTTTCCGTAAAAAGTCCTTTAGCGCCAAGACTGCCGTAAACTTCATCGGTTGAAACCTGAAGAAATTTTTCCACTTCATTTCTGCGTGCGGTTTCAAGCAAAACATTTGTACCGATAACATTTGTTTGGTAGAAAATCGCTGAACCGAGAATGCTTCTATCAACGTGAGATTCAGCCGCAAAATTAATAACATGTTTTATTTTATATTTTTCAAAAAGATAGTTCACCAATTCGGCGTTGCAAATATCCCCTTTGACAAACCGGTAATGCTTATGGTTTTCCGATTCAACTAAGTTTTCGAGATTCCCCGCATACGTAAGTTTGTCAAGGTTGATTATAAAATAATCATCACGTTCTTTAAGGATATGATTGATAAAGTTGCTTCCAATGAATCCGGCTCCACCTGTAACTAAAATGTTCTTCATGTAAACCCTTCGTTAATAAGAAAAAAATCCGAAAAAGATTCCCGCATTAAGATAAAGTTGACCCTTAGCAGTTGCGGTCGGAACGTTGTACACATCCTGTTCATTGTCCAACTTCCAATTATTTCCAAAGTGCATCGCGTAAGTTGCCCCAAGCCTAACTGCAACTAACCGGTAAAAAGGAATATCGATATTAACGGTTGGAGCCACAACAAAATAATCGTTAGAAAGTTTTCTTCCGAAGTTGGTTGTTGAAGTGGAATCTTTTATCTCACTCCACAATTGATCCCATGAATAAGAATCTTTGTATCTGTAAAATTCAAGGGTTGTGTTTCCACCGCCAAGTATCAAACCGATTGAAATACCGACACGACGAACAATCGGGAGCGTGTATTCAACAGAAACACCTCCAAAAGCAGAAGTAAGTTTTGCCTGACGTTTAAAACTATTTGACATTTTTGACTCAGTCGTTGCGCCGCCAAAACCAATTCCGCCGATGCGTAAACCGGGGACAAAACCAATGTACACAAATCCAGCGCCGCCGGAAGAAAAGTACCCCGATTTTCCAAGTTCCGGAGTTCCGAATGCTTTCAACTGATCATTAACCGGCTGAATGTTTGGGAATGTCCATGAAGCAATAAATCCGCCGCCAACTCCAAACGGAGAATCAAAATAAGTTTTTTCCTGCGCAGATATATTATAAGATAAAAATAGCGATATCACTGAAACACAAACTATAAATAAGATTTTATTTCTCATATGTTTTTCCCTTTGAATAACTTACATCTAAATGATAATTCCATTGGTCAAAATAGAGATTTCCGCCTTTCCATTCAACCTCTCCCCGTTGAAAATCAACCGTTTCGCTACGTGGGAAAATTTTTACCGGAAAAAGCGGTCGCGAATAATCGTCATTAATAATTAGGTGATATGGATCGGTGTTGCCGATATAAAAATATTTCTCTTTTTCGTTTTCTGAATTTATTAAACCGAATGATTGATCAACCGGGACCCAACCAAACGGCTGAACATAAATCTCGCACCAATCGTGTAGATTAACTTCCACCGGGTGCAGCATCCAGCCGCTTTGCCATTTTGCGGGAATGCCGTTGTAACGGCAGAGTGTCATAAACAAAAGCGTTTTAATTCCGCAATCGCCGTGGAGATTCTCCAAACAATATGCAGAGATATTTTGAATGGTTGAATATTCAAGAGCGCTTGCCCAGGGAATATTGTCGTGTATCCAGGTAAATATTTTTTTAACTTTTTCAAGCGGATTGGTTTCATCTCCAATAATTTTTGCAGACAACGCTTTAATTTCATCAGTAAAAACAATATGCGGCGGTCGTTCCTTTACATATTCACTCAACTTTGCATCAACGGTGGGAATAATTCCTTTTGAGAAAATATCATTGTATTCTGCGAAAGCGGTGAACTCATATTCAAAAGTAAATTTTGTTGCCGAATCTTTTTTAGCTTTCTTCTCCATATAAATTGTTCGCTGCAAAACAGAATCTGGTGCGATGATATATTTTTCTTCACTTGTGCTAAGCAACTTCAGCCTTTGTTGGCGCGGGTGATTCTCCTTCGGATACGGAAGCCAGCATTTAACAATTTCTCCTGCCGGAACCGCGTTTGGTTTTACTGTGAGTGTATAAATGATTGTAAAGTTTTCTTCGTAAACGAGTTTCTTTTCTGCAGCTTTGCTTTCAGCAATAATTTTCGGAACAATTGCTTTTTTGAAATCTTTTAACCGATCTGTGGGTTGATCGAGTCTTTCATCTTTTAGCTTCTTCATTTGCTTGTTAGTTCGAAAAAGATTAGCGGCAGCGTTTTTGAAATATTTTTTTTTGCCCTCAATAATTTTCATCTCAAGCGATTTATCTCTTTCGTATTTTTCAAGATCGCCAAAAGAAAATCCGGGTAACATTTTTTCAAGTTCAGTTAAAATTTGATCCCGGTTTTTTGTGAAATCTTTCCTTATCCGCTCAAGCCGTTCGGATTCAAACAACAGCGCTTCCTTTTCGCTATCGGGCAGTTTGTTGTCACTAACATATTCGGAAATCATATTCTGCGCTCTTGTGTATTCCCCGGAGTCAATTGCTTTTTGAATTTCCTCCGGAATATTCTGTGCAGAAATCAGTGTGGTCATCAACATTACAAACAATATTTTGCTAATTATTTTTTTCATTGGAATTGCGATGGTGATATTTTAGAATTAAATCGGCAACTTCGCGGTAAGCCCCTTTACCGCCTTTGTTTTTGCATTTATAGTGAACGCTCTTTTTTACTTCATCAACTGCATCAACGGGACAAGCTGCAAAGCCAACTTTTTGCAGAATTAGCAAATCATTAACATCATCACCAATAAATGCAACATTTTCGGGCAACAGTTTTGTCTGTTCGCAAATTTCATCAAGTGTTTTCTCTTTTTCCCAAACACCGAGAAAAATAAAATCCGTTTTTAACCTTTCAGCACGAGTTCTGTTTATCAAAGAAACATCAGTAGAAATTACTCCAGTTAGAAAGCCGGCTTTTTTTAGCAGCATGGCTCCCATTCCATCTTTAACGAAAAACTTCTTCATCACCATTCCGTCTTCGGTGTAATACATTCCGCCGTCAGTAAGTACGCCGTCAATATCGGTTAAAAGGATTTTAATCTTTTTGATTTTAGAAAGCATTTCTTTTTTATTGAAGCTCATAGCATATCATCTTTTAGTAAACAAAATTGGAAAGAAGTTTTTCAAAGCTAAGGAATTTTTAACTTTTTACCTTATTGAAAACAATCGCTTTACACTTTGGGAGTTTTTCAGTAGTAATGCTTTCTAATTCTCTAAAATCTCTTTAATTTATAAATACAATTAAATTTTAAGATACAATCATTATGAGCAGACATTCCAAAATTTTCACCGGACTTATTCTGGGTGCGATTGCCGGAGTTTTGAGCAATCTCTATTTTCCGGCAACTCCGTTTTTGTTAGTCGTTCAGAAATATATTTCAGATCCGTTGGGAAAAATATTTTTAAATCTTTTGATTATGATGGTGATTCCGCTTGTGTTTGCAAGCCTTTCTCTCGGTGTAGCTCAAATCGGCGATCTTAAAAAACTCGGACGTATCGGATTCAAAACGATAATGTATTTTTTTCTGGTTACAGCTTTCGCAGTTACGATCGGGTTGATTTTGGTAAATATTATAAGACCGGGAGATTATTTACCGGGGGAAACAAAGACCAAATTATTAGCCACCTACAAAGGACAGGCAGTTGAACTGAAAGAATCATCTGAAAAAATAGAATTCGGTATTCAAACATTGGTAAATGTTATTCCGCGGAACCCTGCCGCGGCAATTGCTAAACCGATTCCAGATATGCTTGCGTTAATCTTTTTTTCACTAATGATCGGAATTGCGTTAACGTTAATTAGCCAGGAAAAAGCAAAACCAATAATGAATCTATTGGAGGGGATTAATGATATAACACTTGTCATAATTAATATGGCGATGAAATTAGCGCCGTACGGAGTTTTTGCGCTTCTCTTTAGCGTCACTTCCCGTTTTGGTTTTGATCTTTTAGTTGCTTTAGGAATGTATGTTGTAACTGTTCTCTTAGGACTATCGCTCCATTTATTTGGTGTGTATCCCATCTTGATAAGAATATTTTCGAAGTACAATCCGTTGCTTTTTTTTCGAAAAGTTGAAACCGTTATACTCACTGCTTTTTCAACAAGTTCAAGCAGTGCAACGCTTCCGACTACAATTTCAGTTTCTCAAAACAATCTTGGAATCCCATCTCACATAACGGGATTTGTTTTACCACTCGGCGCAACAATGAACATGAATGGGACCGCACTGTTTGAGGGGGTAACCGTATTGTTTTTAGCTCAAGTTTTTGGTATTAATCTCTCGATCGGTACGCAATTGATTGTGGTGCTTATGAGCGTGTTAATTGCTATCGGCACAGCAGGAGTTCCCTCCGGATCAATTCCACTCTTAATAATGGTTTTGACGATGGTAAATATTCCGGCTGAAGGAATCGCTATTATTCTTGGAATAGATAGAGTGCTTGATATGTGCAGAACAGTTCCCAATGTTATAGGCGATATTACTTGCGCCGCTTACGTTGCTAAATCAGAAGGATATGATTTGAAGGTATAAAATATTTGT
>Ga0210033_1001377_pt1 | contig 22284 bp, 21 predicted proteins | sample CryGeymeta201501_FD_185465 | JGI IMG/M metagenome (GOLD analysis project Ga0210033, IMG submission 185465) | Groundwater microbial communities from Crystal Geyser aquifers in Utah, USA - Crystal Geyser metaG 2015-01 (SPAdes) (version 2) | ecosystem: Environmental > Aquatic > Deep subsurface >... | reverse complement strand
TTGATGATTTACATTATTATACAACTTTTATAAAATTCGGTATTGGGCGTGCCACTTATGATGCTTCTCAAGAAATTAGGAACAAACACCTTACCCGTGAAGATGGAGTTGCTTTGGTTAAGAAATTCGATGGTGAGTTTCCAGACAGATATTTTAATGAGATTATGGAATACCTTGAGATTGATCCTAATTTCTTTAGAAATGAATTAACTGATAAATTTAGATCGCCACACCTTTGGGTAAAAAAAGAAGGAGAGTGGAGATTAAGACATAATATTATGGGCACAGGAGTTGATGATTAATTTAAAAAATGAGAATGACACATCAGATTTATAAATATTTAGATTTTTGTTTTAAAACAAATTTTATTGATGCTCCCAAAATTGATAAAAAAGATTTAGATTATTATATTGAAATCGCTATTAAGCAAAGTTTAATTGATTTTAATATAAAATTTAAAAACAAAAATTGTACATTTTATGAGAAAGATGTTTTAAGTTTAATCCAATCTGACCCCACATTAGAGTCAGTTTTTTATTATCGATTAGAAAGACAATTGTTTTTAAACAATAAAGAAAACCCTCTATTAGGTTATTTGGCGAGTCTTATGAAAAGACGGACAGGTTCCGAAATCTATTATAGCACAGAAATAGCAAAGGGTTTTAATATTCAACACGGTTTTGATATTGTAATTGGGCCTAGATATTTAATTGGTGAGAATTTTACAATTCATCAAGGTGTAACTTTAGGGCAAAAAAATCTCAATAGTCCTGATGAAAAGATAACTATTGGGAATAGTGTTACAATTTTTGCAGGTGCCAAGATTTTGGGTAATATTACAATTGGAGATAATTCGATGGTTGCTGCAAATGCAGTAATTATTTCAGATATTGAACCAAATAGCATTTATGGAGGTATCCCCGGAAAAAGATTAAAATAACAGCCTTTTAAGTGCTCTTATTATTGTTGAATCGCAATTTTCACACAATCTAAAATCCAAACTTATTTTATTAAAACAATTATATTGAACTATAATTTTAAATTAAATCACTTGAAACATTAGATAAACATAATGAAACCAAAAATAGTTTTTTTTTCACGTGCCTATCAAGAGGTTCTTTTCCCTTTACTTAACTCCGAATTATATGTTTCAGTTCACGTTACTTTAACCAAAGAAGAAAAATACCACTTAGAGTTGCAGGGATTAACCGTAGATTTTTGTTTTGAGACTTTTAAGGGAAGTGTAGATAAAATACCAGATAAATATTTATTAACATCACTTGTATCGGATAGATTCCTAGATAAATATTCTTTCAAAAAAAGAAGAATGATACTTAAAAGGGAAATAGCATTTTGGAGTACTATTTTTGAAAAGTATCAACCAATAGCGGTAATTAATGAGCAGGTAGCAATAGAGATAGCAGAAGTTATGTATATTGAGGCTAAAAAAAGAGGTATTAGATATTTAAGTTGGATGACAAATCCCATAAATGGTTATTTCTATTGGATTGCGGATCCAATAACTCTGGCTCTAGAAAAAAAAATACTAGATATTAAACCATCAACCGAATCTATTAAAATTGCAAATGAATATTTGTTAAAGGTTATTGAAAAACATGAGAGACCATATTACATTATGCCCTTCCTAAAAAGGAAAAAATCAAAAGAATTTATAAGCTCTATTAAAGGCCTAATTAAGTTGCAAATCAATAAAATTAAAGGAAAAATTTCTTTTTATGAAGATTCAACTTATGCAACCGTTAATTTCTTTGAAAGGGCTTTAAAATCCTATTTTGTCAAATACGATTCTATTAAGAATTTAGAGGACTATGAAATTGTTACCTTTCCATTACATTATGAACCAGAGGCTTCACTATCCTATCTATCAGAATTTTTTAGTAATCAAGTAGCATTAATTGAAAATTTAACAAAATGTTTAAAGGTTAATCAATTGCTTGTTATAAAAGAACACCCAGCTCAATTTGGAATGTTATTGACAAAAAAGTATCAAAAATTAAAAAAAAATAATTCACAAATAGTGTTTTTACCTTCTACTATATCTAGTTATGATATTATCAAGAAATCGGATGTTATTATAACGCTTACGAGCCATTTAGGTTGGGAGGCACTTATTTTAGGAAAGCCAGTTTTTTTGCTCGGTAAAATGTTTTATGATAAGTATCCTTATATAAATAAATTTGAATCTTTTGATAAGTTAAAAAATGATATTCAAAATAAAAATTACCTTTTTCCAAAACAAGAAGCAACCGTTAAATATATCGCGCAACTAATAGAAGTTAGCTATAAGGGGATGCCTTTTCCTTGTGAAAATCTTTATAAAAAGGAAAATATAGAATTGATTCGCAGTGCAATTGAAAAAGAACTTAAATTGATTTAAATAAAACTTTTTAATTTAAACATTTATTAAATCAGACATTAAATTCCATCAATGAAATTTTCAAATATTTTAAAAAAAAATAAATCCGATTTGTCGTATGTTTCATTAACTCTTGTTACAACTTTTGTAAGTTTTTTTAAAGGCTTTATTTTGATGAGGTATCTAAGTTTAAATGATCTTGGAATAATTACATTAATATCAGCTGTTATGGGCTTGTTCTCAATGTTACAAATGGGTTTTTTAAATGGGGCTTATAGAATATATTCCGAACAACATAAAGACAGTAAGGATGCTAATGATATTATTTACACTTATTTTTTTATAATAGAAGTTTGTGTATTTATAGGAATTATTATATTTTATTTTTTAAACAGAATAGACGTTATAGAATTATTATATGCATTAACAGCTTCCATTTTTGGGGCATTACTTGTTTTAAATAATTCTATTCGTAATATACTTATAGCCAATAAAAAAGTAGCCGAAGTAAACCGGCTAAATTTATTTTCCACTATAACGTCTTTTATTTTCCTCCTTAGCGTTCCTTTTTGGGGCATATATGGAGCCTTATTAGTAACATTTTCTATTGAGCTGGTTTTTTACTTAATGGCAATAACGAAGGATAAAAGCTTATTACCTAATAAACTAAACTTTAATTTCAAACAATATAAATGGGTATTATCTTATGGCTTTTTACCATTTATTTCAGGGGTTATAATTACTTATAATATGCAAATAGAAACCTGGAGTATAGCTAAGTTTATTTCAACTGAAGCTCTTGGCGTTTTCTATCTCCCAAAACTATATATATCTTTATTTTTATTAATACCCAATGCGGTAAGTCAATTATTTTTTCCAGATGCAGTTAAAGCATATACCGATTTTAATTTTAATAAAGTAAGATCTATTTTAAAAAAATACATTCTAATTAATACGGTTGTGGGCATATTTCTTTGTATTATAACAATATTGTTTATAACTCCTGTAATTTCATTTGTTGTGCCCTTACACACGGTAGGCATTCATTTTATATGGATTATTATGCCAGGTTTAATCATATATACAATTTTAAGACCCTTAGATTTAGTTTTTTACGCATCAAATATTTTAAAGCCGTTTTTGTTAATCTCTTTTATTGGCGTTATATTCACTACTATTGGGTTACTATCAGCAGGATTTCTAAATAGATTTTCATTAGAATTAGTGGCGCTAATTAAAAGTTTATTTTATATAGTTATTAGCTTTAGTTTGTTGGGATTCTATTTTTACAAGAAAAACACTATCTGGCAACATAAAAATTTGAAAACTTATAACCTAAAAATTAAAGATTTATAGACCAATAATTCATTAGTTAGTAATTTTAGATTTAAATAAACGAAAATTGTTTAGATTAACATATTTTTCAACTTCTTTCAAATGTAAGTGGTCATTTTTAAAATTGTTTTTAAGATTGAATATTAGGATTATTATTTAACTATGATTAAAAAATATATAATTAATGTTGTTGTACTTATTGCTATTTTTTCAATAAGTCATTCATCTATTCTTTCTGATAAATATTTTATAATTAGCATTACAATTTTACTTTTACTAAAATTTATGATAATTGGTAAATCATTAGATGTTAATTTTATATTTATCATTTTTGCTTGGTATCTTATAAACATTTTGGCTGTAATATTAAATGGTGGTGGTAGCGTTCCTTATGTTAGAATTTCAAGTAATGCAATGGTTTTTTTCCTATTTCCTTATTTGATACTTAAGATCTATGGGATTAGATTTTGGAATACATTTGAGAAATGGATATATATTCTTACTCTAATTTCATTACCACTATTTTTTTTAAACTTTTTGTTTCCGACTTTTTTCAATAGTTTATATCCCATTTTTCACACATTCACTAATAAAACTTTTCAATATCCCTATTGGTCGGCAATAGTTTATGTTAATGCGATGGTAGATGGCTCATTGATAAGAAATTCTGGTTTTATGTGGGAGTCTGGTTCGTTTGCAATGATGATAATTTTTGCAATGATTTATAATTGGATAACCCAAAGCGACAAACTAAATTGGCGGTTTGTAATTTATACAGTAGCACTAGCGACTACATTTTCAACTGCAGGATATCTTGCAATTGTTTTTTTGTTTATGGGGAAATTTATAAAAAAACTCTCAGTATTTAATGTTATTGTAATATTGGTTTTTGGATATTTATTCATAAATATTGTTTATAAACAGGATTTTATGGGAAATAAAATAAAAGAATATATAAGTACTTTTAATGACAATGAACTCCATTATGATGAAGGTTATGGTCTAATAAAAGTCAATAGGCTTCAAGGAGGATATTATTCCATAATTGAAACATTAAAATATCCATTGGGATATGGTGTAATTTCAAATAAAGATTTAACCGATGAAGTAGAAATATATGGTACAAATGGATTGGGTAGTATGTTAAAAATTTGGGGTATAATTGGGTTTGTTTATATCTTGATTTTATTAAAAAGGTTTATTTTTTTTAATAGCTTGGATAAAATTAAAGATCGTTTAGGTATATCTATGTTTATTGCCCTATTAATTATGTTTTTTTCTAACCCTATCGCTAGGGATAGCTTCATATATTTTATTTTATTAACACCTTTACTTTATAAAAAAAACACTTTTAATACATTAAATTTAAGGTGAATTATGCTATAATATCAATTTATTCTACACCTTTTGGAATGGCTCCTACTAGTAGGATAATGTCTTATTCAAAGGGGTTAGTTTATAATGGGGCTACTATAACCATATATAATCCTTTTCCTACAGATAATTGGATTAAAAAGGATAGATTAGAAAGAAAGGGACAATATGAAGGCGTCCATTTTAATTATACTTCTGGCAGATATTTGTTAAAGAACAAAGTTTTTAGAGGATTATACCGTGTCTCAGGTCTCAAAACTTTAGTTGGCTATATATCCTCTGCCATTGCATTAATTAAATCAAATAAAAAAAGTAAAATTGACGGTATTATTATTAGCACAGACTCACTTAGAAATCTATTTTTCTATTCTATAATCTCATCATTATTAAACTCAAAATCAGTATTTATTTTTGATGAATTTCCGACACCAATAAGACATAAGTTAAAATCAAGAATTCCGTTATGGAAAATAGTTGCCTTTAAACTAGTTTTAAGGAATTTTTCTGCCTATATCTCTATATCTAAAAATCTTAGTGACTATTTCAATAAAATTAGTACCCATAACACCTTTATACTTCCTGTTATAGTCGACATTTCGCGATTTGAAACAAGTTGTATTAGCAAAAATAAATGTGAAGAATATTTATGCTATATGGGTAATATGGAATTATCCAAAGATGATGTGGATAATATCATTAAGGCATTTTCATTAATTTCAAAAGAATTTAGCTCCCTTAAACTTCTTTTATTTGGTGATCCTACAATGGGAACAAAAAATATTCTTAATGAATTAATCTCCTCCCTCGACCTAACTGAAAAGATTAAACTTAAGGGGAAGATAAACAGCTTCGAGGTCCCTGAAATCTTAAAAAATGCAAAAATTTTAGTATCCTCACAGCCCAATACGGTTAGAGCAAGTGGTGGATTTCCAACAAAGTTAGGTGAGTATTTGGCATCTGGTACACCTGCTTTATTCACAGATGTTGGTGAAAACTCCAAATATGTTAAAGACGGAGTACATTTGTTTTTTGCTAAATCAGGAAATCCTAATGATTATGCAATAAAACTAAGGTATATACTTAATAATTATGAAAAAGCGCAGAAAATGGCTAAAGAAGGCAAGGGTTTTGTGTTTGAGAATTATTCTCACGAAAAACAAGGAATGTACCTGCTAGAATTTTTAAAATCAATATAAAATCAAAATAGAGTTATAGTATGATAAATAAAAAATTATTAATCACCGGCGGCACAGGCTCTTTTGGGCAAGCCGTGCTCCATCGTTTCTTAAAAACTGATGAATTTTCTGAAATCAGAATCTTTAGTCGGGACGAAAAAAAACAGGACGACCTTCGCAAGGAACTCAATAATCCAAAAGTAAAATTTTACATTGGCGATGTACGAGATATGCGCTCGGTTGAAAGCGTCGTGAAAGGTGTTGATTATATTTTCCACGCAGCAGCCCTTAAACAAGTGCCTTCCTGTGAGTTTTTCCCCATCGAAGCGGTAAAAACAAATGTACTGGGAACTGAAAATGTGCTAGATGCCGCAATAAAATTTAGTGTAAAAAATATGGTAATTTTAAGTACGGATAAGGCGTGTTATCCCATTAATGCGATGGGTCTATCGAAGGCAATGATGGAAAAAGTGATGATTGCCAAGTCAAGAAATGAAGAAAAAACCACCCTTTGTGGTACGCGCTATGGCAATGTTATGGCAAGTCGTGGTTCAGTTATTCCTCTTTTCATTGAGCAATTAAAAGCAAAAAGCCCTATTACAATAACAGATCCCAAAATGACGCGCTTTATGATGACCTTAGAAGATGCCGTGGATCTTGTTTGGTTTGCTTTCAGAAACGGAAAACCCGGCGATATTTTCGTTCAAAAAGCACCTGCGGCAACTATTGAAACACTGGCTATTGCCTTGAAAGAACTCTATAAATCTGATATTCCCATAAACATCATTGGCACGCGTCACGGCGAGAAACTTTACGAAACGTTGGTAAATCGTGAAGAAATGGTCAAAGCTATCGACTTAAAAAACTATTATCGCATTCCTGCTGATAACCGCGACCTTAACTACGGTAAATACTTCTCCGAAGGTGAAGAGCATGTAAGCCAAGTAGAAGAATACCATTCGCATAATACGAAGATTTTAGATGTGGAAGGGATGAAGGAGTTGCTGATGAAACTGCCGGAGATTAGGAAGGATGTGATTAGTGATTAGTGATTGGGGATTAGTAAAATTGTAAATTGATAAATATGACTCGAACACACAAAGATTTAGATGTTTGGAAGAAATCTATAGATTTTGTGACCAAAATATATAAAGTAACCGAGACTTTTCCCAAATCAGAAATGTATGGACTAAGTTCCCAAATAAGACGCGCTTCGGTTTCAATTCCCTCTAATATAGCTGAAGGTTCAGCTCGAAAAGGAAAGGTGGAATTTAAACAATTCCTTTATATTTCCTTATCCAGCGCAGCAGAAGTAGATACACAGCTATTAATCTCATTGAATTTAGGTTATTTAGAGCTATCTAAATATGAAGACTTGGGAAGTCAATTAGAGACAATTTCGAAAATGTTACAAGGTCTTATAAAGTCCATAGATAAATAACAAATTACCAATCACAAACCACCTGTTACTAATTACCAAATGTCAAAGCAGCAACCACCAATTACCAATCACCAATCACCAATTACAATTGGCATTACAGGCCAAGCTGGCTTCGTAGGAACTCACTTATTTAACTTTCTTGGAATTCAGGAAAACGTAGAACGAATCCTATTCAGAGATGAATTTTTTCAAGACGAAAAAGTCCTTCAAGCCTGGGTCTCTCAATGTGATGTAATCGTTCATCTCGCAGCCCTTAATCGCCATAACGACCCAGAAGTAATCTATAAAACGAATTTAGAATTGGTTCAAAAGCTAATTTCCGCTTGCGAAGCCACCAACTCAAAACCTCATATCCTCTTCTCCTCTTCGACTCAAGAAGAAAAAGATAATCTCTACGGCAAATCCAAGAAGGAAGGTCGTGAACTCTTTGAAAAATGGGCTGAACGCAATGGTGCGCAATTCACAGGACTTATTATTCCAAACGTATTTGGCTCCTTTGGAAATCCTTACTATAATTCATTCATCGCCACATTCTGTCACCAACTAACTCATGGAGAACAGCCAAAAATAGAGGTTGATGGAGAAGTAAAATTAATTTATGTGGGAGAACTGGTTAAAGAAATATTCTCTGTAATTAGTGATTCGTTATTAGTAACTAGTCACCAATCACTAATCACCAATCACCAATTACAATTCACCACAGAAATCAAAGTATCCAAAGTGCTTTCATTTCTTGAATCCTACAAATCAAACTACTTCGAAAAAGGAATCATCTCCAATCTGGACAATGAATTCGAAAAAAACCTTTTCAATACCTTTCTCTGTTATATCGACCACAAAAGCTTTTTTCCTTTTCAGCTCACAAAACATTCGGATGAGCGGGGCTCTTTTGTGGAGACCATCAAGTTAAACAGCGGTGGGCAGGTTTCGTTTTCGACTACGGTTCCCGGAATCACACGCGGAAATCATTTTCATACCCGAAAAGCAGAGCGTTTTGCCGTAATCAAGGGAAAAGCCAGAATTGAGTTGAGGAAAATTGGTACTGAGGAGGTTTTGAGTTTTGAATTGGATGGAGATAAGCCGTCTTTTGTGGATATGCCCATCTGGTACACCCACAATATCACTAATATAGGAAATGAGGATTTATATACCATTTTTTGGATCAATGAGCATTATAATGCAGAGGATGGAGATACTTTTTTTGAAATTGTGTAATCAGTAATCAGTAATTAGTAATCAGTAATTAGTAATCAGTAATTGGTAATTAGTAATCAGTAATTAGTAATTAGTAATCAGTAATTAGTAATCAGTAATCTGATTACAATTCAGTATTCACTAAATATAGAAAATGAAAACGCACAAAGACTTAAATGTTTGGATAAAGGCTGTTGAATTAGTAACTTTAATATATAAAGAAACCAACAGCTTTCCGTCATCCGAAATATACGGATTAACAAGTCAAATAAGAAGAAGTGCAGTATCAATTCCTTCTAATATTGCTGAAGGAGCAGGAAGAAATTCAAAAAAGGAATTTTCACGATTTCTTTCGATTTCTATTGGTTCTGCTTCTGAACTAGAGACTCAATTGATAATTTCAAGAAATCTTGGATTTATAGAGGACCCGACTTTTGAAAATATTATTACAGAGCTTGAAGATATTAGAAAAATGACTTCAGGTCTAATAAAGTCAATAGATATAAAGTAAAATTTCAATAATGATAGAAAAACTAATCACAGATCACAGATCACAGATTACTAAGCTAAAAATAATGACCGTAGTCGGCACGCGCCCGGAAATCATCCGCCTTTCCGCTACTATCAAACGACTCGACAAATACACCCATCAGATTTTTGTCCACACAGGCCAGAACTATGATTATGAACTTAACGAGATTTTTTTTGAGGATCTTGGTCTCCGCAAGCCCGACCACTTCATGAATGTGGATACTAGTAGCTTAGGTATTGCCATTGGCGATATTATTAAGAAAACCGAAGAACTCATCAATCTTGAAAAACCTGATGCTTTATTAGTCTTAGGTGATACAAACTCTTGTCTTTCAGCTTATATGGCCAAGCGTAAGCACATTCCCATTTTCCACATGGAAGCAGGTAACCGAAGTTTTGATTTCAATGTACCCGAAGAAGTAAACCGTCGCATCATCGATCATATTGCCGACTTCAACTTGGTTTATACAGAGCATGCCCGACGACATCTCATAGCCGAAGGACTCCAACACCGCCGCATCTACCTCACCGGCTCACCCATGTTTGAAGTCCTTCAACAAAATATGGAGAAAATTCAAAACTCTGATGTTTTGCAAAGGTTGAACGAACAAATCACTAATCACCAGTTACCAGTTACTAATCACCAATCACCAATCACCAATCACGAATACTTCCTAGTCTCCGTCCACCGCGAAGAAAACGTTGACATCCCAGAAAATCTACAAAAAATACTTACCATTCTCAACACACTCGCTGAAACCTATAAACTTCCAGTAATAGTTTCCACTCACCCTCGTACACGCAAAAGGATTGAAATGCTGGGAAAAGACAAAAAACAAATGGCAAAAGATAAAAGTATTAAGGCAGAAGGATTAAGTAATAAGCCAGAAGAAACACTAAACTTTGAACATGGAACTTTGAACTTTGAACCTGAAACTTTGAACCTTGAACTTGGAACTTTGAATCCTCTAATCCACTTCCTCAAACCCTTCGGTTTCACCGACTACGTCCATCTCCAAATGAACGCCCTCTGCACCATCTCCGACTCAGGCACCATCAGCGAAGAATCAGCCATGCTCAACTTCCCTGCCATCAGCCTCCGTCAATCTATGGAGCGCCCCGAAGCCCAAGACGCTGGGTCAATAATATTGACAGGCTTCGAACCGGATGTGGTTTTAAATGCCATTGCAACTGTAATAGAGGAGTATAAGGAAAAAGTAAAAAGTAATAAGTCAGAAGTAAAAAGTAATAAGTCAGAAGGATTAAGTAATAAGTCAGAAGTAAAAAGTAATAAGTCAGAAGTAAAGAGTAATAAGTCAGAAGTAATAAGTCAGAAGTTGGAAGTTGAAAGTCAAGAAACTTCTTCCTTCTCCCTTAATCCTTCTGCCTTTATTCCTGCCTTCCCTCAAGAATATTTCATCCCCAACACCTCCTGGCGCGTTCTTAAACTTATTCTTGGTAATACTAAATTGAGTAACAAATGGTGGGGGGTAAATGAAGCTTAATAAAATTTATATTGTAACCGATGCTCCTATCCCGATAGGAATGGCTCCAACAAATAGGATTCTATCGTATGCCAATGGATTTCTGGCTAATGGCATTGCTTGTGAAATAATTATTTTTAGAAAAACTGAAAATACAGTAAAAATTACTAATAATAAAAGTGCCGGAACTATAAATGGATTTAATTTTCAATATTTATTTAAATCACCAATAAAATCAAAATATTTTTTGAAAAGGCGCATTGATAATTTGTATGGTGCTTTAAGACTTTTATTTTTTGTTATATTTTATATTAAATCTTCTTCTGCAATAATCTATTATTCATCATATAACTATGCAATTTTTATTTTAAAAATAGCAAAATTATTCCATTCTTTCATTTTAATTAAAGAAGAAAGTGAGCATCCAGAAGTTTATTTAAGATCACAGAATCTTATAAGTAAATTCTTTTCTACAAAAGTACATTATCATTTATTTGATGGATATTTGTTAATGACACAAAATTTAATCAAATATTTTAACAGTCAATATCCTAAAATACCATCTGTACATATAAAAATGACTGTAGATTTGGAACGTTTTTCATTAAAAAGAATGAAGGATAGCAAATCATTAACTTATATTGGATATTTAAACAATGAAAAAGATGGGGTTGACATTTTATTAGATGCCTTTTCAAAAATAACACATAAATATCCAGAATATATTTTAGCGCTTTATGGAGAAGCCGCATCAAATGCCAATAGCTTAGAATATTATATTAATATAGCCGAGACTTTAGGAATTCCAAAAAATAAAATTATCTTTTACGGTAAATTTGACAACATTTATATTCCACAAATTTTAGCAAATTCAAAATTAGTATTATTGGCTCGTCCAAATAACATACAAGCGGAGAATGCCTTTCCCACTAAATTGGGGGAGTATCTGGCTTCAAGCACCCCTGTTGTAGTAACGGCTGTGGGAGAAATACCAAATTATTTAAAAGATGGAAAATCTGCTTTTATAGCAAAACCTGGAGATTCTGAAAATTTTGCAAATAAAATAGAGGAAGCATTAAGTGATTACGAAAATGCATTACAAGTGGGCATTAATGGAAGAAGAGTTGCAGAAACTCACTTTAATAATAAGATACAAACAGTAAAAATAATTAAGTTTATTCAAGAATTTTAGCAAATGTGCGGTATTACAGGAAAAATATATTTTGATTCCAGCCAAAAGGTCGAATTGTCCGAACTAAAACGAATGACGGATTCCATCATTCATCGTGGGCCAGATGATGAAGGGCATTATATTAATAATAATGTTGGCTTAGGTTTTAGACGTTTAAGTATTATTGATTTAAAATCGGGGCATCAACCTCTTTGTGATTATGGCGAAAGGTTTTGGATTACTTTTAATGGTGAAATTTATAATTTTCAAGAACAAAGAGAAATCTTAAAGAAAAAGGGATATTTATTTAGAACAAATAGTGATACAGAGGTCATTTTAAATCTTTATGTTGAATATAAAGAAAAATGTGTGGATTATCTTCGAGGAATGTTTGCCTTTGTAATATGGGATAACATTGAAAAGGTTTTATTTGGTGCTCGTGATCGTTTTGGGATAAAACCATTTTATTATTATATCGATAATGAAAAATTCGTTTGGGGTTCTGAAATTAAAGCCATCAATACTTCTGAAAATATTGAAAAAAAAATCAACCTTGAAGCAATAGATTCCTATTTTGCTTATGGATATATTTTTAACGAAATGTCTATTTTTAAGCAGATTATAAAGCTAAAACCAGGGCATTATTTTTTCTTAAAACCAAGTTTAGAGCAAAAATTAACTATTAAGAAATATTGGGAGGTGAGTTTTTCTCCAGATTATTCAAAAACTGAAGCCTATTGGAAAGAAGCCATTAGAGAGTTATTGAAAGAATCTGTTAAAATGAGAATGATAAGTGATGTGCCTCTTGGCGCTTTTCTTAGCGGAGGAATCGACTCCAGCGCCGTAGTTGCTTTAATGGCAACTCAATCATCTCTACCAATTAAAACGTTTTCTATTGGGTTTAAAGAGGAAAAATACAATGAATTAAAATATGCCAGAATGGTAGCGGAAAAATACCAAACAGAACATCATGAGTTAATTGTAGAACCTGATTCTATTGATTTATTACCAAAATTAGTGAGTGCTTACGATGAACCTTTTGCCGATAGTTCTGCTATTCCAACCTACTATGTTTCAAAATTTGCAAGAGAACATGTGACTGTGAGTTTATCTGGCGATGGCGGTGATGAGCTCTTTGCAGGTTATGATTCTTATACAAAGATGTTATCGCTACAACAAAACCCATTTAATAATCCATTTACTAATAAAGCTATATTTAGTGTTATAAATAAATTAATACCCAATCATTTTTATGGCAAAGGTTACTCATATTATTTATCAAAAAATAAAAATAACATAGGAGCTTATTTTTGTCTGTGGAATGATTATGAGCGACAAGCATTATACAAGAGCGAACTCCGGAGCTTTTTAGATAAAAATTTCTCTGAGAACAAAAAAATTGAAATTCTTAACCGTTTTGATGCTGATTTTATAAGTAAAATGCAGGGACTCGATATGAAGACCTATATGGTTGACGATATATTGACAAAAGTTGACCGCGCGTCAATGATGAGTTCATTAGAAGCCAGAGTACCTCTATTAGACCATAAATTAGCTGAATTGAGTTTTACAATTCCTTGGGAGTTTAAGATTAATAAAACATCAAAAAAACATATTTTAAAGGAAGCAGTAAGTGATTTATTGCCATCCGAAATTTTATCACATAAAAAACAAGGTTTTGCTGTGCCACTTTCTGTTTGGTTTCAAGGAGATTTAAAGTCTTATGCTTTTGATACTTTGCAATCTGAAAATTCAAAATTAGACAGTTATTTAAACAAAAATTATATAAATAAGGTTTTAAATAATCACCAAAAAGGCCCGCGTGATTTTAGCGGAAAACTTTGGTCTTTATTGTTTTTTAATGAATGGCTGAAACAAAATGTTTAAAAAAATGAAAATCCTCTTCTTTATAGAATCCTTACGTTCAGGTGGCAAAGAACGGCGCTTAATTGAATTAATTAAAGGGCTAAAAAATCAACATCCAAATATTGAAATGGAATTGGTATTAACCAGAGAAGACATTCACTACCAAGAAGTTTTTGAAACAGGAATTAAAATTCATTATACAATTCGCAAAGGATTAAAAAAGGACCCAAGAGTATTTCTTCAATTCTATAAAATCGCTAAAAAATTTAAACCCGATATCATTCACGTATGGGGAAATATGGTAGCTATTTATGCCATACCCACTAAGGTTTTATTAAGAATTCCGATGATAAATAATGAAATCACAGATGCGCCTTTAAAAGTTCATCAAGGTCTCTTGTCTCATAGATTAACGTTCCCTTTTTCGGATAAAATTATTGCAAATACTTTCGCTGGTTTAAAATCTTATAATGCTAATGAGGAAAAAAGTTTAGTTATATATAATGGTTTTGACTTTAACAGGATAAATAACCTTACTGCAAAAGAAAACATTAAAGGTCAATTTCATATTAACACTAAATTTGTAGTTGGAATGGTCGCTTCTTTCAGTGAATTAAAGGATTATAAAACATATATAGAGGCAGCTAATCTTATCCTCGAAGAAAGGCAAGATGTTTGTTTTCTGTGTATTGGCTCAGGTGATGACTCAGCATATAAAAAAATGGTAGCCACTGCTAATAAGGATAAAATCCTATTTTTAGGATCGCAACAAAAGGTGGAATCTATTATGAATTGTTGTGATATAGGTGTTTTAACTTCTAATATTAAGGTTCATGGAGAAGGTATATCAAATTCTTTATTAGAATTTTCTTCATTATCAAAACCAGTAATTGCTACAAATAATGGCGGAACAATTGAATTAATCGAAGATTTAAAAAATGGTTTTTTATTATTCCCATTTAACAGTCTTGAGCTATTCAATAAAATAAATTTGCTTCTTAATGATGAAGAAACAAGAATTGAAATGGGGATAAATGCCAAACAAATAGTCAAAAATAAATTTGGTATTGATAGAATGGTTGAGAAATTTTATCTTGAATATAAACAACTATGTGCGGAATAGCAGGAATTTTTCATTTCGATAAACAGCGGCCGATCGATAAAAACAGGCTTCATAAAATGACGGACAGCATCAAGCATCGTGGGCCTGATGGGGAAGGATTTTTTATAAAAAACAATCTTGGTCTCGGGCATCGAAGGCTTTCTATTATTGACTTAGCAACTGGCGACCAGCCAATGTTCAATGATGATAAAGTTGTTTCAATTATTGTTAGGAGTTGAATTTTAGATTAATTATATTTTCTTAAAATGGAAAAAATAAGATAAAATTATGAAAGTATTATTATTAGCAGGTGGGTTTGGAACAAGACTTAGCGAGGAAACACAAAACTTACCAAAACCAATGGTAACAATTGGTAGTAAACCAATTTTATGGCATATTATGAAAATATATTCGCACTATGGTTTTAATGAATTTGTAGTGCTACTTGGTTATAAAGGATATGTAATTAAGGAATATTTCGCCAATTATTTTTTGCATCAAAGTGATGTTACAATAGATGTAAAAAAAAATAAAATAGAAATTTTAAACAACACTTCCGAACCTTGGAAAATTACATTAATTGATACAGGCTTAAACACTATGACTGGAGGCAGAATTAAAAGAGTTGAAGATTTTGTGAATGGTGAACGTTTTATGCTCACTTATGGCGATGGCGTTGCAGATATTAACATCACAGACTTATTAAAAACACATGAAGCGCACGGAAAAGCAATTACAATGACAGCTGTTCAGCCGGAAGGAAGATTTGGATCTTTACAATTTGTTGGAGACCAAAAAATTAGCTCTTTTCAAGAAAAACCTAGAGGCGATGGCACATGGATAAATGGTGGCTTCTTTGTGTGCGAGCCAAAAGTATTTGATTATATAAAGGATGGTGATAAAACTATTTTTGAAAGAGAGCCTTTGGAAAAATTAGCAATTGAAGGGGAACTTTTTTCCTATAAACATTATGGATTTTGGAAACCTATGGATACATTAAGAGACCATAAAGTGTTAAATGATTTGTGGGAAAACAATCAAGCAAAATGGAAATTATGGAAATAGAAAAATTATTTGGTGGTATTTACAAAGATAAAGTTTGCCTAATTACAGGGCATACCGGTTTTAAAGGTTCTTGGTTAGCCTTTTGGCTTACAAAAATGGGAGCTAAAGTTATTGGGTATTCCTTAGAACCATATTCAAAACCAAATCATTTTGAACTTTTGGATGCCCCCTATAAATCTATTATTGGAGATATTAGAGATTTAAAAAATCTTAAAGAAACCTTTAACACCTATAAACCTGACATAGTGTTTCATCTTGCTGCTCAGGCTTTAGTACGATATTCTTATGATAATCCTATTGAAACCTACCAAACCAATGTATTAGGCACATTGAATGTATTTGAATCAGCTAGAAATTGTGGTTCTGTAAAAGCGCTTGTAAACGTTACCAGTGATAAATGTTATGAAAATAAAGAATGGATATGGGGTTATAGAGAAAATGATCCAATGGGTGGATTTGACCCCTATAGCTCATCTAAAGGTTGTTCAGAAATATTAACTGCTTCCTATCGGCGTTCGTATTTTAATAATGGTAAAACTTTACTTGCTAGTGCTCGAGCTGGTAACGTTATTGGTGGTGGTGATTGGGCAACCGACAGATTAATACCAGATATTATTAATGCAGCAGTTAAAAATGATAAAGTTATCATTAGAAATCCATTTGCAACCAGACCATGGCAACACGTTTTAGAACCTTTAAGTGGCTATTTAACTTTAGGTTGGAGACTTCTTGAAGGAAGAAATGAACTTGCAGAAGGATGGAACTTTGGTCCTGAAAGCAGAAGTAATATTTCTGTTAAGGAAGTAGTTATGGAAGTGAAAAAATATTGGAAGATTATTAAATTTTCAATGAATACCAATTTGGCCGATTTGCATGAAGCTAATTTATTAATGTTAGATTGTTCAAAAGCAAATAAAATATTAAAATGGAATCCCGTTTGGGATATTGATATTACCTTTGAAAAAACTATTAGTTGGTATAAAGCTTTTTATGAAAAAGCTACTTTAAATACAGATGCTGATTTAAAAAATTATATTGATTCTGCAAAAACACAAAAACTTGTATGGACAATCTAACACTTTTAAAAAAAAAAATACTTGTAACTGGTGGTAATGGTTTTCTTGGAAAAAATCTTATCAAAAAATTAATTTCAGAAAAAGCGGTAGTTTATTCTCTTGATTTAAATGAAAGCTCAGAAGTAGAGGATGTTAAATATTATCAAGCGAATTTAAAGGATAAGGAAGAAATAAAAAGAATAATTAATGAAATAAAACCAGCTATTATTTTTCATTTAGCCGCCATTCTTGATAGAACGCGCGATTTTTCCGAAGCAGAAAACATTTATGAGGTAAATTTATTTGGAACAATAAATCTTCTTCAGGCACTAAAGGATATGGATTATGAGAAATTTATTTTTACGAGCACAAGCGAAGTCTATGGGGGCAATAACATTAGTGCCCCGTTTAAAGAAACATGCGATTTTGTTCCCGCATCTCCCTATTCACTTTCAAAATATGCTGCAGAAATGGCTATTCGCAGCTTTTCCAATTTATATAACAAAAAATTTATAATTTTTCGAGTATTTAATTTTTATGGCGAAGGAATGCCTGAGTCATTTTTTCTGCCCCAATTAATAAATAAACTTAAAAAAGGTGAGGATTTTGATATGACAAAAGGCGAGCAAAAGAGAGATATTATTCATATTGATGCTGTTTTAGAAGCACTTATATTATCATCAAAAATTGAAGTTAACAATGAGGTTATTAATATTTGTAGTGGAAAAGGATTAACCATTAAGGAAATAGCAATAACATTAAAGCAGAAACTAAATAGCAATTCAAAAATAAATATTGGCGCTATACCATACAGAGATAATGAAATCTGGGAAATGGTTGGTGATAATTTAAAACTCCAGACAATATTAGGATTAACAAACGCTACCTTATTAAAAGGGATTCTGAATCACAAATTATAATAAATTTTATATGAAGTCTTTTGATTTTTTTTCTATTAGAGAATATTTTCCAAGTCCTGAAAACCCATCTGCTTCTACTTGGGTATATAATCAAGCAAAACATATTCAACAATTTGGCATTAAACCCCTTGTTATTTCACCAACACCAAAGGTGCCATTTTGGATTAATATAATTAAGAAAAAAAAACACGCTTGGAAAATTAAATCTTCATCCCAAATTAAAGATTATATGGGGATTGATGTAATTCGCCCATCTTTTCTAAAATTGCCAAGCAAGTATTTTTTTGAATATGATATAAAACAGATTTCAAATTGCATTTCAAATGTGGCTAAGGATATAAATCCAAAATTTATCCACGCTCATTTTGGGCATATTGGTGTAGCCTCCCTAAATTTAAAAAGAGAAAAGAAAATCCCGCTAATAACCTCATTTTACGGATATGATTTGGGAAGCGACAAATCGAGGTTGATAAACCATTATAAAATTCTTAGCAATAATGGTGACTTATTTTTGGCTTTGTCTGAAGATATGAAAAAGGACTTAATTGAAATTGGTTTCCCTGTTGATAAAACAATAGTTCACCATTTGGGAATTGATTTAACAACGTTTTCTCCGAGTTTAGAGCAAAAACCTATACAAAGCGATTTTGTTTTTACAATTGTCGCTTCATTTGAAAGAAGAAAAGGGATACATATAGCCATTCAGGCCTTTAAATTATTCAAACAACGCTTTTCAATTTTGAACGCCAAATTACATATTGTTGGTGATGGTTCGTATAATAACACTTTGAGAAAATTAGCAGATAATGATCGTGATATTATATTTATAAATAATTTTATTGCAACAAACCCAAGAATGCTCGTTTTAAATGAAATGCAGAATTGTGATGTTTTTATGTTGACCAGTATAACACTTCCAAATTTTGATAAGGAAGGTACACCAGTAGTATTAATGGAAGCTCAAGCTTGTGAAAAACCCTGTATATCATCCTTTCATGCGGGCATTCCCGAAGTGGTTATTAATGAAGAAACAGGGATTCTTTGTAAGGAAGGTGATATTTATGGAATAGCAGACGCTATGATGGCATTATATTCAGATCCAGTTAAAAGAGAATCTTTTGGAAAACAAGCTCGAAAGCATATTTCAATTAATTTTAACAAAGAGATTCAAATGCCTAAATTAGAAAAAATCTATAAAAAGTTTTTATAAGTAATTTTTTTGTAGTCTTAATAAATTAAATAAAAATTCTTATATAAAATAATGTGCGGAATATCAGGAATAATCAATAAAACAAACCAATCAGTTCAGGGGGCTTCTACACTTGCCTTTGTGTAACAGCTTCTTGCCCCTTTGTGTAACAGCAAAGCTATACCACAAAACCCACAAAGAACCACAAAACCCACAAAGAACCACAAAACCCACAAAGAATTAAAACCAAATAAACAGATAACAAATTATTAAAACCTTCGTGTACCTTTGTGAAAAGCTTTGTGCCCCTTTGTGTAACAGTTTTTTTTATTTTTGTTAAATAGCTTTACCATAAAAAATTATGACTGAAATGACTGAAAACGAATTATCAAATATTATTATTGGATGTGCCATTGAGGTTCACAAGAATTTAGGACCGGTTTATTAGAATCTGCCTATCAGGAATGTTTGTTTTATGAACTTACCACTAAGGGACTTACAGTAATAAAAGAGAAGCCGATGCCAATTATCTACAAAGATGTAAAACTCGATCACGGATATCGAATTGATTTACTCGTAAATAATAAAGTGGTTATAGAAATTAAAACGGTAGAAGCATTTACAGACGTTCATACGGCGCAAGTGTTGACTTATTTAAAATTAGGCAATTATAAACTTGGCTTATTACTTAATTTTTATGTTTCAACCCTTAAAACAGGTATAAAACGAGTAATTAATTAAATTATAGCACCAAAAAACGCAAAATTAAACTTAACAAACTTAACCAAATGCTCAAAAGAAATCAAGAAATGGATGTATTTAGATTTGTGGTTTAGAGAATTTATAGACAATATGCGATGATAGTATTAGTAGACGACAAAATTAACAAGAAGTTATGGGGTGAACTTTGTACAAATTCTCTATTTTCATCCCCCTTCCAAACCCCCGAATTTTACGAATTATACAATTCTGTAGAAGGCTTTTCTGCCGATGTTTTTGCAGTGGAGCAAGAAGGTAAACTTACTTCATTGGTAGTAGTTACACTACAAAAAGAGCACGGGATTAAGGAATATTTTTCCAGAAGAGGAATTGTTTACGGAGGTATTTTAATATCTGAAAACAATGAAGAATCATTAAAATTTCTTTTAAAACATTTAAACAATTTCTACAGGAATCAACTGATTTATATAGAAATTCGAAATAATTTTGATTATAGTATATTTAAATCTGCTTTTCAATTAAATAACTTCAATTATCAACCGCATTTTAACGTTCAATTAAAGACGGAAAATACCTCAATGGAGGCCATTCTGTCAAATATGAAGTATAATCGTAGAAGAGAGATTAATATTTCTTTCAAAGAAGGAGCGGAAGTAAACGAAGCGCAAAATGAAAATGAAGTTATTGCCTTATTTGATATACTAAAGGATTTATACACAACAAAAGTAAAATTACCATTGCCAAATCTTAATTATTTTATTGGTTTATATAAAAGCAAGATTGGTAAAGTGTTTATTGTAAAGCATCATAATAAAGTAATTGGTGGTTCTTTTTGCATTTTTCATCAGGGAATGTCAATCAATACACTTTATTATGCAGGCATCCGGAATTATCATAAAAAAATATTTCCAACTCACCTTGCCATTATGGGTGTAACTGAATTTGCTATAAGGAATAATCTCAAAATGGTAGATTTTATGGGGGCAGGGAAACCAGGAAAAGAGTATGGGGTAAGAGATTATAAGCTTGAATTTGGCGGAGAATTACTTGAGCATGGCAGATATCTAAAAATAATAAATCCCATACTTTACAATATCGGCAAACTGGGTTTAAAGCTTTTAGCTAAAATTAAATAATGTAAAATGAGAATATTAATTGATATTGGGCATCCTGCTCATGTGCATCTGTTTAAGCATTTTGCCTTGGAAATGCAGAAAAAGGGGCATAAGGTATTATTTACCTGTAGAGATAAGGAATTTGAAATACAATTATTAACCACTTATGGCTTTAAATTTGTAAACTTTGGTAAAAAGTTCACATCTACCCTAGGTAAAATTCTAGGTATGTTAATATTTGATTTTAAGGAATTAAAAGTGGCTTTAAAATTCAAACCAGATATCTTCATCAGTCATGGTTCCATCTATGCTGCACATGCTGCTTGGCTTATTAGAAAACCTCATATTTCAATGGAAGATACCTATAATTTTGAACAAATTAGACTTTATCTTCCCTTTACAAAACATGTTTTAACAGCCGATTACGACCATCCATTAAAGACAGATAAACTGATTAAATATGCTGGTTATCATGAATTGGCATACTTGCATCCAAATAGATTCTCTCCTGATGCTACTGTTCTTCAAGATTTGGGAATTAAGGAAGGAGAAAAGTACATTATAATGCGTTTCGTGTCTTGGAATGCCTCTCATGATATTGGTCATAAAGGAATTAGTTTTGAAAATAAATTAAAAGCAATAAATGAATTTAGTAAATACGCCAAAGTATTTATTTCTTCTGAAGGCAAACTTCCTCCTGAACTTGATAAATATCACATAAGAATAAAACCCGAGAGAATGCATGATGCACTTGCATTTGCAACATTGGTTTGGGGTGAAAGTTTTACTATTCCCGCTGAGTGCTCTGTTTTAGGGGTACCTTCTATTATTAATCATGATACACGCTCTTTATATCTAAAAGAACAAGAAGAAAGATACGGTCTTTGCTATAATTTTACAGAATCTCTTGAAGATCAGAATAAAGCTATTGCAAAAGGAGTCGAATTGCTTCAAGGTAAAGAATTAAAATCACAATGTGATATGAAGAAACAAAAGATGCTATCTGAAAAAATTGATGTAACAGCATTTATGGTATGGTTTATTGAAAACTACCCCGAAAGTGCAAAAATTATGAAAGAAAATCCTGATTATCAATACAATTTTTAATAAATGGACTTCACAATAACAACCTACCAAAACCTATTAAAAAGCTTGCAATCCGCGGGCTTT
>Ga0210033_1001371_pt1 | contig 22355 bp, 33 predicted proteins | sample CryGeymeta201501_FD_185465 | JGI IMG/M metagenome (GOLD analysis project Ga0210033, IMG submission 185465) | Groundwater microbial communities from Crystal Geyser aquifers in Utah, USA - Crystal Geyser metaG 2015-01 (SPAdes) (version 2) | ecosystem: Environmental > Aquatic > Deep subsurface >... | reverse complement strand
CTCCACCGCTGCGATACCGGTGTGCAAGACGCGCACTGCGGCGCCGTTGGACAGCGGCAGCAGCGTCCATTCGCAATTCAGGTAGGTCTGCACGGTCCACCAGTTGCATGGCATTACCTCGATGCTGTGTGGTTCGGGTTCTCCGGCGACATCGTCGTCGGCTGGCACCAGACCGAACCGCTGCAAATCGTCTTGCAGCGATCCGCGCGGGTTGATGCCGCGCCGCGCGCGCTCTATCGCCCGCGCCGCGTCTTGAAGTTTCCCGCGCTGGCGTCCTGCAGCGTGCGGGTGTGCTCGTTGATTACGGCTGTGGTCAGGAACTGGCTGTACTGACCGCTCAAGACTTCGGCGAACGCGGCGTCCCCGGTCAGCGGGCCGTCGTCGTTGCCGAGACCTTCGAATCGCTCATAGATCGCGCGCACCAACGCCTCGTCGGCATCCTCGATCTCGCCGCGTGTCTGCTGCTCCGTCAGCTTTTGCAGCAGCTCGCGGTATGCGGGCTTGCTGATGATGCGAGCAAACCCGGAGAATTGCCCCTTGAGTTTGCCGGTGTCGGTATCGACGTCGATGTTGATTTTGACCTCGATCGTGTTGGCTTTTTTGATGACTAGCATGAGTGGTGTCTCCGTTTTGGGTTGTGGGTTGTCGGATCAAAAACGCGCGCTCGGACCCGACGCGCGCGTTGGAGTAAAGCGCGCTTATTCCAGGAACGATAGAGTCAGGCAGTTGGTGGGCGTGGTGCCCATCGTCTTGAACGGGATCTCCCAGGCGACCACACCGTCTTGATCGACTTGTTTTGCTATGCCGAGCTGGACGCCGCGCAAGTCCAGCCGCAGGGTCTCGCCGCCGCCGGTAATCGTCGCAAAAATATCCTGCAACGTATTCGCCAGCGCAATTTCCTCAGGATTGAAAGCCGAGCGTTGCTCCTTGAAAATCTTGAGCGTGCCGCTGGGCTTGTACAGGTCTTTCAGGCGCGTGAACCGGCTGTTGCTGCCTTCGTAAATTTCGGCCGTCGCGCCGGTATCCACGCTGAGACTGATCGCATCGAGCGAGGTCGCGCCAACGGTCACCGCAAACGTCTCCGTCTCGATCGCTACCGGCGGCTGGAACGCCGTCAGCACGACCTCAGGCAACGCCGCGTCGGACACGGCAACCGCCCCGGGCAGCGCCAGCACGTCAAAATCGGCAGTCGCAAACTGACGGATCGACAAATCGATCTTCGTGAGAGCGCCGCGGCCGTCTTGACCAGTGATCAGCGAGCCCGAGTTGTAGCCGCCGAGGGTCACCATCTCGTAGCCGCTGGATACCAGCGCATAGACGGCGCTCGCGCTCGGCGGAGCGGTCAACGTCTCGCCGAATCCGCAAGCGCGCAAAATGCGGCTGATCGGTGCGGCGGTGCCCACCGAAGCTGCGCCGCGCAGCTCGATTTTGCCCTTGAATTGCGAGCGGCGCTTGATGTTGACGAATGGGTCGGCACCGTGACCGGCTTTGTCGAGTTTGCGCTCGAGCTCATCGGTGCTAAATGCGTAATCGCCCTCAAGCACGAGCATGCCATCGGTGGCGGGGGCCAGCACCGTCGGCGTACCAGCCACGGCCTGCATCGCGATCAGCAGCGCGCGGAGATTGGATTGTTGGATATCGAGTGCCATGCGGGTATCTCCTGATTATTTGCGGGTGGGTTTGGTGGCGTTGACGGGGCTGGCAACAACGTGCCGCGAGTCGCCGAAGCCCAGATCAACGGCAACGGCAACAACGGGCGCAGCGGCAGTAGGCGGGCGCACCAGCACTGGCTTGGCACCCGGCTTCGCACGGGTGTAACTGCCGCCGACAGTTGGCAGATCGTCCGGCGGCGTGTAGTTGGATTTCGGTTTCATGCGCGGCTCCAGTAAGTAGTTTCGTACAGCTCTTGCCACCACAATGTCGCGGCGGCGTAGTTGAGTAGCGCGCCGCTCACTAGGTCCACGGCGGTAGCGGTGCCTGCGACAAATCCCGGCGGCGCTTTCCCAAGTAGTGACTGACGCACGGCGGCAATCATCGTGTTGAGTTGGTCGGATGACGCCATGCCCAGCTCGCTGGCGCGGTAGTTGCGGGCAGCGATCACTACGGCAAACCGCGCGCGGATCGACTGCACTGCCAACGCGGATCCGCCGCGTTGCGGCGCAGCGGTTTCGCTCGCCAGCAGGACAAACGCGCTCGGGGTTACCGCCGTACTGGCAGCCGACGCCGCAGCAAAATCCGCTGACCCGCCGACTTGGCGCAAGCCCGGTACCAGCAGCCGCAACGATTCGATTACCGGCCCGATGTCGAACGGGCCGAAGCTCATGGCAGCACCCCACGCCCGAAAACCTTGTAACCGGGGTTGAATCGCACATCCGACGTAGCCGACGGCCCCGCCAATGGATCGTCGATGCCGAGCGAGAATTTGCCCGCCGCGACTTGTTCCAAAAACTTGATCGCATCGCGGTAGTCACGCGCAATCGGATCGGTGCGGTCGTCGCTGATGCGGTTGGCGTGTAACCGGTAGCGGGTGATCGATCGCGCCCAGGTCGCCAGGATCGTTGGCACCGTGGCCAGCGGCAACGCATAGCGCTTGCCGAGATAGCCATCGATCACCGACTGCGCCTCGGTCATCGCCTGCGTAATGCGCACCAATGCGGCATCAGCGGCTGCAATTTCCGGCGCCGTATACGCGCTGCGATCCGCAGCGAGCAGCGACAGCTCCATCAACTCGGCATCAACCACGGCACCATGCTGATCGCTGGCCACTTGGGCCAGCTCCAGCGCGCCGGGAATCTGTGCGAGTTCGGTGAGCGTCACGTACACAGTGCAATCCTCAATTTGATCTGGCCGCCGTGAGGGCGGCCAGCGGATAACCTACGACAGCAGATCAGCGGTCAATCAATCCAGCCAGGGGCTGGTAATCACTTTCAAGTACTGGTTGAGCACGTTGTCTGCGCCCGATGCCAGGCGCTGATTCACGATCAGTTCTTTGGCCTCGAACTCTTGCCCGCTGGACACGATCAGATGCGTCGCCCGCAGGCCCAACGGTCGGGCGCCATCGCCTTTGCGGCTGTTCAGCGCGGTGATTGCGGCCTTCAGGTTGGTGGCATCGAGCGCCTTGTTACTGCTCTGCGCCAACTGCCAGAGGCCGTAGCCACCGTTGTAGCGGGCGTCGGCGCCGTAGACATACTCGGCGCGATCAAACACGTTGTCGTCGGTGTCGCTGGTCTTGGCAACAAAGTTCGGCGCTTTGCGCTGCTGATGGATCAGCGGCCGAATGGCGCGGCTCAAATCCGCGACGTACCAGTAGGTGGTGCCGCCGCCAGCGTCGTCGATGTTGCTGGCGGTACCGGCTTTGCCGTTGGCGAGCGTGATCGGATGGGTGGCGCCGAAAAACGGCACGCCGTCGTAGCCGTTATTCACCCGGCCATTTTTGAGCAGACCAAACTGCAGTTGATCCGGGTGGGCACCCATTGCGCGGCCCATTTCGTCGATCAGCGGCGTGTAGATCCCGTACTGGTCATCCTCGATCGCGTCACGCGGTACGCCCACAGTCAACTCGTACGCTTTGTTGCGGATCGAATAGCCGTACGAGGTCACACCGTGGATCACCCGATCTCCGAGCCATTCGCGGACGTTCGGGATGGCGCCCATCCAGCCGTATTCCTCGGTGCCAGTGGTCGAGGGCACTACGGTGGATACATCGCGGTACTGGCTCGGCGCAATCGCCAGAGCCCCCTGAAACGACGTTTTGAACGCGGTCGCCAGCGTAGTGAGATTGGCTCGATTGATAATCACGTATGCACTCCTGATTGGTTTGTTTGACGACTGGTTAGATTTCGACCCAGACGCCGTCGGCGTCTACGTCGCGGACCTTGCCGGCGATGGATCGCGTGGCGGTGCCATTGGTTTTTGCGACAGTCTCATCGTCAACGATGTAGCAATCGGCGTTAACGTCGGCGAGCGCGATCAGATCCGCAGCAGCGGAGTTGTCGAACCGAAATACGCCACGGCGCACTTCGACCTGGATGGCGCCATCGAGCCCTGGGTTGTTGTCGGCCGTGGCCTGGGCCACACCGACCGTTTTGAGCGTTGTGGATGTCGTGCCAGGCGCTGCAAAGCCAGCAGAAGTGACGCAGGTGATCGCCCCGGCAAAAACCGTTTCCCCGGCCGCCACTGGATAGGAAAACACGTCGCCATTGCGGCGGGGCACATTGCGGTCAGCGGTCAACGTCATTGGATAGTCCTCTTGAAGTGAGTTTCGACGCAGCCGATCAGGCCGCTTTCTTGGTCTTCGCAAACGACACCGGGTCCACACCGGTGGCGGTACACACAGCGATTTCGTCAGCCGTCAAACCGCTGCCATCGGCGGCACCATCCGGTGGGTTGCCGCCGGTCTGGCTGCCGGCCAGCGCAGCAAACGGCTGCACAGTGCCCAGATAGCTTTTGAGCTTGGCAATATTGGATGCCCCCAGATCACGGGCCCAGGCGGCCTGCAATGGCAGCAAGTGGCCGTCGGCCAGCGCCGGGACAACCAGGTCTTCCACCTCGCGGCTGCGGGTCTGCGCGGTCAGCGCAGCCAACTGAGCGCGCATCTCTTGCATGGCGTCGATCGGCACAAATTGGCTCGGGTCCGGGGCGGTGCTCGTTTTCAGTGCGCGGCAAGCGGCGATTACAGCAGCGGTGCCAGCGTCGGCAGCAACGCCCAGCTCGCTGCGCAACTGTGCCACTGCATCGGCGGCGGCGGGATCGGCACCGAGTTTGCTGCGCAGACTCTCGATGATGGCGGCGTCGGTGGCGTCGGCTGACAGCCCGAGCAGTTTGCGAATTTCAGCGATCAAGTCCATTGGTGTCTCCTGGTTGATGTCGAGCCCAAAGCGGGCAGCAGCGCGTAGCGCCAGCGGCTGCATGCCGTCCAGCGCCGGGTTGTTGGTGAGTGCGCCCATCTGCAGCGCCAGCACCGCGCCGGTGTGCGGGTCAAAGCTGAAAACGGGCGAGAAATAACGGTATTCATCAGCGCGCACGAACTCAGCAGCGCGTGCGGTGAGCTCAACGGTCGCAAACAGACCGACGCCATCGCGCCATTCCAGCGAGCGGAAAAACCCGGCGGCGGGAGCAGGCTGACCATTGCTCTCATTAAGCAAAGTCTGGTGTTCGTAATCCACAACCAGCGGGGTAGCATTCGCGGCGAATCGGTCGATCACCCGGCGCGCAATGGCGCGGTCGATGCGCCATCCCGACATCGGCAACGAGCGCCCATCGCGCGGCCGGAAAACACCGGCCGGTGTGACTTGCACTTCCACCAACCGTTCAGCGTTGGGTGCGGGGATCGCGAACGCGCAGGCAGCCACCGCAACCGACGCGTGCTGTTGGGCACAAGCGGCAATGCACAGCGTCGGTTCGAGATCGGATGGTTGGCGACAGGAATTCGGCATGCGGCGATGATGTCGCTGACACGCCCGTCGTCGGGATTAAGCGACGCTACATCTTCACGGCGTCATCAAAGCGGCCATTTACTCCGTAACACGTCTGTTTTGCTCTTGCGCCAGACAACAGCGGCGAAAGTCGCCCCCGGGAATGCCCGGAACCCCGTTTAAACCACCGTTTAACGCGTTTAACTTTTTTTGCCGGGGTGGTGACATAGGGTCGCCGTTCGAACTTCGCTGACGGGGCGCACAGGCGGTTTTAGCTAGACAGTCTGTTCAAGTGTGCTATCGCCTCACTGCGAATATCCGATTCCAGCAGCGCATCAACGCCAAGAAAAGGCCTCGCCGCCATCTTTTTTGTGCCGAACTGATGGTACACCGCATGCGGTGCGCCGAATACCAGCTCAGCGAAGTCGCGACCGTGCTGGGCAACGCCGCTGGCTGCCAGTTCGCCGCTAACCTGCAAGATGCTGCCTGGCCAAGTACCGCGCCGCGTGCGCTGTTTCATCGTACTGGGCGCGAGCGGTTGCCAGGGCGTGCCATTGGCCGGATTGGATTCAGCATCGAACGCACGCTCGGCTGCGGCCGCGAAGTGCCCGCTGATCGCCGCCATCAGCGGTGACAGGTCACTGGCCCCGGCGATCAACTGTCCCATCACTCGGCGGAATTCGCCGTCTATCAAACTGATCTCAACATTGGGCATTTGCGACACCTCGCGTTGGTCTGGTAGATTGCGGGCGTCGGTTCCGTTGACACGGTGAAGCTCCCGGCCGTAGGACGGTGCTCTGCACTGGATCGCTTGTGGGGACATGGGAGTCCCACACGGAACCGGCAATCTTCATTTTGGCAGCTCATCTCGCACCACCCTGGTCGTGCGCCGGAACCGTGCCACATCGGCGGGCATGGATCGCCGGAACGAGGTCAGGAACAGGGTGCCGCCGCTTACGGTTCGCTTGGTAACGGCAACCCAAATCGATTCCTGCTTGGCAATCGCGATGATGACCTGGTCGCCGTCCAATGCAACGAAGTCGGCCTCCTCGATCACGCGCTGCACACGCCAGTAATCGGCTAGTGCGAACCCCTGGCCGTCGCGGCTGATCGTCTGCTTCAGCAGCGTGTCGTCGCTGACCAGAACAGTTTGCACGTTGACCCCTAGCAAGCGTTGTTGCTCCGGGCCCAATACCGCCACCGGGTAGCGCTCACCCGCCACGGCGGTGGCCGCCAGCGTAGTACGGATATCATCCGCCGATAGCCCCGCTGCCCGCGCCCCAGCCACTGCGGCTTGCAGCCTGGCCACCGTCCGCGCAAACGCCGGACCGCGCAGCGCCTCGCCCACATACCAACGGGCGATATCCGGATCGTACCGGTCCAAGTTCGGCTGCCACGGCACCAGGCCGGGATTGCTCGACCAGCCTGGGTCCGGGCTCATGCTCACTGGTTTGCCGCTGACCGGGTCAACACCGCGCCAGCGCACGCCGGGCATGGTCACCACCTCACCAGTGCGCTTGTTGACGCCAGCCTCTTGCTCGATGTCCTCCAGGTGCCCCGCCGACGATTCCACCGCCTGGCCACGCCGATCCATATCGGCCTGGCTCAGCGCGCGCACACGGCACCGGCAATTCCAACCGTTCGGCGGATAGATCGATTGCCAGATCGGGTCGTCGAACCGCCATACCCGGCCATTCAACGCCGCATGGCTGGGGCGCGTTTTTGCGTCCATCACCGCCCGATACTCCCAGAACGGTCGGCTGGCTACGTCGCCCACCTGCTGGCGATAGCGCGCGGCGCCGTAAGCGCTCATCGTGTTGGCACGATAGATCAACCGCAGCCGTGCCGGGCTGCCGAGCTGCGCCACCTCGGCCACGCCCGCAGAATCCACAATAATCTGTTTGCCCCACCAGCCCAGTCGCTGTAGCTCGGGCGTCAGCCGTTTCACAAACTCGGCTTCGCCAAAGCCTTCGCGCCGCGCCGACAGCAGTGCGTCACGGATCGATTGCAACAGCTCCAGTCGGGTCGCTTTAGCCACAGTAAATGATCGGGCGTGGGCGTCGGCCTGCACGTCAAACCAGTTCCAGACATTCGTATCGAACCGTTTGCTTTCCAGGTAGGCGACTGCGTCGGCCGGACTACGAAACCCGAACAGTGTGCGAGGATCTATGCGGTCAGCGCTGGCGGGCATGCGTTGCCCCTTGTACCTGCGCCACAAACAGCAGTCGATCCAGCGCGTCTTGCAGGCCACTGTCGTCCAACGCCGGATAGAGCGCGGCGAGCTGCTCGGCCAGTTGCGTCGGTGACTGGTCGGCCAGGTCGATCAGCGCGGCCAACGTTTGTTTTGCCTGCGCTTGCAGCTCGCTGCCGGATTCGATTTGATCCAGCAGTCGATCCAGTGCCGACAGATCCGCGGGCACGAAAAGATTAGCCGCCGTTGCCTTGAGCATGGCCCGCGCAGCGCCCGGCTCTGGCGGCGGCGATACCGCAGCACCCAACACATCCTCTGCGCCCTCCGGCTCCGGAATGCCGAGTTGCTCTTGTGCCCAGTTGCGCGGGATGCGCATACCGATCTGCACCAACTTTGGCAGGGCTTCGGCATACGTGGTCAGATCCTCCATCTCCGATACGTCAAAGGCAAATCGCGGGCAGCGGCGCATACCGTCTGGGGCCAGCCCGTTCAGTGCGGCGATGGCAAACACCAGGTCACGGGTCAACGTCGATGCAATCTGCTTGGCGTCGCTGTCACGCAGGTCTTTGCGCACATCGTTATGCACATTGCCCAGCGCATTGGTATTGCTGCCACGATCAGCCTGGCTGGTCAGTGTCGCGCCCAAAATCACCTTACTCTCGGAGCGTTCACACCAGTCCATCATCAGTTCAAACGCTTTCGGATCGCCCTGGGCGGCGTCGTGAAAGTCGATCAACATTCCCTCGGGGATAATACCCGCCGAGTCATGGCCGACGCTGGTGATCGCCCGCAACAGTGTCACTTTCTCTTTTTCATTGGCGCTCGGCGGGTACTTGCCGACTCGCATCGGTATGCCGTAAATCTCCAAAAACTCAGCCAGATCGCCCACCGCGTAGATCTTGAACAGATAAGGCCAAACCAGCGCACGGAACAATCCGGATCGCTCCACATAGCCGCTTTTTGCCTTGTGCGTATGCGTGACCCAGCCCAACGGCCGCAATGGATCGCCATCGGCGGACGCGTCGCGCAACCGGATCTCTTGCCGGAATCCACGATATAGGCGAAACCAGCTTTGCGGTCGATAGCTCAGCGATTTCGGCAGCCACACCCCATTGATTCGATGCCAGTCGATTTCCAGGTTTGAAAACCCCTTGCCGATCGCATCGGTCAAATCGAACAGCGACTCTTCCAGGTCGGGCACTTCCTGCACCAGCTCATGCAGTAGCTTGGCATTCTCGCGCTCGCGCGCACTCGGGTTGCTCGGCGGCACAATGTCCCAAGGCAGCCCCACCACGGCACGGCGGCGCTTGCTCATCTCGGCATAGATGTGAGCGTCGCGTTCCTCCATATCTTCGAAAAGTTCGTATTGCGCCGTGATATCGCCGTGCTCGGCCGCCAGCAAAATCGCCGACAGCCGCGTCGGGTTCAGCCCACGCGATGGATGCGATGCAAACTCGCGGTGCAATTGCCCCACCTTGCTGGTCTGTGGTTCCTGTAGCGTAGCCAGCGCAATCGGCTGTCCATCCGGCCCCAGAATACGGCTCACCATGATGCGCGCTCCCTCAGTTTTACGTTGTCGTCGTCGCCGTCGCTCGCGTCGTTATCGTCGCCACGTCTGTGCTTGGGCACCGCCGTAAACTCAATCGGCCCTCCCAGGCCGTCCACTGCTGCGGCGGTGGCCAAAAAACCCGCCCACGCACGGTCGGCGTGGCCACTGGCATCGCGCTCTGCGGTAAATCGCACATTGCCGGTCGGGCCGGTTTCCTTGCGCAGCTTGTGCAGATCGGCACGCAGCACCGGGTCGCCCGCAGGCAATCGCTCGCGCTTGGCCTCCAGACTCTCTTTGCCGACATTGGCCATGTGCTGCTTGCTTGGTCCGGTGAACAGCACCCCATGCACACGGCTTGCACCGTAGCGCCGCTTGGCATCTTCAACGGGCTTTTCGCCCATCCCAGTTTGGTCCATCCATACGCCGCGCACCTGGTAGCGTCGCATCGCCGCATCCAGCAACGCATCTTGCCCGGCAAAGCTCAATCGTTTTTCGGCCAGAATCTCGCGCGTCCACAACACGTCGCCGACGCGCTCTTTCACCCACAAAACAAATAGATCGTTGCGGGCGCCAATATCGATGCCGACGTAGCAATCGCCCCCCTGGTACAACTCGGGTTTGCCTGCATCCGCGTGCTCGTTGTCGCCGATCAGCTCGTAACTCAGCCAGGCGCTTGCCTCATCGAGCCACTGCAATTCAAACTCCTGCGCCCACAAATCCGGATCACCAGCGCCGCGCTTGAGCTCATCAATGTCGCGCGGCAAGCCATCGGCGACGGCGCGATAAATGTCGATCTGGTGGCGACTCCAGCCGTCGTCGGCACCGGTCATCAGCTCGTAAAACTTGTTGCCCTTACCGTTGGGTGTACTGATCACCCGCAGTTTTAGGCCAGGTTTGCTGATCACCGGAAACAGCGCTTTCCAAATCGAACGGCTGTCCTGGTGAAAGGCGAACTCATCGAGCAACACACTGGCGGAAAATCCGCGCGCAGTGTCCGGGTTAGCAGGCAGTGCGGTGATGCGGCTGCCGCCGGCCAGCTCCACTTCAAGCGCCTTTGTCGTGGCGTCGAAGTTCACTTCCAACTCTTTGAAGCCAGCTTGCATAGCGCGTAAATGCAGCTTTACGCCCTCTTGCATGGCCTCTCGCGCCTGCCGTTCGCCACGGCTCAAGATCACCCAACGCCGCCGCTGTCCAGCCGCCTCAGCCTGCACACAGTCCAACGCCAGCTCCAGCGTACTGGTGAAAGTTTTTCCGCACTGCCGCGCCATCATGCCGATTTTGAAACGTGCCGAATCCTGCACCCAGGCGCGCTGATAGTCGTACAGATGGACGGCGGGCGTGCTCATAGGTCGTAGGCCGCCTTCATCACCAGCGCCAGCGTTTGCGCATCAATGCTTCCGGATTTACCCAGCGATTCGAGTTTGCTGCGCTGTTCTTTCACCAGCCGCGCCTGCGCATCCCTCTCGACCGCCTGCCGCTCGGCCAGGCTGATCCGCCGCGTGTCAATGGCGTCTTTGGCAGCCCGTGCCAATTTGCGGATTTCCTCCACCGTCACATCATCGCGCGATTGCATACCCATCGCCGCGTGGGTGGCCAGCGTAGTCACCGCGTGTGCCAGCAGTGCTCCGGCTTTCTCGCCAGCGCCTTCGCCGAGTTCGCCGACCAGTGCTGCCGATGCGGCTTCAATCTCGCGCATGCGGCCGGTCATTTCGGCCAGATTTGCCCGATAACGGTGCAACGCAGATCGACTCGGGATGTCCTGCTCCCCAAACTCGCCCGCCAGCGCCTGGCGCATCTCATCGAGCGTCATGCGGTTATCGCGCATGAATCGCTCGATGCGCTGCCGAACCGAAGGCGCTGCCCGATCAATCGACGATTTGCGGCCCATCAGCGCGGGCCCGGTCGGGCAATGCCGGGCACCAGTGCCCGACCAGCGGACACGTCCAGCCCCCGTTCGCTCAGGCCCACATCAAACAGCCCGTCAATCCCGGCGATCAGCTCAGCGCTCACCAGCCCTTGCTCGGCCAGCCAGGCGATATCGGTGCGCACATCGTCGCGACTGGATGTGTGCGCCAGGTGCTGCAACAAAGTATGCAAAATGCTGCTGTTACTGCGGTAGCCGGGCAGATCGGCGAGGATGCGCAAAATCGCCAGACGGCGATCCTCACGCATGAATTCCAGGTAGGTTCGGTGGGCCATGCTCAATGCTCCATCAGGTAACGCTGGATCGATTGCACCGTGTCCAGCGTGGTTTCGGATCGTTCGTCAATTGCTGCCGTCGTCGCTTTGACGCTGGTCAGGTCGCGGCGAATTTCATCCAGATCGCGATGCGTCGGCACTGCCGCCAGTCGAGCTTCGTGCACAGCCACTTTCTGGCCGATTGCAGCCAGATCGGTTTGCATGGCGCGTTTCTGCATTGCTATGCCAGTCAGCCGCTGGTCAAACTCTTTCAATCGCTGATCAGCGCGTGATCGGTGGAACAGGAACACGTTCACCGACACGCTGCCGACCAGCACCAGCACCTCCACCAGCCGCAACCATTGATCCAGACTCAAGTTCATCGCCGTCCCTTTTCTTGCCGTTCGCGCGTCTGGGCGCAGTCAATACAGTGCAACGTGTGCGGCACCACCCGTAGTCGATCCATACCAATGGCCTCGCCACACAACACACAATTGCGGTCGCTTGTGGGCGCCGTCACGGCCAGCATTTGCTGCCGGTGCCGGGACAGTGCGACGTCGCGAACCCGCTCAATCTCAATCTCGGCAAGGTCGGCCACATCAGCCACGGTCGGACCCTAGTGTCTCTTTTTCGGTAGCAGCGTCTTGTCGATCAAGCGCTGGTAGCGTGCCTGATCCAGCGCCTCGCGCTCGCGTGCCGCCTTCGCCAGAGCGGCGTGCCGAAGCTGGCACTCCAGCGCCACCGCGCCGATCTGCTGCTGGTTCACCAACAGCGCTGGCAACAGGCTGCTGCTCGCCAGCGGCAAATCCTGGCACGGCTGCGTCAGGTTGGCCGGCAGCACTGGCAGCGGCGGCGGCGGGTCTAAGCGCATCGTTCCAGAGTTGCAGCCCGTCAGGGCCAACGTCACAATCGCCCAGCTCAGGATGTGCCGCCACAAACACCGCCAGCCGCGTGGCGTTGGCATCGATGGTGCGGCGCAGTCGTGTGCGTTCATTTTCGTAATCCCCACTGATCGCCGACAGCCGGTCGGTAGCGGTGCGTATATCCTGTATCTGGGAGCGCTGGTCTTCGCGTAGCGTCACCAGCTCAGCGCGTGCGCGGACGATTTCCAGGATCGCCGCCTTGCCCTTTTGCCAGCGGATACCAGTCCACAGGCCTGCGCCAGCCCCGGTGATCAAGCACGCCAGGCAGGCCGCTGCGGCATAGGCAATCAGCCGTCCTTGCGCCAGTTTCAGCACTGAGGCAAACACCTAGGCACTCCGTGGGCAGACCGCGCTGCCTTCCCAACCAGCGTCGATATAGGCGTGTTCCAGCGTGCGCAGAATGCGCCGCACATAGGCGCGATTCTCAGCCTTGGCTGCCGCAGATCGGCCAGAATACTTTTCCACCTGGTCGAACCAACGCTGCCCATTCGCACCCACCGCTACGGCCAGCCGTTGATCGCGCTGCACCCACGATAGCCCACCGTTGTAGGCGCTCAATCCCATCGCCCACCGCTCACAGTCATCAGCAGCGCGGACGTGGGCGATCAAATAGGCGTCATACATCACCGCACAGCGGATCGACCATTGTTCGTCCCAGGGGTCGGCGCGACCACATTCAGCCGGGTATACCTTGGCGATCCACGCCGCCGTGCTCGGCGTGAACTGCGCCAGTCCCTGCGCATAGGTGCTCTGTGCCCTTGGCTTGAATCGGCTCTCCTGGTGGATCTGCGCGGCAATGCGTGCTGGCGATCCAGTCAGCCCAAATACCGCCCCGGTCTCGCGCTCAATCGCCAGGCGGTATCGGGTGCTGTGGCCCGGGATCACCACCCGCGCTGCTGGTCGCGGCGCGGCAGATTGCACCCCATCGGCTGCTAGCACCTTGGCCCCGGCCAGCAGAAGCACCAGCAGTAGCGCCAACATCGCCACTACCTGGTAGACGGCACCCATATCCAGCCAGCATTTGCGCAGCCAGCCCACAAACAGGCGGCCCACGGTAAGCGGCGCCATCAGGGCAGCAGCCCGGTGGCCACCACGCTGGCCGCAATGATGATGGCGCGCCGCTTTTCGGCCGCGCCCCGGCTGATGCCATCAAGCCGATGCGGGCGGGATTCCGGCCGGTAGCAGGTGCGGTCAATCCAATAGCCGACGTAACCACCAAAGGCCAACTTGGCAATGCCCCACACCGCCAGCCCCGCTTTGGCTGGTGCCAAAAACACAGTAATCGCGAACGCGATCAGAAAAATCACCACCAGCGGTGCAGCGCGCAACTTATCGGCGATCACGCCGAGTTCGGTCTTCAGTTGGTTCATGTCCGGCCCTCGAGGAAAGGGCCGGGCGACGTGCCCTGACAGCCGCCGCCCGGCAAAGCCGTGGGAGATTCACGGCCAGGGCAGAATCGGGCAGGTGGGACGACGCGGGGGAGTAATGTGCGATAAACAAAAGCCCCGCAAGGGCGGGGCTCAAGGGGTAACGGTACCGCCGAATCAAACGGGAAACAACATCGAACCAACTACACCCGAGGCAGTGATCCCCTAAAACAACGCCCTCTGGCGATGCGCCAGGGACAGCGCACGCTGCACTTTGCAGATCGAGTAAATTGTGATCGTGCTCAGCCCGTGCAGGTCAGCCAGTCGCTCGATGGTTGCTGGTTTGCCATCGTAAGCGCGCCAAATACCTGCGTCGCGGATAGCGTTGCGCAGGCGGTCACCGCGCGGGATATAGGCTACCCGGCCGCCGAGAAAATCAGCGATGGCGATGGTGCTGCTGCTGGCCATATCCCAGGCCGCTGCTGCGTCCATGCCCCGGCGCTGATACAGCGCTTCGAGCACGCGCAGCAGATCGGCCAACAATGGCGGCCACTTCGATTCGGGGATACTGGCCAGATCGTCAGCGCCGTCCAATAGCGCCGCGCCATCGACCGGTGAAAAACCGGGTAGCTCGGTCTGGTTTACACCGGTTTTCATTCGCTGCCCCCATGTTTTGCTTCGATGGCGGCGATTTCGGCGTCGCCGTCGGCGGCACTGATCGCGCCGTAAGCTACCTGCTGGCGCAACCATTTAATCCGGCTGATGTAGACCGGCTCTTCGGTCCCCCGGTTGCCAGCGCGTGGCCCGATGCGCTTTTGTTCTTCGGCTTTCGCCTCGGCCTCGGCGGCAACGTGCTCGGCCAATCCCCAAACCACGGCACGCAGGTAATGATGGTTAGCCAACGGCAGCCCACTGGGCGGTTTCGCCAACACGGCTTCGATGGCTACCGACCACAGCGCGGGCGTGGTCAGGCGACGCTGGCCACTGCGGTCGTCTTTGCATACCGAGCCGAGCTTGACCAAGTCGATCAGTTCCACGGCGATGCGCAGCGCCCGCACCAGCCGCAGCGCCGTTTTCGGCGGCTTGAACAACCGCAGATAGCCGAGCACGGCGCGGCCAAGGGTGGGGTCCACGTCGGCAAACACCGCCGCCAGACGCTTGCCATCATCATCGGCGAAAAACGCCGCGATATCGCCGTCGCAGCCACAGGCCGGGCAGGTGACGTGCACGCTCATACGCCACCATCGAAGCCGATCTGGAACGCGGCCACACACCCACGCAGCAACAGGCCCAACAAGGCTGCGCCGATCAGCAGCACCACAATCACCACCAGGCAACCCGATAGCGGCTTCATGCGGCATCACCGCCGGTTGCTGCCGCTTTGCGCTTGGCGCGGTTGGCGGCAATCGACAACGCCGCCACCAACTTGTGCAGTTGCTCAGGGCGCAGCCATTCGACCTTGTCCACCTGGTGCATGCGTTTGGCCATCGCGTGCGCATAGGCCCAGGGCAAACCACTATCGGCCAGCAACGCACCGACCTTGCGCATCAGCGGCTCAATCGCCACCGCAACGTTCTTCGGTTTGCCCATAAACTTGCGTTGGAAGTGCGCTCTGTTGGCGCTAGCGGTGGCTTTGCGGGCGCCCAGGCGGCGCAACTCATCGATCACTGCCTGGCGCTGTTTGCCGTCCATGTCCTTGGCGCTGTTCAACCCGGTGATGCGCGACAGCATCGAGCGGTAGGCCTCATCGGCCATATTGATTTCAGCGGCCGCCATATGGATACAGGACAGCTCGGCGCGGCGCTGCTGATCAGGGGTGCGACGCACAAAGGCGGCCATCACAGCACCCGCTCGGCAGTCAGTAGATCGCGGGCGAAATCCTCATCGGCGGTCAGCCCTTTGAGCAGCTTATCCAGGTCACTGTCAATCGCCTTGATCACTACCTCATCGCCACAATCAATAATGCTCGCGCCGATAGCGGCCAGATCAGCAGCGGCCAAATCGGCCAGCAAATCCTTGCGCACCGACTCTTTCACCGCGATCAGCGTACGCGCCTTGCCGCGCAACAGCTCGCGGATCCGCTCGATCACCCGATCCTCACCGTCGGCATATTCAACTTTTCCGGGGAGCTTCCGGAACCCCACCTTGATACCGTGCATCTGTCGGGTCTTGGGCTTTTCAAACAGTCCTGCGTGCCCCAGCAACAGCACTTCAAGCGCGCCTCTGGCATTGGCCGCCTGGTCCAGCCGGGCAATCAGTTCCGGCCGGTGCTCGGCCTGCGCGGCTTTGATGCGGCTACGCAGGGCGTCCACTTCCGCGCCCAGTTCGGCGCGGGCGTCGGCGTAGTAGAGCGCAGCGGATTCGATGCACTCCAAAGGGCTTTGGATGTCAGACATGGGCTCTCTCCAGTAAGTGGTCGATGAACAGCCTGGCGCGCTGTCGCGCCTGATCGTAGTCCGGCGCAATATCGCGGATCACCTCCTTGTATTTTGTGCGTCCCTTGAGCGCGATGGTCCACACCACCCGCACGCCATGCGCAGGCAGCGGTACATAACGAATCTGATAGCCGCGGTATCGCTGTTCCGGATACTGTTCTGCAAGTGTCGCAGGGGCGGTCATGCGTGGATCTCCCGGTAGATAGCTTCCTGCGCGCGGCGCAATGCCTGCTGCGAACCCAGTAGACAACGCAACACCTCGGGCGATGCGGCGTGGTCAATGGCGTCACTGGCAAGGTCGTCCAGATCACTCAGCGCGGCGCTGATGTGATCGTGCAGTCGATAGGTCGGCTCGCGCACGTGCGGCGCGGCGGGCAACACCACATCAGGCAAAGCCTCGACGCATCCAGGCAACGGTGCGCCCATCGTCGGCGGCGTTTTCGGTAGCTCTGGCCCGACCGCAACGACAGGCATTGTGTTGGCCGACCCCACACAATAACGCTGCGTAGTGCCATGTTTTTCCCGGTGCACGGAACCCTCTGCGCGCAGCCGGTAAAGCGTGTTATAGAGCACCTTGTTGGTCGCCGCAGAGGGCATGCAGGCAAGAATTTCGGCGAACGTCATCGGCGCCTTCGCCTGCACCAACAATTGCAACACGCTCGCCATCATCGTGCTGGCCATCGGCATCGCCCTCGGCACCGATGGCGCAGCCACTGGCACCGATGGTGCAGCCACTGGCGACGTCCGCGCACGGTTATTCAGGGGTTCGCGGTTCAGCGCGAACGCATAGCGGTTTTTGTTTCCATCAATGACGGTTCTAACCACTTCGCCACGCTGATTCATGTAGAACAACGCGCTACTCACGTCGGTTGTCGTCGCAGCCAGCGTGCAGCGCTCGTAGATTGCGCTCGACGTCAGCGCATCTTTGGTAGCGGCCAGCACGTTGCGCACCTCTTCGGCCAGCGTCTTCGGCTTGGTTTTGTTGCTCATCTCAATGCCTCCGCTCGGTTTGGTACCACGCCAAATCAACCTCGTGCCACTGCGCGCGTAGCAATTGGTCGGTGCGCGGGCCACGGGTCACGGTCGTAATCCGCGTACTCAGCTCGTCGGCAAATCGCGGCGGCGCATCCAGCCACAACACTGGCTTGTCTCGTTCAATGGTCACCCGGGTGACGGTCGCACCCAGGTCAGTCACCTGAAACAAGCACCGGGTGGCGCGCGCCAGGCCATCACGGATAATGCGGTTCATCGCGTTCAGCGGCGCCGCGATAGAAGGTTCGGTGGTGCGCAAATCAATCGTTTTCATGGCCTTCTCCTGATTGGTAAGTGATGCCGAGCTGGCCGCGCAACTCGGGCATGGCCACCCGGTTCATGGCCGCACATTGCCGCATCGACGTGGCAGCGCGGCGGTACAGAAAATCCAGCGTGTGTTGCAGTTCGTGGTCGGTCGCGGCAGTGAAATAACCCGTTTCCGGGTGGGCACAGATGCGGTGCCCATCCGAGCGCAGTTTTTCCACAATCTGCCGCATCCGCCGCTCATCAGCCGCGCTCTCGCGGTGGGTGATCTCAATCACCAAATCGCGCGCGGCAATGCCGTTCTGCTCACCCACGCGCAGATGCAGGGCCGCAAGCACGGTCTCCGGCGTCAGCTCGCGGGGGAACAGATCGCCGCTCATGGCGCGGCAGCCTCCCGCAACGCGCGGAACTCAGCTACGCCCATCGGATCGCCATCGGCGCCCAGGACCAACTCACCATCGTCGGTGATCAGGGGTATCGGCTGCGCGTCCTGAGGCGACAACAAGCGTTCTGTACCCTGCCCGCATTCCCGGCAAAAGACCTGTATCCATAATTTCCGTCTTCCGGTAGCCGCATCGCGCTGGCGCTCGGAGACCAAGATTATGTTCCGGTCAGCTTCCATGTCCGGGGCTAGGTCCGCGCCGCACCATTGGCACGGAAACACAGCAACGGCGCTCATTCCGCACCTCCCAGCTCACGCCAGGCTTTGTTGATGTGCTCGCAGTGCGCGCGCTCGCCAGCGGCTGCAGCATGCATCCCCGCCAGCCGTAGCACCTTGGTCAGTGTGCGCAGCGCACCGGGTCGGCGAGCAATGTCCACCAGTGTTTTGCGGCAAGATCGGTCGTCGATATCCCACGCCGCAATCAGCGCCTCGATATCCTCGTTCGAACTGGCGCGCAGCCCCAGGCGTTTGCCCACGCGGCTATGCAACCGGTCCAAATACACGGCACGGCTGCCGCCGGTCAGCCGCGCATACACTTCCTGGTTGCCGACCAGCGCGATCCCGATCCCGGTCGCGTCGTGGATGCTGCGGATTTGATCCAGCGCCGCTACGCTCAGGTGCTGCGCCTCGTCGATCACCAGCAGCCCGCGCGATCCACGCACCTTGCGCACGATGGCGCGGAACAATTTAGCCGCACCGCCCTGTTCGGCCACCCCCAGCGTCTCGCAAATCTCCTCCAGCGACGTCACCACGCTGGCGCTGGCTGGCGTCATCGTCACATGCCACACGTTCAGCGACTGCGCCACGTAATGGCGCACGCTGGTGGTCTTGCCCAACCCGGCGCCACCGTAGATCACCGCAATATCGCCCGCCGCCTGCGCATAGCACAGCGCACCGATGATGCGCGTCGCCGTCGGCGTCACCACGTAAACTGGCGCGGACGGCATCATTTCGCCCTCCATGCGCCGCTCATCGAGCGCCGTCAACCAAATCGATAAACGGCTCTCGATCTGATCGTTATCACCTGGGTAAACGCCCTTTAACCACTGGCTGATGGCGCTGCCGCTGATGCCGGTTTCGCGGGCGATCACCGCCTGCGTGTTGCGCTTGTCGCTGTTCATTGCCGCTTGCAGGCGCTGGCGAATGTCGGGCCTGGCTGCGGTGTCGGCCGCATCGAGCGGCGTGGTGTCATTATTTTTTTTCACGTACAATCTCCTGGTTGGGTTGCTGTTGGTTGGAACCTCGACGTCACTGGCCCGTCGGCGCGCTAGCACCGCCGGGCTTTCTACTTAAATAGCTTCGGCCTTCATTTTTTTGATCTGCGCGAACATCATCAAATCCAGCGCCCGGCAATCATCGGCGCTGGTATCTGCAGGGCGCCGCTGCGCTACTGCCGCATGCGGATTCACCTTGCCAAATAGCCCCTGCGTGACACTGGTTTCAGGCGATTCACTCGGCGCAACAGAGGGCAATTGCGCGGCCACGCGGGCCGCATCCATGCGCCGCTCGGCAACCAGTTGCAGCTTCGCTGCGCGCCGGTATTGGTTACGCCCACGGGCGTGCTCGGTCGCTGCGGCATGGTCGGCAAACCCCACGGCGGCAATACACGCCGCGTCGCCAACAAACACACCGGCCATCGAATACACCGCCACGCTGGTGTGCAAATTATCCGGGTCAAACCGCACCATCACCCGCTGCCCCGCCAGTGGTGTCAATGCTTCGGTCCAGTACCGGTTTCCAGCCAGTCGCACGCTACCGTCGGCGCGGCTCGCCATGCCAACATCGGCCGCCAGCAATAGCCCGCGCAACTGCTCGATGGTCGCTTTGCGCACTGGGTGTGTGGCATAGCTCGCTGCGAACACCGCGTCGAAGCTCAGTTTTCCGCCGCAAGCCTTGCTGCGACGCCCGGGGCGGGCGTTGTGCTCAGCAATCTCGGTTGCCAATACAGCCAAAAAATCGTCGACTGGAACCGCTTTACTGCCGTAGTTTTCCGGCTTGGCGGTCGGGTTGTTGCCGGTGTACGCGCCAGCAAACGCCGGGTGTTTGGCCACGCGATCGCACAAATCGCGCCAGGCGCGCTCAATCGGTTTTGCTTGGCCGTGGTAGGGCGTGGCCCAGTGTATTTGGCAGCCCAGGCCCACCAAAATGCCGACGGGGTCTTCGGCCAAAACCTTGAATCGAAACCGGTTCGGCGTGCCGCCGGTCAGCATTTTCGACGCAAACCCACGCCCGTTGTCCAGCCAAACTTTGCGCGGGATACCGTAGTTTTTCACCACATCCGCAAACGCCATGCGCGCCAGATCGGCGGACTCGGTTTGACCTACGCGCCAGCCCAGCAATTTGCCGCTGCCCAGGCACTGCACACCCACCATCATCGGGCGGCCAACGGTGCCATCGCCAAACTTGACGAACACATCAAATTTATGGCCGTCCGCGTTAACCGCCTCGACCGCCGAAAACGCGGTTCGGTCGCGCTCTTGTGCTGGGTACATCTTCATCAGCTCCTCTTCGCCTTGCCGCGCCAGCACTTGCACCTGCGGCGGCAGCTCGCGATCCATGCGCCGCATCAGCGTTTTGAGCGACGGCACCACCCAACCCTTGCCAGCCGCGACCCGCTGCAGCCGCGCGTAGCAGGCCTGCGCGGTCGGCTGCTCCAGCCGCAACCAATCCCCTTTGTAAAAATCCCACGCCTCCACCGCTAGCTCAGCCGTTCGCTGCCGCCCGCTGTAGCTCGGTGCCAACAGCGCCACCCACGCATCGCGCGGCGCGCCCTTAACGGCAAGCATCCAGCGGCCCAGCGTCGCGTTACTACCGCCGCGCACGCCATCGCGCTGCAACTGCGCCGCCACCAGCGCCCGCGCCGCGCCCATCGTCTCCCCGCCACGTATCAGCGCTTCCACCGCCAGCACTGCACGCTGGCGGCGCTTTGCCTCGTTTTTCCGCACATTCGTCAGCCGCTCGTAATGCCTCCACGCCGACTGCAACTGTGCCTCGCCATGCTGGCGCTGGCGGCTGTGGCGGGTCGCGCTCAGTGGCTCGACCGGGCGCTCGCGGTGCTCGCGTAGCAGTAGCGCGGTGTTGACCCTATCGCGGACCGCGATTTCGCAGCCTTTGCGGGTCAGGGTTTCGGGCAGTTCGTCCACCGCCCAGCTTGCCCGCCCGCCCGTGCCAGCGCGCTGAGCGGCAGGCCACCCAGGCGCCGCGATCACTCTTTTGGCGGTACGGATCGACCACCCGCACGCCCGCGCCAGCGTGAGCAGATCGACCTGCCCGCTCATGGCGCAACCTTCAGCTCGGCGAGCAGGGCGTTGCGACCCTGCCGCAGTGACACCACGGCGGCCATCAGCCGACGCTCCGCTGTGCTTTTTTGGTGCCCACCAGCCCGGCTTCTCGGCACAGCGATTCGCGCAGGGCACGCCCGGCCGGGCCATTCCACGAGCCCAGCACCGCCTCACGGGCGTGGCACTGGCGGATGCCGCGCACCCGGCACCACGCAGCCATCGTTTCCCCGTGCAAAACGAAGTGCGCCTTGATCTGGTTCAACAACTGGCGACTGGGTTCTGGCGTCACTTTCTTACTCATTGCGCTATTCTCGGTCATTGGTTTCGGTATTTACGCACATAGCATTGTCCACGTTTGTGGACATGTCAAGGAATATTTTGTGATCGCGCGTGGACATCGACTTCGGCAGGAACGAATCCGCATAGGCATGAGCCAAGACGGGTTTGCGGCTCTGGCTGGCCAAAGCCGCAAGTCGCAGATCAACTATGAAAAAGGGGATCGCAGCCCTGACATTGAATACCTCGCTGCGATCCAAGTCGCTGGCGCCGACGTGCTCTACATCCTTACCGGCCGCCGCGAGCGGCCTCTATCGCGCCTGGACGATCACGAGCGTCTGCGCTTGGCCGTGGAGGCGGTCGAAGAGGGCCTGACCGCCATTCGCCGCACCCTGCCACCGACCAAACGCGCCGAGCTGATTCTGGCCGCCTACGACCTGATGGCCGAACCCGAACAGGCCAAAGGTAAGGTGATCCAATTGCTGCGTTTGGTGGCCTGATTTGGCCCAACTTCGGCCTGATTTGGCCCAACTTCGAGGTTCCGCAAATTGCTGAAAGCGGATCGTTTTTCTTTTTTGTAGCAATGACTTGCATGAAGTTGGGCCAATTGTGCACCGCATCATGAATTGGCCCAACTTCACCCACCTAAGTTCGGCCAATTGGAGGCTACCCGATGACCCATGACGATGACCCGACCCTGCCACTACCAACACAACCCGTTGGCCTGTAAAGGCCGCTGTCAATGCGTATGCCAGGTTCCGGGCAGCCCTCAGCGCCCAGACTTAAAGATCGTTTAAAGACTGGTGCGGCTCGGCGCGCACTTATCAAACCAAGTGTCCATTTCGTCACTTTTGGCCCGTTTGCTCAAACCTAAACCAAAAACCCATCAGCACTAAGCCGACGCCCGCAAACCGCACAACCACGCCGATTCATCCCCAAAAATCCCGCAATTTTTCGCTTTGTTCCGTCTTATCAAACCAAGTGTCCCCGCACACCGAAAACA
>Ga0210033_1001368_pt1 | contig 22361 bp, 6 predicted proteins | sample CryGeymeta201501_FD_185465 | JGI IMG/M metagenome (GOLD analysis project Ga0210033, IMG submission 185465) | Groundwater microbial communities from Crystal Geyser aquifers in Utah, USA - Crystal Geyser metaG 2015-01 (SPAdes) (version 2) | ecosystem: Environmental > Aquatic > Deep subsurface >... | reverse complement strand
CCTCCCCCTCTACCCGTCGAGGGGAGAGGGGGCTGGGGGGTGAGGGCCTCCCCCTCTCCCGTCCTACGGGAGAGGGGGCCGGGGGGTGAGGGCCTCCCCCTCTCCCGTCCTACGGGAGAGGGGGCCGGGGGGTGAGGGCCTCCCCCTCTCCCGTCCTACGGGAGAGGGGGCCGGGGGGTGAGGGCCTCCCCGGCGGCCAGCACCCCCGAGATGGTGCAGAAGCTGACCCATTGGCCGGGTTGGGTGCTGCTTCCGGCGAGGAAGAGGTTGTCGGCGATGGGGCTACGGTGGGCGAGGCGGCCTTTGCGCATGAACTCGGCGGTCATGACGGGGTTCATGCTGTCGCGGTAGAGGAGGTATTGGCGGCCCCACTCGGCGGGGATGCGGGTCTGGAGGACGCGGGCGGAGCGGACGGTGTCGCGCCACCAGGGCTCGTCGAGGAGGGTGTCGAGGAAGGCGCGTTGGGCGTCGGGGCCGGCGGCCTCGGCCCAGGACCAGGGGGTCGGGCAGACGAGGCGGCCCTGGGTGCGGCGGGCGGGGTCGTAGGCGCCGGGGTTGACCAGGGCGCGGGTCCAGGGGTGGGGGCCGCCGTCGGGGAGGAAGAACTGGAGGAAGGGGGTGGAGGGGGCGACGTCCATGTCGAGCCAGGCGGCGACGCCGGGGGACTGGAGGGGGAGCTGCTTCAGGGTGACGGACAGGGTGGGGTCCGGGGGGCGGAGGAGGTCGACGTAGGTGGCGATGCCGGGCGCGTTGGAGAAGACGCGCGCGGCGTCGATGCGTTCGTGGCCGACCTCGACGCCGAGGACGTGGCGGCCGTCCCGGACGATGCGGTCGACGCGGGTGCCCAGCTCCATGCGGACGCCGACGGCGCGGGCGAGGGTCTCGAGCGCGGCGACGACGTTGTGCATGCCGCCGCGGGGGAGCCAGGCGCCGTGGGTGTGGATCACCGCAGGGACGAAGGCGAGCGGGGCGGGCGCGCGGGAGAGCGGCTGGCCGGCGATGTGGGTCCAGATGCCGAGGGCGTCGCGGACGCGGGGGGGCAGGCCGGATGCGGCCAGGTGGGTCTCCAGGCCCTGCAGGAGGAAGAGGCCCTCGCGGACGAGGCCGCGGCGCAGCAGCTTCAAGGGGCCGGGGCGGGCGATGCGTTGGAGGGGGGCGAGGCCCTCGTAGATGGAGACCATGTCGCCGACCCAGCGCCGGTAGGCGTCGCCAGCGCCGCGCTGGCGCGCGTCAAAGGCGTCGGCGGTGCGGTCGAGGTCGTCGTAGATCGAGACGTGGTCGCCATCGGGGAAGCGCACCCGGTAGACCTCGCCGTCGAGGCGGATCAGGTCGATCAGCCCGTCCAGGTTGGCGCCGAGCTGGCGGAACGCCCAGTCCAGGCCCGGGCGGTCGAGCAGGATGTAGGGGCCGCCGTCGTGGAGCTGGCCTTCGAGGGTCACGCCGGAGGCGAGGCCGCCTGCGGTGGCGCGGCCTTCGAGGATCGTGGCGCGCTCACCGGCGCGCACGAGGGCGATGGCGGTGGCGAGGCCGCCGACCCCGGCGCCGATCACGAGGTTCACGGGGTCTCCTGCAGGAAAGGGATGAGGTGTTGGGCGAGGTCGGCGGCGCGGCTGTGGGCCATCCAGTGATGGGCTGCGGCGAGCACGCGGAGGCGGGTGGAGGGGACGAGCTGGGCGAAGCGCTCGGCCTGGGCCACCGGGAAGTGGGCGTCGCGCTCGGCCCACAGGGCGAGGAGCGGGGTGTCGAGACGCCAGTAGAGGGCGGGCAGGTCGGGGAGCGCCGCCTCCGTGTCCGCGCAGAGGTCCGAGAGGAAGGTCCTGACGGCGGGGCGGCTGAGGGCGCGCTCGAAGTCGTGGTCGAGGGCGGTCGGCCAGGCGCGGCGGTCGTGGGGGGACAGGAAGGTGCGCTTGCACTGGAGGTAGACCAGCGGGGCGGCGCGCTCGAAGGCGAGGCGGTTCAGGCCGGCGCGACGCATCAGGCCGATCTCGAGGCTCGTGGGGCCGTCGCCGAACAGGAGCGCGTTCATGATGGCGACCCGGCCGACGCGGTGGGGCTGGGTGGCGGCAAGCGCGAGGGCCGGGTGGACGCCCATGTCTGTGGCGACGAGGTGGGGGCGGTTGAGGCCCAGGGCGTCGAGGATCGTCGCGAGCTGGAGGGCGCGGTGGAGGGGGGCGGCGGCGCCAGGCCACCGGGCGCTGTAGCCCTGGCCGGGCCAGTCGAAGGCGGTGACGGTGAAGTGGGCGGCGAGCGCCGGGTGGAGGTTGACGAAGAGTTGGAGCGTCTCGGGGTAGCCGTGCAGCAGCACGAGCGGGGGGCCGGCGCCGGCCTGGGCGATGCGGACGGGCCCGGCGGCGGTGGGGAGCCAGCGGGTCGGGAGCAGGGCGCCGCTGGTGGGCGCGGCGACCACGGCACGGACGAGCTGACGGGCGAACGCGACGCCGGGGCTCGTGCGGTGGAGCGGCGGGAAGGCCGCCTCGTCGAAGTCCGGGAGGAAGAGGGCGCCGTGGGCGCTGGAGTGGGCGTAGACCGGGCGCGCGAGGCGGCTGAGCAGGGCCGTGCGAGCGGTCGCGTCGGGGGCGGTCCAGCCCTCGATCGGGGTGTCGGGGCCGTCCACGGTGAGGCGGTCCGAGGGATCGCCGAACCAGTCCCGGCACAGCTCGACGAGCGGCAGGGCGCCGTCTGTCGCGCCGAGGTGGCACCCGGCCACGATGTCGAGGCTGACGGCGTCCCGGCTGGCGTAGAGGCGGTGGGGGTGCTTGGGGGTGGCGTTGCCGAGCACGCCCATGAGGCCGTCGGGGACGTGCTCGGTGGCGTCGAGGAGGGCGAGGTCGGGCGCGAAGCCGTCGAGCAGCATCGCGGTGACGAGCTCGCGGTCTGCGCGGCGGTCACCGAACTGGCGCGACTCGTTGCGGCCGCCGAGCCCCTCGGCGACCTCCATGGTGAGCGCGGCCCCGGACGTGGGGTGGCCGCGGAGCTTGCCGAGCAGGATGCGGAGGTGGGCGTCGCGCCAGGGGGCCGCGATGGTGTGCAGCTCGAGGCCGCGGAGGTAGTGGTGCTCGACCTGCACGTCGTCGGCGTCGACCACGGCGTAGTGGGGGCTGTCGAGGTCGAGGTAGGCGGCGACCTCGGCGACGGAGCGTCGGGCGTGGTAGCGGTCGAAGATGTTGGCTGAGTCCAGGACGGTCACGACGGCGCCGCGGCGGTGCAGCCAGGCGCCGAGCGCCTTCAGGAGCGGGACGGAGATGCCGGGGCTGGGGTCGCGGCGATCGGTGACCATCATGAACGTCGTCATGATGGCGACGTGCTGGCCCGTCAGGTCAGCGGGCAGGGCGAGCGCGTCGAGGAGTGCGGTCAGGGCTCTGGGGCCGTCGCCGGGCCCGCGGGTCTGCCGGACGAGCACCGGTGCGCCCTTGCCGAGCGGGTTGCGCCAGGCGGGCGCGTCTCGCCGCGGCAGGGCGACGAACCGCTGGCCCACCCCTTCCAGCTCCCGCTCAAGCGCGGCGGCGTCCACCCCGGGCACCAGCCGGTCGTCTTCGGCGAATCGCGCCGCGAAGATCGCGAAGACCTGCGCGTGCCGCTCCTCGTCGGCGGCGATGGCGGCGAAGGCGTCGATGTCGTCCGCCGCGACGCCCAGCTCGGGGTGTTCGGCCGCGAGCTCTGCGATGCGGGCCCAGCCCATGCCGGCGGTCCGCTCGGCGGCGACGTTGAAGCAGCAGAAGTCCGAGAAGGTGCTGAAATGCAAGGCTTTTCTTGCGGGGCCCGGGATCTTGCCCGCCATGACGCCCGCGAGCTCCAGCGCCTCGGCCAGTGCCCGCGTCGCGGGGCTCTCGGCCCAGCGGATGTGGTGCTGGCGGCTGGAGGTCCAGCCGGCGATGCGGCCCTCGACCTGGGCCATCCACGCGCGGGCCTGGTCGGTGGGCACGGCCTGGCGCAGCAAGACGCCGCGCATGTAGAGCGCGTGCATCTCCTCATCTCGCCACGCCCACCGCACCGCCCGCGCGACGACCTTCCGCGTCTCCTCGTCCACGGGCATGTGGCGGAGCCGCGCCTCGATGATGTCCCGGCGGTAGGCGACGGTGACGATCTGCTCACGCTCGAGCGCCAGGAGCCACAGCCGGGTGAGCTCCTCGTGAGGGCGTCCGACGTAGCTCGACCGCCATGCGTCGAGCTGCGCGCCGAACTCGGCGATGACCTCACGCTGGAGCTGCTCGGCCGTTGCGCTGCTCATCGCGTTGCTCCGGGCGACGGGTGCTGGCGCTCGGCCGGGTCGGCCGGCGGTGTAGGGGCGAGCTGCGCTGTGCCCGAGGGGCGGGTGCATGATGCGGCGGTGGGCGGTGGGTTGGGCATGGCGTGGGGGCTGAGCTGCCACCCGTGGAGGTGGCGCATACATCATCGCGCGAGGGGTCTCGACGTCGGCGGGATGATGGCGGAGGCTCTGGCGAAGCGCAAGTCTCGAGGGGGCGCGCCTCGCTTGGCCAGGGGCGGGCTCAGCCCAGGGCGAGGCGCGTGCTCTCGGGCGAGGGGTGGGCCACGGTCGACGGCTCCTGCGCCGAGGCGTCGAAGGTGGCCATCATGCGTGGGAGGGCGTCGCGGCCGCCTGCGCTGAAGATGCGTCGGTCGGGACGGATGAGGAGCACGGTCGCGCGGTGGTGGTGCATCCAGCAGGCGAGGATCTCGCCGACCTCGACGAGTTCGACGCCGAGCGTGGCGGCGATCATGTCCCTCTCTCGCGCCCAGGCCAGATCGGCAGGGCACAGCACGCCGGGGCTCGCCAGGAGCGCGAAGCGGTAGTCGAGCGCATCGTCGATGCGTCGCGCAGTGCTGCCGTGGTGAACGTTGACCAGGGGGAGGAGATGTCCGGCGAGCGGCGACCGTGGGTCGAGGAATCCGCCTCGGAGGGGGGATGGGCCGACGCTCCTGCGGCGGATGACCGCCTGGATCGACGGCAGCGCGTACATGAGCTGGAGCTGAAGGCGCCGCAGTTGCCGCTGGAGGGCGCTCTGGGCGAAGAGACGGTTGCTGATGAAGACGGCGCCCTGGATGAAGGCGCGGACGTGGGCTCGTCGCTCGAGGTCGTAGGTGTCGAGCAGGGCCTCCGAGGATTGGCGTCGGATAACGCGGGCGAGCTTGTAGCCGAGGTTGACGGCGTCGCGGATGCCGGCGCACATGCCCTGACCGGTGATCGGGGGCAGGACGTGCGCGGCGTCTCCGGCGAGCAGGATGCGCCCCTGTCGCAGTGAGGTGGCGAGCAGGGCGGGCAGGTCGTGAATCCGGGTGGTCTCGACGCGGGTTCGGGTCAGGTCGGTGTGGGGTGCGAGCCAGGCGCGGACCTGGTCATCATCCGGCGCCTCGTGGCTTGCCAGCTGGAACTCCCAGCGGCGATGCGCCTTCGGGCCATGGACGCCGAGGGCGACCCGATCGTGCCCGAGGGTCACGCGGTAGTGGCAGGCGGCGCCGCGCTCTGGCTCGTCGACGACGGCGTTGACGACGAGCCGTCTGTGGGGTGGGGCGAGCGTCTCGAGGGCGATCCGGGTCCAGGAGCGCGTGACGCCGTGGGCGCCATCACAGCCGACGACCCAGCGGGCCTGGACGTGGAGGGGCTCGCCCGCAGCGGTGGCGACGGCTTCGACGTGATCGCCGTGGTCGACGAGCCGCTGCAGCTCGGCTCCGGCGATGACCTTGACGGAGGGGAAGCGCCGGAGCCCCTCGCGCAGCACGTCCAGGCACGCGACCCGATCGCAGAGCCACGCGCCGGAGGGGCTGTTGGAGGGGGCGTCGCGGGCGACCTCGTCCTGATAGAGCAGCACGCCGTCGGCGTCGACGACGTCTACGCTGTCGAGCGGGGCGAGGTGGGGGAGCAGCTCGTCGAACAGGCCCGTGGTGCGGAGGTTGCGCAGGGTCTCCTCGTCGAGGTGCGCGGTGCTTGTGATGGTGAAGGGGGCGGCCTGGCGTTCGAGCACCACGACGGCGAGGCCGAGGTGGCCAAGCAGGTTGGCGAGGACGGCCCCGGTGGGGCCGCAGCCTATGATGAGGACGTCATGTCGGATTCGCATCTGCGCTCCAGCAGGTTGTCTGGCCCGTTGTGTATCTCAGGGCTCGTCTAGAAATCAGTGGTCCATTTGGCAGGCGGAAAAAATGGGGTCCAGGGGGCGCTGCCCCCTGGCCGCCGGAGGCACGGTGCCTCCGGCGGCCGGGGGCGAGCCGCCCCCGGACCCCCACTTAATTTTCCACAAGCCCTCAGTTGGGCCCCCACGGAGATGCAGGCTGGGCTACGATGGCGCGTGAATTGCTCAAGCAGCATCACGTCACGCACGTGGTCGCCAGGGAGGCAGCTCTTATGCCATGATAAGAGCGCATTTCGGTTTTGTTTTCTGTTTGCGGCCGTCGTCACGGCGGTGGTGGAGGTCTCGCGGCCTCGCCGGGGTCTCGCGGGATGCGGCGGCACTTGTTACAATCGAACCAGGCGCTTGTTTCAATCGAATCATGACGCTTCAGGTGGATGGCTGATGTCCGACACCATCACTCGAACCCAGAACGGCAGCTTGTTCGACACGTGGACCGGCGACTCTCACGTCGCGGAGTCCGGGGCCACCCTGCGCCCGCGCCTCCGCGTGCTGTACCACGTGGACATCGACCGCATCGGCGCGGTGAGCCTGCCGAACCCTGCGCTGGAGAGCGGGGCCTGGATGGTGGTGGGCCGTCGGGAGCCGTTGTTTGTCGATCCCCGTCCAGAGGGGCTGGAGCGCCCGCTGGATGATCCCACGGTCAGCCGTGATCAGCTCATGATCCGTTGGCTCGCCGAGGACCTGCGCTTCGAGGTGCAGCGGCCGGAGTCGTCGCGGCGTCGGGTCGGCGTGCTCGATCTGGATGGGGAGGAGGGCGACTGGGACGAGAGCGGCGTCGTGGGGGGGATGGAGCTGACGGGGACCGTGCGGTTGGCGCCGGGGAGCTGCCTGGTCATCGAGGGGCGGGTGTTGTTGGGGCTGGAGGTCGTCAGCGGTCCCTTCGAAGGCCCCTCGGCGGCTCGGCTGGGGCTGGTCGGCGAGAGCGAGGTGATGTGGCAGCTGCGACGGGACATCCTGGAGGTGGCGGAGTTTCGGCATCCGGCGCTGCTGCTGGGCCCGACGGGTGCGGGCAAGGAGGTGGTGGCGCACGCGATCCACGAGCACAGCGCGCGGGCGCGGAGCGCGTTTGTGACGGTGAACTGCGCGGCGCTGCCCGAGCATCTGGTGGAGAGCCTGCTGTTCGGGCACAAGAAGGGGGCGTTCACGGGGGCGGACCACAGCGCGCCGGGGCGATTCCGGGCGGCAGACCAGGGGACCCTGTTCCTCGACGAGCTCGGCGAGATGCCGCTGCACGTCCAGCCCAAGCTGCTGCGCGCGGTCCAGGACGGGAAGGTCGCGCCGGTGGGCGAGCACGGCACGGTGGACGTGGACGTGCGGCTGATCGCGGCGACGAACCGGGACCCGGTGCAGGAGATCGAGGGTCGGCGCCTGCGCGAGGACCTGTTTCACCGGCTGTCTGCGCACATCCTGCACCTGCCGCCCCTGGTCGAGCGTCGCTTCGACATCCCGGAGCTGTTCATGCACTTCCTTCGACGGCTTCGGGCTGAGCACGAGAAGCTGGACTGGTTGTGGGAGGGGGGGCGGCAGTGGCGCAGGACCATCCCGATGAGCTTCATGGTGGACCTGATGTCGGCGCCGTGGCTGGGCAACGTGCGAGAACTTCAGAACGTCGCGGCGCGGATGGCTCGGCGCAACCTGACGGCAGGCGCCTTCCAGGCCCCTGCGATCTCGGCCAGCCGGTCGTCGCACAGCGAGCTGACGGTGGTGCCGCGCCCGGCCGTCGCGCCCACCTCGCCGCAGGCCGGGTCCGGCGAGCATGACCTGGCGCTGTTGGGGGCGGCGAGCGAGGTGCTCGATCTGGCGCACAAGACGGTGGCCAAGCTGATCTCACCGGCGGAGTTGGAGGACCTGATGAAGCGAGGGGGGGGCGAGGCCACGGAGGTGTCCGCAGAGCTGTCGGCCTGCGCGTCGGAGCGGCTGCTGGCCTTGCTCACCGCGCACGAGTTCCGGCAGCGCGCCGTGGCGGCCGAGCTTGACGTGTCGCCCTCGACGCTGATCAAGTTGATGCAGCAGTTCAGCATCCCGCGACCGAGCGATCTCTCGCTGGTCGACATCGAGTCGACGATCGATGCCGTGGGCGGCGACGTCGAACTCGCCGCGCGCCAGCTCAAGGTCTCGTCGCAGGGGCTCCGGAAGCGGCTGACGCTGCTGCGGCTCAAGGGGGCGTAGCGTCGTCGGGCTCGGGCAGGGCGCCCCAGGCATCGAAGGTGTGGCGGCGCATGAGCTCACCGCGCTCGTCGTCGAGATCGGCGTTGGAGGCGCCGAGGCGGGAGGCGACCTCGAGCACGAACCAGCGCCGCCAGACGGAGGACGCGCGGTTGGACAGCTCCAGGGCGTGCTGGAGGTGCGCGCGTGTTCGACGGCGCTCGCCGCGGGGGGCGAGCAGCAGGGCGGTCCCGGCGTGCCCGACCGCGTTGATGCCGAGCAGCGGGAAGCGAGAGAGCGTCCGGGCGAGCCGGCGAGCGCGACGCGCGCCGTGGGCATCGAGCTCCTGGCGGTGCAGCAGGGCGAGGCGGGCCATGAGCTCGAGCTCGTCGCCGAGGAGGCGGGTCTGATTGAAGACGAGCAGAAGTTGGGTGCGGTGGAGGTGGTCGATGCGGGCCTTGTCGGCCAGCGCGTCGAGGTAGCGTCTGTGGACGAGGTGGTTGAGCATCCGGGCGTTGCTCAGGAAGGTGGAGAGCTGACAGATCGGCGCGCCGTCGAGGAGGCGTTGCAGGTCCCGGTGGGTGGCGTCGCAGCGGTCCATGTCACCGGCCCAGGCGTGGGCCAACGACTCCATGAGGCCGAACAAGGCGAGGTTGTAGACGTTCGGGTAGGGGGCTGCGCGCTCGTGGGTCGTCACCGCGCTCAGGGCTTCGCGCTCGAACAGCTGGGTGAGGACCAGCGCGTACATCCCTCGCACCGCGGCGGCGTCGGGCGAGTTGGACATCCCGTGCTGCTCCATACCGCGGAGCGCGGCTTCGATGCTTCGCCGCGCGCGGCCCAGGTCGGTCGTGATCCAGAGCAGGCCTCGGTTGGCGCGGACGAGCTCGACCCCGAGCGGGAGCTGGTGGGCGATGGCGAGGCGCTCGCCCTCATCGAGATCGCGCGCGGCCATCTCGACGCGGCGGGGGGTGGGCGTGAACCAGAGGATGGCCAGGGGCGCGGTCATGGTGAGGGAGCGTTGGATGAAGTGCTTGTCGTCCATGCGGTGCCCGGCGAGCTGGGCGCGCATGGCAGACTCGATGGTGAGGTCGGGCCAGACGGGGCTGACGCTGCGGACCATGAGGTTGAGGAAGCGCAGCCGCTCGCGCTCGAAGGGGGTGGGCTGGCGTCGTCGTCTGGGGAGCCAGGGCAGGAGGGCGAGCTGGAGCCGGAGCCAGAGGAGGACGACGACGAGCTGGAGCCTGGGGCGCTCGAAGGGCAGCTCGAGCTGGCCGAGGGCGTTGACGTAGACGGCGCGCCCCTCTCGGAGTCGTCCGCTGGTCATCAGGTTCTCGCCGACCCTGGAGCGGAGGCGGAGGGAGGCGAGCCGATGGTGCTCCTGGGGCGACGGTGCCTGCTCCCACAGGGCGAGGGCGCGCTGGTAGGCCTCGCTGGCCTCCAGCGACTGCCCGGCGTACTCGTGGAGGTCACCGATGCGCTCCCAGCGGGCCGCGACGGCGAGCGGGTCGGCGTCGTGGTCGGGCGCTTCGAGGGCGGCGCGGTGGAGCCGCGCGGCGCGCTTGAAGGCGAACTGAGCGGCGGCAGCCTCGGCGGCTTCAAGGGCGAGCTGGCGTCGTCGTGTGAGGTCTTCGGCGCCGGTCCAGTGTCGGAGGAGGGCGTCGACGTCGCGTGGGGCGCTGGAGGTCTGGCGTTCGAGGGCGAGGGCGAGCTCGCGGTGGAGGTCTCGACGTTGATCGGGGTGGAGGCCTTCGAAGGCGGTCTCGCGGAGGCGATCGTGGGTGAAGTCGACGCGGGGCCGCGTGCGGGCCGTGCCAGCGCAGCCGGTGTGGCCGGGGCTCAGGGTGAGGATCTGGGCGGCGGCGAGCTCCTCCATGGCGCGGGTGAAGGCCACGGCGCTCAGGCCGCAGACCTCGTGCAGGAGGGTGTCCTCGATGTCGCCACCTGCGGTGGCGACGATCGCGGTCACGCAGCGGGCGTCGGTGGAGAGGGCGTTGAGCATGCGGAGCAGCAGGGCGTCGACGGTCTCCGTGGCGGTCAAGAGCTGGTCGCGCTGGTCGGGGGGGGCGGCGTTGAGGAGGGCGGCGAGCCGGAGGGTGAGGAAGGGGTTGCCGTCGGAGAGCGCGGTCAGGCGGGCGCGCGTCTCGGCATCCACGGCGTCGGAGTCCTCGAGCATGGTGTCGAGGAGGGCGGCGGCGTCCTGGGCCAGGAGGGGGCCGAGGGTGAGGAGCGGCGCGTCGGTGCGCCTTGCGCGCTCGAGGAGGCGTCGGGAGATGGGGTTGGGGTCGTGGCCGTCGCTGCGCAGGAGCGCGAGCACGAGGAGGCGTCCGTTGGCGTGTTCGACCAGGTGCTCAAGGAGGTCGACGCTCTCCTCGTCGGCCCACTGGAGGTCGTCGAGGACGAGCAGGAGGGGGGTCTGCGCCTGGAGCGTGGTGAGGAGCTGGCAGAGGCCGTCGTAGGCGAGGTGTGCGCGTGCGCGTGGGTCGTCGACGACTGTGCTGAACAGCTCGGCGCCTTCGGGTCGCAGCATCCCGACGGCGGGGAACACGGGTTGGAGGGCAGCGATGGCGTCGTCGAGGGGCTCGCGGGCCGTCGGGGGCCAGGCGGCGAGCTGGAGCACGAGCTCGTCGATGACGCGGTCGAACGCCACGAACGGCACCTGCTCACGCTCGTAGCACCGTCCGCGGATGCACGAGAAGCCTGCGGACCGGGCGCGCTCGACCAGGCGGTCCGCCACCGCGCTCTTGCCGATGCCGCTGGGACCGCAGAGGAGGGCCAGCCGGAGCTGACCGGCCTCGGCGTGGCCAAAGGCGTGGGAGAGCGCGTCAAGCTCCCGCTCCCGGCCGACGAAGGGAGCCGATGGCACGCTGCGCCGAGGCGCGGAGCGAGCGTCGAGTCCGAGGGCGTCGCGGACGTCGGCGATGGAGGGTCGGTCGTCGGGGTCGCGGGCCATCAGGCGGTGGCAGAGTTCGGCGAGGTGGGGGGGGACGCCGTGGACGTGTCGCTCGACGCGGGGTGGCGGCTCGGTGAGCCGGGCGTGGATCATGTGGATGGGCGTGCCGGTGAAGGGGAGCTGTCCGGTGAGGAGCTGGTGGAGGATGCAGCCGAGGGCGTAGAGGTCGGAGGCGGTAGTGGTGGGCTTTCCTTCGCACTGCTCGGGGGACATGTAGGCGGGGGTGCCCATGACGGCGCCGTCGATGGAGATGGCGAGGCCGCTGGTGTCGTGGCTGGCCAGACCGAAGTCCAGGACGCGGACGCGTCCGTCGAGGTCGACGAGGACGTTGGAAGGCTTGAGGTCACGGTGGACGATGCCGTGGGTGTGGAGGTACTCGAGGGCGTCCAGGAGCTGGCCGAGCATGGCTCGCAGGGCGTCGAGGTCGCAGGCGACGGGGCGGGTGGGTTGTGCGTCGAGGGAGGCGAGCAGGGGGTTGGTGCTGTCGAGGGTGTCGAGGTGAGGGGGGATGGCGAGGCCGGTGGTGCGGGTGAACTCCTGGTCCTCGTCGTGGTCGCTGAGGACCTCGAGGATGGTGTGGCCTCGGACGAGCTCCATCGTGAAGTACCACCGGCCCTCCTCGCAGCCCAGCTCGACCAGCCGCGCCAGGTTCGGGTGGCGAAGGTCCGCCATCACCCGGAACTCCTGCTTGAACCGAAGGAGCTCGCGGGGGCCGGGCCGGAGCATCGCTTTGAGCGCGAGGCGCGCGCCGCTCGTCGTGTCCTCCACCTCGTACACGGCGCCCATGCCGCCCTGGCCCAGCAGCCCGAGGCGCTTGAACCGGCGGGTGCCGCCGAACTCGCCCGTGTCGACCGTGGGGCTGTCGCCAGGCGGCGCGGGGAGCTGCGCGGGGTGTTGTGATGAGGCGCGAGGCATGAGCGAGGCGATGCGTGAGGGGGTGCGGGTCTGCGCGCTGTGGACTCTCGGTTCATCGGCATCATGCCGCTTCTGCGCGCGCATCGCAAATCCTGCGCAGCCTGGCTCCCGCGATTGGCTAGATGTCGAGGTCGTCGAGGATGCTGGGCCGTCGGGAGGGCTCGCTGGTCGTGGGCTCGACGGGCTCAAGCGGCGCCGCGGTGGTGAGGCCGACGGGCGCGAAGTCCTCGGGTGGAAGGGCGGCAGGGACCACGTCCTGGTTGGCGCGCTGGACCATGCTCCGGTGGGCGACGAGGGCAGAGTGCGACGCCTTGAGCTTCTTGTACCTGGAGATGTTGGCGCCAGCGAGCGCGCGGACGAGCGTGCGAGAGGCGATGTTGGAGCCGAGGATCCTGGTGTCGCTGGTCGTCGTGAAGTCCCTGACGGCCGCCTTCAGCACGGCGGCGGTCAACCTGGTGACCTCTCTCGCCGGCGCCTTGAGGCGCTTGACGTTCTTGACGGTCGCCTTGCGCGCGGCGTTGAGGGTCTTGAGCCCCGACTGGACCTTGCCCTTGAGGTTGGCGCCCACGGCCAGCCCGGTCGGGTCGGTGGCGTTGGCGAGGTTGCCGGCGACGTAGTTGTACGCCGTCGTGGACTCGCCGAGCCGGGTGACGTTGTCGGCGGTGGCGGTGGCGAAGGCCGGGTCGACGGAGAGCCAGCGCGCGGTGACCGGGTCGTAGTAGCGGAAGTCGAAGTGGAGGAGTCCGGTGGAGCGGTCGAGCTCCTGGCCGGTGAAGCCATAGTCGTCGACGTAGCCCCAGGCGTCCGGGCGCTCGCGTCCGGTCGAGGTGAAGGCGCGCTCTCCGAGCGGGACGTTGCTGGCGCCGTCGGCGGCGGTGGCGAGGGTGAGGTTGCCGAGGTGATCGTGGTGGAGGAAGGTGGTGCCGTCGGGGGGGCCGGTCTCGAGCAGGAGGCGACGGACGGACGTCCAGAGCAGGCGCGGGTCGTCTGCGGTGGCCGCGTCGGCGGCGTTGACCTGGCCGTCCGGGACGGGGTCACCCATGAGCTCTGCGGCGAGGACGTCGGACTCGACGCGGGCGACACGGTGGCCGTCGAACTTGACGTAGAGGGTGGTGATGCCGTCGCGGACCTCGAAGGTGGGTGAGGCGTAGAGGACGGTGCTGTCGCCCTCGGTGCGGGCGACGCGGGACGGGTTGGCGCCGTAGGCGAAGGTGGTGGTGCCAGCGGTGGTCATCCGGCCCATGAAGTCCCAGGTCAGCGCGACGCCATCGCGGTCGGTCATGTGGCCGGCGTCGTCGTAGCGGTAGGCGCGGCTGCCGACGGCGGTGACGGCGTTGGGGGCGTCGGCGTAGGTGTAGGCGCCGACGTTCTCGCGGCTGGAGGCGCGGGAGGAGGTGCGGGCGAGGAGGTTGTCGAGGTCGTCGAAGGTCAGGCTGACCTGCTCGGCGGTGGCGTCGCCGACCCCGAGCTCGGCGCCGGTGACGCGGTACCAGGCGTCGTAGGTCCAGGTCTGGCCGAAGGCCGGGGCGAGGTCGACGAGGTCCTCGACGGTGGTGAGGTTGCCCACGCGATCGCGGGTGTACCTCCAGCCCTGCAGCTCGCCGACGGTGCCGCGGACGGTGGTGGACGCCGGTCGCATGAGGGCGTCGAAGGTCATGGCGGTGCGGGTGCCGTCGCCGTGGCGGAACGCGGTGAGCTGGCTGCGCGCGTCGTAGGTAGCGGCCTCGATGACGCCGGGGATGGCGGTGATGCGGCTGGCGTCGTCGTAGAGCTGCTCGATGACGCTGCCGTCGGGGTAGGTGATGGCGGTGATGCGGTCGACGTTGTCGAAGGCGGTCGTGAAGGTGTAGGTGGCGCCGGCGAGCGTGCGCGCGTTGAAGACGGCGCGCTCGCGCAGGTCGTAGCCCAGGTGATCGGTGGCGGGTTGGCCGTCGGGGCCGGGCCATGTGACCGTGACGGCGCGGCCTTCGCCGTGGGTGCAGTCGGGGCAGGCGGGATCGGCGTCGTAGCGCCAGGTGATGCGGGTGGCGTCGGGGTCGGCGTCGTCCCAGGTGGCGACGCGGCGGTTCATGCCGTCCCAGGCCGTGCGGGTGGTGACGCCGCGGTCGTCGGTCACGGCGACGAGGTTGCCGGCGTCGTCCCAGGTCTGGACCGTCTCCCCGCGCGTGTTCGGGTCGAGGATGCGGGTGACGCGGTCGAGCAGGTCATACTCCTGGAGCTTCTCGTTGCCGCCGGGGTCGACCGTGCCGCGCAGCCGCCCGAGCGAGTCCCAGGTCACCGCGATGCGGGCGGACTCGGTGGGCGTGAGCGCGCGGTCGATGGCGACGGTGTGGCCGAGCCCGTTGGTGAAGGTGACGGTGGGCGTGTTCGCGTGCGGGCTGGTCGGGTCGGCGTCCTCGGCGTCGAGCTCGATCGTGGTCAGCGGGGCGTAGAGCATGCGGGTGACCGAGGCGGCGCCGTAGAGGCTGCTGTCTGGCGCGGTCATGGTGGTCTGGCGGTACGTCGCGTCGTAGGTGTACTGCGAAAAGAGCACGTCGCTCGGAGGCGCCGGGTCGCACTGCGCGCTGTCGGCCAGAAAGGGCTGGTAGATCCGGACCGGCTGGGAGCGCACGTTGAACAGGGTGAAGCCGGTGACCTGATAGCGCCCCTCCTCCAGCCGTGTGCGGCTCTGGACGAGGCGACCGCGGCCGTCGAGGCATTGGATCGACTCCAGGTCGAAGGGCTGTCCGCGCATCGAGCGCTTCCGGGTGACGATGCGGCTGGTGGGGCTGCCGAGCTCGTAGCTGAACGCCTCTGTGGGGGCGGCGGGCGTGTCGCCGCCAGGCAGCACCCGCCAGCTCATCCGCCCGAACTCGTCGTAGCCGTAGCGTGCGCTCCGCGCCGTGGACACGGGCTCGCCGTTGACGACCCGGAGCCAGGACGAGCCCTCCGAGACGTGGTCGAACAGGGGCTCGTAGCTCAGCGTGCGGCGCAGCACGAAGGGCGCTCCGTCGGGGTCTTCGAGCAGGACGTCGGCCTGGATGACCCGGAGGCCGTCCTCCTCGTAGGTGTACTGGCGTCGGTTGCGGTGCGCGCCCGGCTCGCCGTTCGGGTCGATGCTCTCGACCACGTTGCCGTGGACGTCGAACCGGCTTCGGGCGGCCTGGATGACGTCGTCGCTGCCGACCTCCTTCTTCGCGGTCATGCGCGTGACCTTGCCCTGGTCGAGCTGTCCGAGGGCGAGGCCCACGAACTCGGGTCCGTCGTAGTAGGTCCGCTCCACCCTCATGAGGTCGGAGCCGGGCCGCCCCCAGGTGCGCTCCTCGGAGGCGGCGTGCAGGATCCAGCGGCCGCTGGTGCTGGCACCCGGTGGGATGTAGTCGGCCTCGGTGTACAGCTCGTCGCCGACGCACTCGGGTCCGCAGGCGGCGCCGAAGACCTCGGGGTCGCGGCCGTCGCAGGGGGCGCAGCTGCCGCCGCCGACCTCGGTGACGCCGTAGTCGACCGAGAGGGTGACGTTGCCGTAGCCGTCCCAGGTGGAGGTCTGGGCGGTGGTGACCCAGCGGTCCTCGGCCAGGCCCTCCTTGGTCACCGTGGTCGTGCCGGTCTGGCAGATGTAGCGGACAGGGTTGCCGGTGGTGCCGGCGACCTCGGCCACCGGGCAGTCCTGCCAGGTGGTGACGGTGTCGCTCAGCTCGCGGTCGCCGCTGAACTGGACCTGGCGCAGCAGCTTGCCGTTGAAAAGCGGGTCGGACTTGCCCACATCGTAGTACATGTCCGTCAGGCCAGGCTCCTGCGTGTCGTCGCCGACGAGGGTCATCTCGACGCGGGCGAAGCCCCGGAACTGCTTCTCGTCGCCGTCGTAGAAGCCGTCGTGGTAGCGGTAGGCGGTGACCTCGTGGAGGTCGGTGAGGAGGTCGTATTCGTCTCGCTCGACGACGACCTGCATGGGGTGGGGCAGCGGCGAGGACCAGGCGCCGGGGCCGCCGTCCAGAACGAGCTGGGCGACGGAGGTGCCGTAGGCGATGTCGGTCACCTTGCCGATGCCGTTCTCGATGCGGGACAGCAGGTTGGGCCGCACCGGGAAGAGCTCGAGGTAGTCGACGTTGCCTTCGGAGTCGGCCCAGACGATGTCTGAGGAGCCGTTGCCGTTCATGTCGGCGAACAGGACGCTGTAGGTGTCGTCGCGCTGCGGCAGCTCGCCGTTGACGGAGGCCGACGTCAGCGTGACGGCGGAGTCGAAGGCCGCCGCGTTGCGGTTGATGGCGTAGCGCACCTCGTCGGCAATGACGACCACGAGGTCGCTCAATCCATCCCCGTTCATGTCCTCCAGCTCGACGTACCCGGCGGCGATGTCGGATTCATCGAACGGCAGGTCCGTGATGACGATCCACGCGCTCCACTGGCCGAAGCCGAGGTTGAGCCGATAGCGCAGCTCGCCGCCGGTCAAGAGCTGCACCGGATCGAGCAGCCCGTCGCCGTTCATGTCCTGCAGCTCGAGCCGCTCGCTCTCGAAGGAGACGCCGATGGGCGCCGCGGTCTCATCCAGCACGAACGCGCCGGTCTCGCTGTTTCGGAATACGGAGGTGGTGTCGTCGGTGGAGCGCAGCACGTCGATGCGCTTGTCGTTGTCGTAGTCCACGAAGCGGATGGCGCCCAGATCCCCGTCGTCGTCCAGCTCGAACGGAGGCAAGCCGCCGTCGCCGGTAAACAGGGAGAAGGGCTCGGCCCAGTCGCCGCTGGCATCGCAGGGCAGCACCAGGCCCGTGCGGACGTTGATGAGGTCGGTGAGGCCGTCGCCGTTGACGTCGATGACCTGGGTGGCGGCGGTGCCCAGCTCGTGGCCGTCTCGGGTCCCCCACGCGCTGTTCGTGCCGCTCCCGAAGGTCTGCCCATCGGCCGTCAGCATGTTGAGGAAGACCTGGTGGGGACCGTTCTGGGAGGTGTCGACGACGTCGGGCAGGGCGTCGCCGTTGAGGTCGACGAGGGTGGCCTTGCCGGCCTTGAGGTCCACGCCGAGCGAGCCCATGGCGACCATGTAGGGCCGCTGGCATTCGGTGCCGTCGCACACGCCGCCGAGCGCCTTCGAGTACGAGAACGTCTGCGCGATCGGGTACTCGCCGCCGCGCTGCCCCAGCGTGACGACCTTCGACAGCCGCGTGAAGCCGCCGCTGTCGGCGTAGGGCTCGTAGCGCAGCTCGTAGGCGCGGATGCGCTCGCCGCGGCTGAACACGTCGATGCGGGCCAGTCGCTCGGTGAGCAGCTCCTCGAAGCCACCGCCAGCGTCGCTCAGGTACTCGACCGCCCCGGTGGCGTCCATGCGGGGCTCGAAGGTGAAGGCGACGCGGTAGGTGGGGGCGCCCTGGGTGAACACCCAGGTGATCTCGTCGATCAGCGAGACCACCGGCGGCGGCTCCTCCCCCTCGATCACGCGACCCGGCGACTTGCGCCAGCGGTACTTGACCGCGTGGCCGTAGACGTCGGTCATCTCGACGACCTTGTACTTGAAGGTGCCGTGGGGACCGGTGACGCGGGCGTTGGGGTCCAGGGTGCCGTCCTTGTCGGCGCCGTAATAGACCTTGCTGCCGTCGGGCTGCTCGGCGACCCAGTAGCCCGCGGCGCCGGCGTCGTCGGCCATCCAGGTGTAGCGGACAAAGGCGCCCTCGTAGCGGGAGCGGTAGACGGGCGGGTCGGTGCCAGGGATGCGCACCAGCTCGTCGCCGCCGTCGGCGGCGAACCTGTCGTCGCGGTCGTATCGGGGCAGCCCCTTGAAGGTCGTGCGCTCGATGGACGGCAGGGCCAGCGTCCAGCCCATCCCCACCTCGCTGCCGCCGCCGCCCGAGCTGTAGGACAGTGACAGGCCGGGCGTCATGCCGGCGAAGCCCTCCGGCACCTCGATCGGCACGCTGAGCTGCATGGTCCCCATGTTGGGGTTCGGCTCTACGTTCTCACCGATCCCTTCGAGGCTGCCGGGGCCGGAGGGCAGAGAGACCCGGTCGTCGGAGACCCCCGTCTGGGCGAGGGCCGTCGCGCTCGCCCAGAGGAGGACGAGCAGCGCGGACAGGAGGGCAGGGCCGAGGGGGTGTCGCAGCGTGTGCATGGGCTCAAGCCTGTGAGGAGGGCCAGGAGCGGGCGGGGTCGGCCCAGGGCGATCGCGTTCAGGGAAGCTCAGTCGTCGTCGAAGTCCTGCAGGCTCGGGTGGCCAGGGTCCACGCCCATGCGCTCGGCGACTGAGCTCAGGGACTCCGTGTGCCCCGACAGCGCCCCGGTGATCGTGGCTTCGCTGGCCCGGCTGGAGCCTGAGCTCTCCAGGGAGTCGCTCCGACGGAGGTCCACCCCGTGCGCCTCCATCGCGGCGAGCCGATCGAGCGGGTTGGCGGAGCTGGAGAGGGCGGCGGCGCTGGAGCCCAGCTTCTCCAGGCGGCTCTTCATGGCGCTCTGGCGGTCGGCGTGGAGCTGCGACTCCTCCTTCTTCGCGGCGGCCGACAGGGGGAGAGTGCCCGAGATGATGGCCTTCTGGCGCGCCTTCGTGGCGCGTGCGGTCTTGACCTTCGAGCCCCAGGCGTGGAGCTTGCCGCGCACGCTCAGCTTGCCGCCGCTCGTTCCACCGCGCTTGCCGAGCCCGGTCGCGGCGCTGGCGGCCTTGCCCTTGAGGTAGGAGCCGATGCCCAGACCGGTTGGGTCGACGAGGTTGGCGAAGTTGCCCGCGACGTAGTTGTAGGCGGTCGTGGACTCGCCGAGCTGCCCGACGTTGCCGTCGGTGAGAGTGGCGAAGGAGGGGTCGACGGAGAGCCATCGCCCCGTGACGGGGTCGAGGTAGCGCCAGTCGAAGTGGATGAGCCCGGTGGATCGGTCGAGTTCTTGGCCGGTGAAGCCGTACTCGTCGACGTAGCCCCAGGCGTCGGGGCGCTCCTGGCCGGTGGGGTAATACGCCCGCTCGCCGAGCACGGCCAGCTCGCCGCCCACGGTGCCGGTGGCCAGGGTCAGGTTGCCGAGGTGGTCGCTGTGCAGGAAGGTGGTGCCGCCCTCGGGGCCGGTCTCCAGCAGCAGCCGCCGGACGGAGGTCCACAGCAGCTGGGCGTCGTCGGCCGCCAGCGCGTCGGCGGCGTTCACCTGGCCATCTGGCACCGGGTCGCCCATGAGGTCCGTCGCCAGCGCGGCGGACTCGATGCGCGCCACGCGCTTGCCCGCGACCTTGACATAGAGGGAGGTGATGCCGTCTCGCACCTCGAAGGTCGGCGCGACGTAGAGGGTGACCTGGTCGCCTTCGGTGCGGGCGACGCGGGACTGGTTGGCGCCGTAGGAGAAGGCGGCGTCTCCGGCGGAGGTCATGCGACCCATGAAGTCCCAGGTCATCAGGACGCCGTTGCGGGCGGTCATGTAGCCGGCGTCGTCGTAGGCGAAGGTCATGGCGCCAGCGGCGGTGGCGGCGTTCGGCAGGTCGCCGTAGGCGTAGGCCCCGACGTTCTCCCGGCTGCTCGCCGTGGAGGAGGTGCGCGACAGCAGGTTGTCGATGGCGTCGAAGCCGAAGGTGACGGTCTCGGCGGTGGGGCTGGCTGCGGCGAGGTCGGCGGCGGTGACGCGGTACCAGGCGTCGTAGGTGAAGGTGTCGGAGAAGGCGGGGCCGGTGGGCACGAGGTCGTCGACGGCGATCAGGTTGCCCACCCGGTCACGGCTGTAGGACCACGCCTGCAGGTCGGTCCCGCCGTCGCCGGTGATGCTCAGGGAGGCCGGACGCAGGATGTCGTCGTAGCCCATGGCCATGGCGGAGCCGTCGGCGAAGGCGGCCGAGGCGAGCAGGCTGCGCTCGTCGTAGCCGATCGTCTCCACGAGGCCCTGGATCGAGGTCAGGCGGCTGGCGTCATCCCAGGTGTTGGTGAGCACGGTGCCGTCGGGGTGCGTGACGGAGAGGACCCGGTCGGCGTTGTCCCAGGTGGTGCGTTGCTCGAAGGTGTGCCCCATGAGCGTGCGGGCCCGGTAGATGGCCCGCTCGCGGAGGTCGTAGCCCATGCGGTCGGAGGCGAGGACGCCTCCGGGGCCGGGCCAGGTGACGCTGACGGCGCGGCCCTCGGTGTTGGAGCAGAGGGTGGGGTCGCAGTCGTCGTCGTGGTCCCAGGTCCAGGTGATGAGGGTGCCCGCCTCGTCGGCGTCGTCCCACTTCTTGATGAGTCGGTTCATGCCGTCGTAGGCGGAGCGCGTGGTGATGCCGCGGTCGTCGGTCATGGCGGTCAGGTTGCCAGCGTCGTCCCAGGCGAAGGTCGATTCGCCGCGGGTGTTCGGGTCGACGATGCGGGTGACGCGGTCGAGCAGGTCGTACTCCTGGACCTTCTCGTTGCCGTCGGCGTCGATGGTGCCGCGGAGCCGGCCGAGCGAGTCGTAGGTCAGGGTGATGCGCTCGAACGCCGTGGGCGTCAGGTAGCGGTCGATGGCGACGGTCTGGCCGAGGCCGTTGGTGTGCGTCACGGTGGGCGTGTCGGCGTAGGGGCCGGCGGCGTCGGCGTCCTCGGGGTCGTGCACGGTGGTGGTCAGGGGGCCGTAGGTGGTCCGCGTGGTGGAGCTCGTGCCGTAGAGGCTCTCGTCGGGGACGGTGGAGGAGACCTCACGGCCGGTGGCGTCGTAGGCGGTGTGGGCGACCTTGACACCGGTCGGGGGGGCGAGCGAGCAGGGGTCGTCCGGGCTCGTGAAGGGCTGGGCGACGGCCACGGGCTGCGAGCGCACGTTGAACGACGTGAACCCGGTCACCTGGAACGTGTCGCCGTCGAGCTGCGTCCGCGTCTGGTAGGTGCGGCCGCGCCCGTCCATGCAGTCGACGCGCTTGATGTCACTCGGCTCGCCGGGCGTCGACCGCCGCTGCGTGACCAGGCGGCTGCTCTGGGCGCCGAGGTCGTACATGTAGGTCTCGGTCGGTGACTGGGCGGTGTCACCGCCGGGCAGGACGCGGCGGATCATCCGTCCGAACTCGTCGTAGAGGAAGTAGGACGACCGTCGGGTCGAGACGATCTGGTCGTTGACCACCCGCAGCCACGCCGTGCCCTCCTCCACCTTGTCGAAGATGGGGTCGTAGGTCATCGTCCGCCGCAGCGCGTAGGGCTCGCCGTTCTTGTCGTCCAGCAGGACGTTCGCCTCCACGATCCGCAGCCCATCCTCTTCGAAGCTGTACAGCCTGCGGTGCTCACGCACGCCAGGGTCGCCGTTCGGGTCGATGCGCTCGATGACGTTGCCGTGCACGTCGAAGCGGCTCCGCGTGACCTGGACGACCTCGTCGCTCCCGACCTCCCGCTGCTCGGTCATCCGCGTCGCCTTGCCCTGGTCGAGCTTGCCGAGGTCCATGCCCACGAAGTCCGCGCCGTCGTAGTAGTGGCGGGTGACCTTGACCTGCGCCGAGCCGGGGCGCCCGTACATGCGCTCCTCGGCCGCCGCGTGGAGGATCCAGCGCTGGTTCGTGTCGGCGCCTGGCGCGATGTAGTCGGTCTCCTCGAACCGCTCGTCGCCGACGCACTGGGCGCCGCAGGGAGCGCCGAAGACCTCGGGGTCACGGCCGCCGCAGGGCTCGCAGCCGCCGCCGCCGACCTCGGTCACGCCGAGGTCGCTGGACAGGGTGACGTTGCCGTAGCCGTCGTAGTTGGAGGCGGTGACGGTCTTGACCCACTGAGGCTCGGCGAGCCCCTCCTTGAGGAGCGTCGTGGTGCCGGTCTCGCAGATGTACCGGACGGGGTTGCCGGTGGTGCCTTCGACCTCGGCCACCGGGCAGTCCTCCCAGGTGGTGACGGTGTCGCTCAGCTCGCGGTCGCCGCTGAACTGGACCTGGCGCAGCAGCTTGCCGTTGAAAAACGGGTCGGACTTGCCCACATCGTAGTACATGTCCGTGAGGCCAGGCTCCTGCGTGTCGTCACCGATCAGCGTCATCTCGACGCGGGCGAAGCCCCGGAACTGCTTCTCGTCGCCGTCGTAGAAGCCGTCGTGGTAGCGGTAGGTGGTGACCTCGTGGAGGTCGGTCAGGAGGTCGTAGTCGTCCTTGGAGGTGACGACCTGCATGGGGTGGGGCAGCGGGGAGGACCAGGCGCCGGGGCCGCCGTCCAGAACGAGCTGGGCGACGCCGGTGCCGTAGGTGATGTCGGTTACCTTGCCGATGCCGTTCTCGATGCGGGACAGCAGGTTGGGCCGCACCGGGAAGAGCTCGAGGTAGTCGACGTTGCCTTCGGAGTCGGCCCAGACGATGTCTGAGGAGCCGTTGCCGTTCATGTCGG
>Ga0210033_1001367_pt1 | contig 22381 bp, 19 predicted proteins | sample CryGeymeta201501_FD_185465 | JGI IMG/M metagenome (GOLD analysis project Ga0210033, IMG submission 185465) | Groundwater microbial communities from Crystal Geyser aquifers in Utah, USA - Crystal Geyser metaG 2015-01 (SPAdes) (version 2) | ecosystem: Environmental > Aquatic > Deep subsurface >... | reverse complement strand
TGATGCCGAGCTCCTGGTTCAGGCGCTGCATCATGTCGAGCAGCACCTCGGCGGTCTCGCTGTCGACGTTGGCCGTGGGCTCGTCGGCCAGCACCACCGCCGGGTTGGCGACGATGGCCCGCGCGATGGCCACCCGCTGCTGCTGGCCGCCAGAGAGCTGGTCGGGCCGGCGGTGCTCCATGCCCTTGAGCCCCAGCTCGGCCAGGAGCGCCATGACCTTGCTGGTGCGCTCGTCTTTGCCCATGCCCTGCAAGGCCAGCACCGCCTCGGCGTTCTCGAAGGCCGAGAGTACGGGGATGAGGTTGTAGGCCTGGAATACGAAGCCCACCCGGTCTCTGCGCAGGTGGGAGAGGGCCCTGCGGGTCAGGCTTGCCAGGTCCACTCCCTCCAGGCTGACCGTGCCCGAGGTCGGCACATCCAGCGCTCCGGCCAGGTTCAACGCCGTGGTCTTGCCCGAGCCCGAGGGGCCGACCAGGGCCGTGAACTCGCCCTTCTGGATGGACAGGTCCAAGCCCCGCAGGGCCTGCACCAGCACCTCCCCCTGGCGGTAGGTCTTGTGGACGCCGGTGAAGCGCAGGATGGCCCCAGAGGAGAGGGCGTGGGACATGGGCGGCGACTCCAGCGTCAGACCAGCTTGATGGCGTCGACGGGCACGGTGCGTCCGGCGCGCCAGGCGGGGTACAGGCCGGACAGCAGCGTGGAGAGGATCACGGCCGTCACGATGACCGCCAGGCTCTCGGGGAAGATGCCGACGTGGAGGTAGGGGGACATGCCGACGCCGGCGATGTCCATGCTCTGCCCGCCGGCCATGGCGGAGATGTCGATGGGGTGGGTCGCAAGGTAGTGGTAGGGCACCCAGGTCACCAGCCCGCCGGTGCTCACCCCCACCAGGGCCAGCCACAGGCTCTCCCACATCACCAGGCCGAAGACCTGGCCGCGGGTCCAGCCCAGGGCCATCAGGATGCCGAACTCCCGGCTGCGCTCCAGCACGCTGACGAACAGGGTGTTGAAGATGCTGGCCGCGACCAGCAGCAGGATGACGCCCTCCATGAACCGGGCGCCGCCCACCTTCATGGCGATGAAGCCCTTCAGCTCTGGCTGCAGCTCGTTCCAGGTCACGACCTGGGCGCCGGCCTGCCCCGTCGGTGCCAGGGCCGCCTGCAGGTCCGCGCGGATCTGCTCGCTCTTGCGGGCGTCGTCGCTGAACACGGCGACCTGGCTGGCCTCTCCCGGCGCGTAGCCCAGCAGGCTGCGCATGGTCTGAAGCGGCAGCACCGCCAGCCCCCCGTCCGCGCTGTCGCTGCCGGTCACCAGCAGGCCCTGGACCCGGGCCAGGCCGCTCTGGATCTCGCCCTGCTTGTCCATCAGCGTGTAGACGACCTTGTCGCCCAGGCCGACCTCCAGGTTGTGGGCCAGCCGCGCGCCGAGCAGCACACCCTTGCCGTCGCTGGAGTCCAGCATGGTCCCGTCGTGGATGGCGTCCAGCAGGGCCATGGTCTGCGCGTCTTCCTGGGCCGGGTCGATGGCCATGAAGCCGGCGCCGTAGCTGTGGCCTGCGGTGGCCAGCATCACCGGACCGGAGATGCGCGGCACCGCCCGCAGCACGTGGGGGCGACTCTCGGCCAGCTTCACCAGGGCCGGCGTGTCCTTCACCGTGCGGGTCAGCGAGGGCGCGTCGATCCAGCCGGCGTCTTCCACCGTCACGTGCCCGGCGCCCATGCGGGCCGCCAGGTCGATCATGTCGGCGAAGCTGCGGTCCTGGAGGGCCGTGAACAGGATGGCCAGCAGCAGCCCGAAGGTGATCGCCACCAGGGTGAGCAGCGTCCGGCGGCGGTTCCGCCACAGGTTGCGCCAGGCCATGCGGGGCAGGGGAGGGCCGGCCATCACAGGTACCGCATGGCGTCGAGGGGGCGGATGCGTGCGGCCTTCACCGCCGGCCACAAGGCCGCCAGGCCGATCATCACCCACAGGCTGATGATCGGCGTCACCGCCTGGTCCGGTGTGTACAGGCCGCGCCAGTTCTGGGTCAGGGTCATGCCCATCACCGACATGCCGGACAAGGCACCCACGTTGATGCCCACCGTCTGCATGTAGACCATGGCCGGCAGCGCCAGCAGCAGCGCGGTGGTCGTAGCGAGGAGCGCTTGAAGGCCCGCTTCGACGCAGATGAGCCTGAAGACGGTGCCCGGACCGTAGCCGATGGCCTTCATCACGCCAAACTCGCGGATACGCTCGAAGACCACCATCAGCATGCCGTTGAGCACCAGGATGGCCACGGCGAAGTACAGCAGGAAGCTGACCAGCCCGATGATCGACTTCGTGCTGGCCATCATCGTCGCCACGATGGGCACGATCTGGCGCCAGGTCTTCACGTCCAGGCCCGCGTGCGCCTGGGTGAGGGCCGCCGCCGTCGCGTCCAGGTCGGCGCTCGGCGGCATGCGAACCGTGATGAGCTGGGCGCCTGTGGGCACGACCATCAGGTCGCGGAAGGCGCCCTGGGTCAGGAAGACGGTCGTGCGATCCACCGGGTCGGAGACGGTCCCGAGCACGCCCTTGATGGTGTAGAGGTCGTTGGCCACGCTGCCGTCAGCGGCCTGGGAGAGCAGCAGCAGCTCGTCGCCCACCTTGGCGCCCAGGGTCCGCGCCAGCTTGCGGCCGATGACGGCGCCCTTGGGGTCGGTCGGGTCGAGCCAGGCGCCCTGCTCGATCTGCTGCGAGACCTGGACCACGCGGCCGTCGCGGGCCACGTCGATGCCCACGATGCTGACCCCAGCCGAGGACTGCCCGACCCCGGCCAGGCCGCCGCCCAGCAGGCGCGCCGCCGCGGTGCCGCCCAGCTGCTGCACCTGGTCCACGATGGCCTGCGGGTCGTCGATGAGCTGGTACAGCGAGGGATCGTCCTGGTAGCCCTGCACCGTCACCTGGATGGACCCGACCTCCATGTCCAGGACGCTGGACTCCATCTGGCGCAACATCCCGCGGATCATGCCGGAGTACAGCAGCATCACCCACAGCGCGAAGGCCATGGCGGCGATGGTCACGACGCTGCGGCGGCCGTTTCGCCACAGGTTGCGCCAGGCCATCTGGAGGGTGCGGACCAACGCCTGCTCCGGGCTGCCTCGTGGCGTAACCGGTCCTCGTGGCCGCCCGCGGGTGCTCGCGCTACCTCGGAGTACACCAGGAGGTTCCCATGTCCGACGATCACAGCGACGCCCCCCCCACCCAGACCGACGAGACCGAGGCCGAGGCCGAGACCGAGACCGAGGCCCTTGCCCCGGCCCTGCCCCTTCGGCAGAACAACCAGTTCACCCGGCCCACCGATCTCGCCTCGCGCCCTGGCTTTCGCAGCCCGGCGAACAGCAAGACCAAGGCCCAGAAGTCCAGCCGCAAGAAGCACTGAGGGGCGCAGCGCCCGGGCCCGGTCTCGCGGCGGCCCCTGAGCCGCGACGAGACGGGATCCGCGGCCGGCCGGCTGTGAGACGAAGTGTTGCGGGGCGACAAGGCTCCTCCGCGTGCGTACACTGCCCGCAGTGCTCGCCCCTCCCGCCCTTCTGCTGCTGACCGCTTGCGAGCGGTCTGCTCCTCCTCCGCCGCGGCCACTGCTGCTTCCGGCGGGGGATGTCGTGCCTGCGGCCGCCCTGCCGTCGCGAGGCCGGGGTGCGGCCGCTGCCGCAGGTCCCAGCGCTGCCGCGAGCGCCAGCCCCCGCACTGCTCCTCACTCCACGGGCCCGCCGGAGCCGACCGGTCACCTGGCCGCGCAGCTGGGGGCAGCACCGCCCTCCCCCGAGCGCGCCGAGGCCTTCGCGGCCGTCCGCCCCAAGTCCGTCATCGAGCTGCAGCAGTGGCGGGACCCGACCACGGTTTCGGTGCCCGGGCCCACGGGGCCGCGCCTGACGGCGAGCTTCGTGAACCTGAACCCCTGGATCAACGAGTGGTACGTGGTCCAGCTCAGCTGGCCCGACGGACAGGCGCGCACCTACCACCTGGAGAACCCCTCGCCGCGGCGGGTGAAGGTCGTGCTGGACCCGGCCTGGCCCGAGGGCCTGGTCCTGAGCGTGGACGGCAAGGAGGAGCGCTGCTCCTTGTGGTCGGCAGAGGGCGGCACCTTGGAGGTGGCTCGCACCTCGGGCCGGGCCTACGCGCCCATCTGCTCGGATCGCCTGGCCCTGCGCAACCCCATGGAGGGCCGCCGCTCCAAGCTCGAGTGGACCACGGACTTCCTGCGCGACAAGGTCTGGGGCGGCGAGCAGATCACCAACCTGGTGAAGGAGACCCTGTACAAGGACAGCGAGCTGGCGACCTCCGAGCTCATCCCCGACGGCGGGGCGGCCGAGGCTCGGGCCCGCGACGGGCTGCCGGCGCGCCCCCAGCTCGATCCCGCCGTGGTGGGCGACAAGATCGTGCCCGTCAACCTGGGCCTGCCCCTGCTCGACGCGGGCTCCGGCACCCTGGAGCTCGGCCGCTGGTACGCGGTGGAGGGCTCGCCCGGCGTCTTCATCAGCGCCGTCGAGCCGCGCTACGTCGACCCCGCCCTGACCGAGCCCTGGGGCGACCGCGTGCGCCCGCTGGATCCCGTAGAGGCCTCGGCCCTGACCTACGTCGTGGCCTTCGACCTGGACAGCCAGTCCCTGCGCTTCGACCTGGGCACCCACCACCCCCGCGTGGACTGGTCGGCGCGGGTCCCGGCCGCCGTGCGTGACTCCCGCCTGGAGGGCCCCGACGGCTTCGGCACCCTGGCCCCACTGGTCCGCACCGGCCAGGTCAACCCCGCCAACGTGCCGCGCCTGGTCGCCACCTTCACCGGTGGCTTCAAGCGCAGCCACGGCGCCTTCCGCTCGGGCGAGCTGTCCCTGCTGCACTCCGGCTCCCACTATGGCTGGGCCGAGCACGGCGTCATCGAGAGCAAGCTTCAGCCCGGGCTGGCGACGACGGTGGTGTGGGCCGACGGGACCGTGGACGTGAAGGTCTGGCAGCCCGAGGACGACGCGCGCCTGTGGGCGGTGCGCTCGGCCCGGCAGAACGGCGTGCCGCTGCTTCAGCCGGATCCCGAGACGGGCCTGTCGGTGCCCGGCGCGCTCGTGACGCGCTGGGGCGACGGCAACTGGTCGGGCTCCGCAGAGGGGGAGCTGCGCAGCGTGCGCGCGTCGCTGTGCGTGCAGGAGGGGGACCAGGGGCGCTTCTTGCTGTACTCCTGGTTCAGCAGCGCGACGCCCTCGGCCATGGCGCGGGTCCTGGGCGCCTATGGCTGCGGGACCGGCATGCTCACCGACATGAACGCCCTGGAACACACCTACCTCTCCCTCCACCACTTCCAGGATGGTGTCTACACCGTCCACCACCTGATCCAGGGCATGGAGGTGCTCGACAAGGAGCGCCGCGGCACCTACCTGCCGCGCTTCGTCGGCATCCCCGACAACCGGGACTTCTTCACGATCCTGCGGGGGCAGCCGTGAACGCGCTGGCCCTGGCGCTGTCGCCCCTGTCCCTGCTCTCGCTCGGGCCGGCCTGGGCCGGAGGGCTGGAGACGCCGCGGCCGGTCCAGGCCGTGACGACCCAGACCCGCGATGAGCAGAACGCGGCCTGGATCGAGGAGCTTGCGCGGGTCCACCACCTGGACGACGCGCAGGTGGCGCGGATCCGCGAGATCGTCGGGGGCAGCGAGCTGCTGAGCCAGGGGAACCCCGCCCTGACCCTGCACCCCATGACCCGCAGCCAGTGCCAGGAGAAGCTGGCCAGCGCTGGCGTCACCTGGACCGACCCGGCCAGCGAGGCCACCTGCGGCGACGTCTACATGGCGCCCCTGTACGACCCGGCCTCCCAGACCGCCGCTGACGCCACCACCTGCATCGACCGCATGGAGTTCCCTGACATCCCCTGCGCCTACCCGGTGGTCTGGGTGCGGGCCGAGGAGGCCGAGGAGCTGTGCCTGGCCGAGGGCAAGCGGTTGTGCGACGCCCACGAGTGGGAGGGCGCCTGCGACGGCAGCCTGCAGCCGCCGGACTACCGCTTCGACCTGGCCAAGGGCGTGCCCGCCGTGACCGCCGTCCAGCGCATGCGGGCCTGGCACAACCTGCACCATGACAAGCAGTGGTCCTACGGCCCCGCTTTTCAGACCGGGGTCTGCGCCCAGGACAGCGCCAAGACCGCCGGCTGCAACGGCGGCTCCTGGACCGGCTGCGGCAGCAACACCTACCCGACGGGCGCCTTCCCGCAGTGCGCGAGCGCCCTGGGGGTCACCGACCTCAACGGCAACGCCGCCGAGCACATGAACCTGCCCCTGGCGCCCGACCAGCTCGCCAGCGCGGGCACGAAGCTGGGGGTCACCGAGATGAAGGGGAGCTGGTTCATCTGGGACAAGTACCGGGCCCACGAGGACTGGTGCCGCTGGCGGGCCCCCTACTGGCACGGCGGTCCGGTGATGTCTTCGGAGAGCCACCGCAACTACCACCTGGGCTTCCGCTGCTGCAAGGATGTAGGGGCCCCTTCCTCGCCCGAGGTCGACCATGTCTCGCCTGTCTCGCCGTGAGCTGCTGGGGGGCGCCGCCGCCCTCGCCACCTTCGCCTCTCGCGGGCGCAAGGCGCGGGCCAGCATGGTCCGCCTGCCGCCCGGGCCCGCCGGCCTGCCCCTGCCGGACCGGCCCCACGGTGCCGCCTCGGGCACGGCCTTCGCTGCCCTGGTCGAGGACCTGGACGACCACGAGCGCTACGGCGCGGCCGTCGACGAGATCCTGTCCGGCAACGTCCCAGCCTTCCTGCGGCCCCTGACGCCCGTGATGCTCGACGCGCCCGACGACTTCGACGGCGCCTCGACCGCCACGGTCTACGTCACCGCCGACTACCTCTCGGTCGGCCACCGCACCGACTTCCTGCGCGTGCCCCTGGACCTGCCCTCGGCCGGGCGCATCGCGACTCGCCTGGGCATGGCCCTGCCCACGCCCCAGCTCGTCGACATGATCTACTCCTCGGCCAGCACGGTCCTGGCTCCCGAGCCCCTGCCGCCCTGCGCCCAGATGCGCTCGGTGCCCTACATCCTGCGGCACCAGCTCATGGTCGAGGCCGCCCGGGCCGGCCACCCGATCATGCCGCTGATGGCCGGCCACAAGAAGGACGTGGTCCTGACCAACCGCCTGCGGGAGATGCCCGACCGGGTCGCCATCTACGGCTGGCATCGCATGGACGGCCGGCCGATCCAGCCGCTGTCCCTGGTCCACGGCAAGGGCTACGCCGACTACAGCCACGGCATCCGGCTGGTCTCGCGCCACATGCTCGTCGACGGCGTGCCCATCGACCTCTTCGACGCCCTGGCCGACCCGCGCATCGCCCCGATCCTGACGCGCGAGGGCACGCTGCCGGCGGCGGGTGAGCTGCTCGCCGTGACCTGAGGGGCGGGCTGCAACTGCCCGCAGCGTTCCGCATCGGCGCTCAGCGCGGGCGGTTCTCCTCGCGGAAGCGGCCGAGCATGAGCTCGGACAGCCTGTCCTTGCGGCCGCCGCTGTGGTGCCGGTCGGCGATGTCTTCGGCCCGCTGGTTGCCGGCGTACTCTCCGGCGTTCCACTGGTCGATCTTGCCGTTGACCACGGTCTCGCCCAGGTTCTGCAGCGTGTCGCCGCCCGAGGTGGCCATGAAGGACGCGTACTCGCCGGACAGCCAGGAGCGCCCGGCCTGGGACGCCACCGCCGGGAAGGCGTGGTTGACGTTGGTGTGCCGGCCGTTGTGGTCGGTGGACCACTCCTTGAGGGCTCCCTCGTCCACTCGGCGCCCGCCGCGCTGCCCGTCGTCGAAGCGGACCTTGCGGTAGCCGTCGCCGCCCTGGTAGTCCAGGATCAGGCCCGGGTACTGGCTCTTGCCGTTCTCGTCCCACATCTGGCTGGCGCTCCACACCTTCAGGCTGAGCGCCATGGACAGGTCTTCGACTGTGGCCTGCGGGTTGAGCAGCTCCAGCTCGCGGAGCTGGCGGATCCAGTGCGCCTGGGAGGGCGTGAGGTCCACCAAGTCGTCCACCGCACCGGCGCCGGCCTTGCCCTTCATGACCTCGACCAGCCGGGCGTTTCCGAGCTGCGCCTGGCGGTCGTGTGGCGCCCGATCGGCCCCCTCTGGCGAGGGAGCTGGGCGAGGAGCGTCGGTGGTCGGGGCGGCACGCCTTGCCTTGCCCATGGAGCCTCCAGGGGCTCCAGCGTAGCACCAGCAAACCGAGTGTCTTCGCGCCTGTCAGCGCGGCCCCGCGGTTCTCACTTCTTTCTAATCTATGACGCGAAAAGGCGGTATCCGCGGCCCCGGGCGGAGCTCAGGGCGCCCCGCAGTAGGCCTCGCCGAAGGAGTGGGTGCCGCCGTCGCCGCACCGGTGGGGCTCCCAGCCCGCGGCCGTGCGCTCGGCGCTCACGCCGTTGCCCGGGTCGAAGGGCGTGGTCCAGGCGTCCACCAGCGTCAGGCCGTCCGACTCGTATAGGGAGATGGGGTCGGAGACGGCCAGCCCGTTGCAGATGGCCGAGCCGGTCGTGGTGAGCAGGACCGTGCCCGCGGGGATGGTGTAGTCGCCGGCAAAGCCGGGATCGATCACCAGCGCGATCCCGCCGGGCGCCAGCAGCGTGCTGCCGCCAGCGTCGTAGGCGGACAGGTGGTCGGGGTTGTCGCCGTCGTCCAGCACGTAGCCGCCCAGGTCGACGGACTTCGCGCCCATGTTGCGGATCTCCACGTACTCGCCGGTGCTCTCGACCAGCGGGTTCGCCATCACCTCGCTCAGATCCAGCAGGCCGGCCCCGTGGGCCGTCACCGTGGGGGCCGTCGGCACCACCACGTCGGCGAAGACGGGCAGGTGGTCCGAGGCCGTCGCGCACAGGTCGCTGGCCAGCGCAGCCCCGTACTTGGGCAGGCCCAGGCCCAGCGCCTCGTCGCCGCAGTCGAAGACCTCGGACGCGACGCCGCCGCCGGCCACGGCACGGCTCAACCAGATGTAGTCCAGGCGCCGCCCGCTGGCGGGTCGGGTGCCATCGGTGCCGTCGACCTGCCGGGCGTCGACGACGGTCGCGTCGGCCGCGATCGGCGGAAAGGGATCGTTGACCAGCCCACCATCGGCCATCATCGAGGAGATGTCGGCGCCGGGGGTCCAGGTCGAGGGCAGGCCCGCGGGCAGGGTCGTGTAGGTCAGGGGGGAGAGGGGAGCGTGGTCGATCTCCTCGTTCATGTCCCCCATCAGCACGACGTTGTCCCCGGCCGCCACGTAGCCGTCGAGGATCTGCCCGACCCGCACTGACTCCACGGCTCGGCGAAAGGGGTCCTGTTCGTACCAGCCGCTCTTCCAGTGCCCGGCGACGACGTGCAGGTCGTCGCCAGCGCCGGTGACGTCGACGGTCACCTCCAGGAAGTAGCGGGAGATGTCGTTGGCGCTGAGGTCGCCGGACAGGTCGGCCGAGCTGCGATGGGCCACGTCGACGATCGGGTAGTCCGACATCACCGCTGTGCGCAGCGAGCCCATGGGGCCGTAGGGGGCGACGGCCGTGTAGGGGTAGCCGGCGGCGGCCGCCAGGGCCTCGAAGGAGGCCGCGTCGCTGGCGTTCTTCACCTCGTCGATGGCCACGACGTTGGCGCCGATGCGCGTGAGGACGTCCAGGGCGGCGTCGTACTCGGCCGTTCCGGGGCTTCCCACCGTCTGGATGTTCCAGGTTGCGACCCGCACGGGCTCGGCGGCCAGGGCGGAGGAGAGGGCAGAGACAGCGAGGAGGGCGAGGAGCGTGTGCATTTCGGCGGCTTACCCGCCCACTCTCGGCGACGCCCGAGCGGGCCGTTGTCCGTTCCCGGTTTGAGTACAATTGAAAATAGTGTAGGAATATAGCTATATATTTGTGGGTCCTGATCTTCGGGGTCCCGTGCTCGGCTCAGTCTCGGGATGTCACCTTCCCGCGGCGCCCTGCGCGCATGCGCGGGGCCCCCCGCTGGCCCGCCGGGTCCGCGTTGCTTAGCCGTGTGGGTGTGTCAACTGAAGCTACCGACACGCCCCTGGAGGCCTGCCCCGCGCTCGAGACCGCGCGCGGGCTCCTGCTGGCCCTGGCCCCGGCCGCCATCTTCATGGCGCCCGGCGGGGACCTGCTCACCGAGCCCCGGGACTGGCTGACCATCGCCCTGGCGCTGCTCACCTCGGTGTCCCTGGCCGTGGCCGCCTTCGGCCTGCGCCGGCCCCCCTTTCGCGGCGCCCGGATGCTCGCCAGCGTCGCCATCGTCGTGTGGGTGGGCTGGTGGCTCTCCGAGCACATGCACGCCCCGGGGCGCGGCTTCCTGGTGCTCGTCGGCGCCGCCTCGGCCATGGTCCGGGTCTGGCCCAACGAGCGCCTGCGCCAGCACGACCTGGACCGGGGCTACCTCAACGCCAGCACCCGCTCGGTCCTGGCGGCGGCCCTGGTCGCCCTGGTCATCGGCCTGGACGCCTGGCAGCACGCCGAGGCCCGCGGTCCGGTGCGCTCCATCGCCCTGGCCGGCACCGCCCTGGTGCCCTCGCTGCTCCTGCTGCGCCACCCCGTGCGCGCCCGCAGCGAGCGCATCCTGCGCCCCCTCGCGCTGCTGGTGCCCGCCGCCATCGTCCTGGTCCACTTCCTCTCCCAGCCCCTGGCAGCGGGCCGCCTGGCGGTCATCGCGCCCCTGCTCGTGCTCTCGACCCTGCGTGCCCACGACCGCGCCAACCCCGACGACGAGGGCGTCGACCTGCCGGACCTGCTGCTGTCGCACCCGCCGCGGGCCCTGGTCGGCTCCTTCCTAGGCATCTGCACCGCGGGGGCCTTCCTGCTGGCCCTGCCGCTGGCCGCCGAGTCCGGCCGCTCGGTGGGCGTCGTCGACGCCGCCTTCACCGCCGTGAGCGCCACCTGCGTCACGGGGTTGACCGTCCGGGACACCCCCGTCGAGTTCTCCAGCCTGGGCGAGTTCTTCGTCCTGGTGCTGATCCAGGTCGGCGGCCTGGGGATCATGACCTTCTCCTCGGCCGCGCTCACCATGCTGGGCCGGCGCATGAGCCTGGCCCACGAGGCCACCGCCGCCGACGCCGTGGGCGCCGCGAGCCGCGCGGACCTGGCCAAGGCCGTGCGCCGGGTGATCCAGGTCAGCGTCATCTCCGAGGCCATCGGGGCCGTGCTGCTGCTGCCCTTGTTCCTGTGGCACGGCGACCACCTGCTCCAGGCGCTGTGGCGGGCGATCTTCACGTCGATCTCGGCATTCTGCAACGCCGGCTTCGCCTTGCAGAGCGACAACCTGGTCCCCTACGCCCGCGACCCCTTTGTGCTGCTGGTGGTGGGGGCGATCATCGTCCTGGGTGGCCTGGGACCGGCGGTTGTGGTGGCCCTGCCCGACTGGGCGCGGGGGCGGCGGACCTCGCTGCGCGTCCGCATGGTCGTCATGGCGACGGTGACGCTGGTCGTCGGACCGGCCGTGCTCATCGCGGTGCTGGAGTGGAGCAACACCCTGGCGGGCCTGGGGCCGGTGGACCGGATCGTCAACGCCCTGTTCCAGTCGATCACCCTGCGCACCGCGGGCTTCAACTCCATCGACATCGCCAGCATCCACCCGGTCACCTGGACCGTGATGATCGTCACGATGTTCATCGGCGGCAGCCCGGGCTCCACCGCGGGCGGCGTGAAGACGACCTCCTTTGCCGTCCTGCTGCTGGCCGTCGCCGCGACCATCCGGGGCCGCACGTCGGCCGAGTTCGGCGGCCGCACCGTGCCCCAGGAGACGGTCTACCGGGCGGCGGCCATCACGACCGTCGGCACGCTCACCGTCGTCGCCTTCCTCATGGGCATCCAGCTCACCCAGGGCATGGACAGCTCGGTGGGCCTCTTCGAGGTCGTCAGCGCGCTGGGCACCGTCGGCCTGTCCCAGGGCGGCACCGCCCAACTCGACTCTGTCGGCAAGATCATCATCATGGGGGCCATGTTCGCAGGTCGCGTCGGGCCCCTCACCCTCTTCCTCTTCCTGGCGGAACGTGCCCGCTCGGCCCATCATCGCCTCCCCGAGGAGCCCGTCCCCGTGGGCTGAGCAACGCGTTCGGAGGTTCTCATGGCGCAGCAGGCCCTGGTCATCGGTCTCGGTCAGTTCGGCAATGCCCTGGCGCGCGCGCTGGAGCGTGACGGCTGTGAGGTGCTGGCCGTAGACGTCCGCGAGGAGCGGGTCGCCGACGTGGCCGCCAGCGTGTCCGAGGCCATCTGCCTGGACGCCATGGACGAGAGCCGGCTCGCCGCCCTGGCGCCGGCCAATCGGGACCTGTGCATCTGCGCCATCGGCGACGACAACCGCGAAGCCAGCATCGTGGTCACGGCGATGATGCGCCAGATGGGGGCCCAGCGCGTCATCGCCCGCGCCACCGACAAGCTGCACGAGCGGATCCTGTCCCTGGTCGGCGCCCACGAGGTCATCAACCCCGAGGCCAGCTACGGCGAGCGCCTGGCCGCCCGCCTGACCTTCCGGCGGATCCTGGACGTGGTGCCCCTGGGCGAGGAGCTGGCCATCACCGAGCTGCGCATCCCGGCCGCCTTCATCGGGCGCACCCTGGTCGAGCTGCACCTGCCCAAGAAGCACGGCGTGCACGTCGTCGCGATCCGGCGCGTGGTCGAGGGCGAGAGCAAGGTGCTGCCCCCCTCGGCCCACGACCCCCTGCAGGAGGGCGACGTGCTGGTCGTGATCAGCAAGCCCCAGGACGTGATGGTCCTGGCGGGGAGGACCTGAGATGCGGCTGCGGATCGAGTCGGGGATCGGCATCGGCGGTCTCCTCGCGCTCCAGCTCGCCACCACCGGCGGCGCCATCGGCCTGCTCGCCCGCACCGCGCCCGCCGTGGAGCGCATCCTCCGCGAGAACGTCTACTCGGGCGAGGCGGTCGAGGACATGCTCTCGGTCCTGGCTGCGCCCGGCGAGGAGCCGGCCCGCACCGGGCGCTTCTACGCCGCACTGGAGCGTGCCCAGAGCAATGTCTCCGAGCCCCAGGAGCCCCCCCTGCTGCGCGCGGTGGAGCAGCGCGCCGAGTCGGCCCTGGCCGGCGACGAGGCCGCCCGCGAGGCCGTCGTGGGCGCCCTGCGGGACCTGGGCGTGGTCAACCGCAACTCCATGGCCCGCGAGGACCAGACCGCCCGCAGCCTGAGCGCGACCGGCGCCTGGGCCGCGGCGGTCATGGGCCTGGTCAGCTTCCTGGTCGGCGTCCTGGTCTACCGCCGCCTGCGGCTGCGGCTGGAGCTGCCCGTGGTCGAGGTCGACGGGACCCTGGCCGCCGTCCGGGTAGGGGACGCGCACCGCCGCTGCTCCATCGCCGACGCCCCCGCCGAGCTGCAGCGCGTCGGCGACAACGTGAACTGGCTCATCGACCGCCTGCACGCCCCGGTCGTGGCCGCCATCGACACCTCGCCGCCCCTGCGGGCCGCCATGCTGCACCTGGTGGATCGCATCCCCACCCCGGCCGCCCTGGTGGACATGCGTGGCGATGCCGTCGCGTTGAACCGGGCCTGCCTGGAGGCCGCCGGCGGCGAAGGCGCCCCCCTGCTGGGCCCGGCCATGAGCAGCGCCGCGGCCGGCGCCCCCATGCCCGAGGGCTGGACCGCCGAGAAGGTCCGCGACACGGGCTGGTGGCTCGTGGTCGCCGAGGCCTGAGCCCGCGGCCCGAGCCCGGGCGCCGTGACTGGATGCGACCGCGCGCTCGTGCCTGTCGTGCCACCGCCGGGCTATTGCTCTCCTCCCCCCCACCCCGTCGCCAGGCCTGCTTGGACGAACGCTTCGCCAAGGCTGCCCACACTGTCGTCGTCAGCGATCTGCACCTGACCGACGCGCAGCCCCGCCTGCCGGATCGCCCGCTGTGGAAGCGCTACAAGCAGCGCGACCTGTTCATCGACGACTGCTTCTCCCGCTTCGTCGACCACCTGCTGACCCAGCTGCCGGTCGACAGCGAGCTCATCCTGGCCGGCGACATCTTCGACTTCGACGCCGTGATGACGCTGCCGCCCCCTCCTTCCCCCTTCCCCGTGAGCTGGCTGGAGCGGCAGCGGGGCCTGGGCGCCGAGGAGCTGCGCTCCACCTTCAAGATGCGTGTCATCCTGGGCGACCACCCGGTCTTCCTGCAGGCCCTTCGCACCTGGATCGGCGCGGGCAACCGGGTCATCTTCGTCATCGGCAACCACGACATCGAGCTGCACTGGCCCGCGGTCCAGCGCCTGGTGCGCGAGGCCCTGGCCTTGCCCCCCGAGCACCGCGACGCCCTGCGGATCTGCGAGTGGTTCTACCTGAGCAACGGCGACAGCCTGATCGAGCACGGCAACCAGTACGACGCCTACTGCCTGTGTGCGAACCCCATCCACCCCACCATCCAGTGGCGCGGCGAGGAGCGGGTGCGTGTGCCCTTCGGGAACCTGGCTGAGCGCTACATGCTCAACGGCATGGGACTGTTCAACCCCCACGTCGAGGGCAGCTTCATCATGTCGCTGTCCGAGTACGTGCGCTTCTTCGTGAAGTACATGATCCGGATCCAGCCCCTGCTGGGCATCACCTGGTTGTGGGGGGCCGTGGTCACCCTCTTCGTGACCCTGGGCGAGGGCTTCCGGCCGGCCATCAAGGACCCGCTGCGCATGGAGGAGCGCCTGGCCGGCATCGCCCTGCGGGCCAACGCCAGCGCCGGCCTGGTCCTGGGCCTGCAAGCCCTGCACGTGCACCCGGCCGTGTTCAACCCCTGGAAGATCATGAAGGAGCTGTGGCTGGACCGGGCCCTGATCCTGGCCCTGCTCGTCGGTGGCAGCTTCGAGCTGGTGACCCTCACCAACGTCTTCACGCCCGTCTCGCCCTGGTGGGCCCTCGTCGTCTTCCTGGTGCTGCTGCCCTTCTTCATCTTCTACGCCCGGGGGGTGAACTCGGACGTCGACAGCACCGAGCGCGCCCTGTGGGCCCGCCTGCCCGTCGCCCTGGAGGTCGCCCACGTGCAGCGGCTGGTCATGGGCCACACCCACCTGGAGCACCACAGCGTGCTGCTGGAGAGCCGCCGGGGTGGGCAGATGCTGCGCTCTGAGCTGCTCAACACCGGCACCTGGTCGCCCGCCTTCCGCGACGTCGAGTGTACGATCCCCTACGGGCGCAAGTGCTTCGCCTGGATCCGCCCCGACCTGTCAGGGGGGCCGCGCAAGGCCGGACTGTACGTGTGGGAGGATCCGGGCGTCTCGGTCATCGCGCCGGCCGAGCTGGCGGCCCTGCGGCCCCGTGGCCTGCTCCAGAGCATCCAGGCTGCGGCGGCCGAGGTGGCGAGCCGGGCCGCCCGCGGTGGCCGCCCCCGCCCCGAGGACCCCGGCGGCGGTCCGTCTTCGCTGCGCTGAGCTGTCATGCCGGCGACCGTCAGTCGCAAGTGGCGGCGTAGTCGTCCGAGCAGGCGCGGTGCCCGCCCACGTCGATGCAGCGGCTCCACGGATCGTCGCACCAGCAGCTCTCGTCGTTGCGGCACTCGTCCTGGGGGCTGGCGCAGGACAGGCCATAGGTCAGGACCGGCTGCTCGGCGTCCACCACGCCACAGGAGAAGGTGCCCGCGATGCACAGGCCCGTGCCGCAGTCACCGTCCACCAGGCAGGAGGCCGTCTGGCACTGGTTGTTGACCAGGGCCTCATAGGGGGCGGCCTCGGCGCAGGCGCAGATCCGACTGTCGCCACAGTCCGCGTCCTGGCTGCAGTCGTCGTAGTGGCAGCTGCAGTCCGGCGTCTCCGGGTCACGGACGCAGCGGCCGTTGGCCCCACCCGTGCAGTCCTCGTGCGAGGTGCAGGTGCTGCCGGCCGCGGTGGCGCAGCTCTCGGCCGCCGGGGCCAGGGGCGTGCGCGTGGCCGGGCAGGCGACGGCCTCGGGCCGGTGGACCAGCCGCAGCTCCATCGGGTCGACGGCACACCAGCCGGTGTCGTCGCCCCCGCTGGTGTCGCCCCCGCCGGTGTCGAGGGGCTTGGTGCCGGTGCAGGCGAGGGTGAGCGTGAGGAGCAGGGGGGGCAACATGAGGGCATTGTGGCATGGAAGGGGGGGGAGTCGCGGGCGGTGGCGCGGGGTGTAGAGTCCCAGACTCAACCGACCGAGGAGGGCCCCAGGTACTGCTGGACCGCGATCATCACCCTTGTTGCGGCCTGCGGCCCCGGCGACGTCGTCTGCGGACCTGGCACGCACCTGGACAGCGGGGTCTGCCTGCCCGACGACGGCGCGGACACGGACACCGACACGGACACGGACACGGACACGGACACCGACACCGACTGCACGGTGGCGGCGGACGGGAGCGCGGCCTTCACCGACATCCAGGACGCCATCGACGCCGCCTCGGCCGGGGACGAGATCCGCGTCTGTGCGGGTACCTATGGGAAGGTCGAGGTCGGTGCCTTCTCGGACGTCTCACTCGTCGGAGTTGGCTCCGAGACCACCACGATCTTCGGCGGCAGCGAGACTGCGGTGGACATCCAGGGCGGAACCCTCTCGCTGAGCGGATTCTCTGTCCGCGGGACCGGTACGTCGTTGGATGGTGCCAAGGGCGGGACCTTCAACATGGAGGGAAGGGATCTGACGGTGAGCGACGCCCGAGTGAACGCCGCCAGTGGTTACATGATCGTGCTGGTGCAGGAAGGCGTGCTCAGCATCGAAGACACCCTCTTCGAGGACAACGAGACCACCGACGACGGGCACATGTTCTACTTTGCCGGCGATGGAGCGGTGTCCTTCGTTCCCAATGTCGTGCGAGACAACCGCGTGGGCAATCTGTGGACGGCCAACATCATCGACGTGGATGCCTACAAACAACATCTTCGCCAATGTCGAGCTGACCGGAGGCCAGCCGTGGGCAGTGAAGATCGAGGAGACCTGGGGTGGCGACCAGAGCTACGTGAACAACGTCTTCTACGAGATCGACTCGCCAACGCCCTCGTCGAGCGGCCTCTTCTACCGAAGCGGCACGGAGTTCAAGAACAACATCGTGGTGGGCTGCAGTCCTTCTGGCACGCTCACCGGCGAGTATTCGCTGTTCTACGGCAATGGCGCTGCTGCGGCGGGCAGTCACGTCGTCGAGGCCGATCCTCACTTCACGGGCCCGGGCGCCGGCGACTTCACGTTGGTTTCTGGTTATTCTCCGGCGCTCGACGCAGGTGATCCATCATCATTGTATGATGACGTGGATGGTACGCGGAATGACTTGGGGGCGTACGGCGGGAGCTACGGGGCATGGTAGCCATGGTCGCCGCCGGGTGAGCGGCGGACCTCGTCGAGGCGCTGGTGCTCCAGACCGGGTCGGTGCCAGGCGGCGACACGCCCTCGCGGGTCAGCCGCGCCGCGATGCCGGTTTCGGCGTCGCCGTCCTCGTTGGCCATCGATGGGTTGGATCGCGCCGCCAGCCCATCCACGCCGGGCGTTGCGCTGCACCTGGGCCATCGGCGGGACCTCTCCGGAGGCCCGCCCCTCGACACCCGAAGACGCCGACGTCCGGCCCATGCAGGCTCGACCACATCGCATGTGCGACCCCATGTCCACCGGCCGCGATGACGGCGTCCGGGGTTGGGAGTCGTGCCGACGGCCATGCTGCCCTCGTGCTCGACCGGACATCCTCCCCGAGGCAGCCCAAGCGCCCATGGATCTGCACTGGCTCGCCACCACGCGCTACCACGACTGGCGGGCCGGGCGACGGGCGACGCCCAGACGTCTGCTCGCGGGCTTGCAGAACGCCGGCCTCATCGGTCCGGTCGAGTGGTTCGCGGCCGCGCCGAGCAATCGCCGTCGGGTCGGAAAGCAGGGCGCTGGGACGCTGGAGGCCCTCCTCGATCACGAGCCCCGGGTGCACGCGTCGCACGGCTTCGACGCCGGCGGATCCAGCCCCGCGCCGTGGGAGTTGGGCATGCTCCTGGCGCCCTACGACCAGGACGAGGGCCAGGTTCGCGGCTACAACACGCTGAGCTTGCGCTTCGATTCTGCCGCCTTCGAGGGGGCCGCGGGCTCGGCAGCAGCTTCCTCGGCAACAGCGCCGCCGACGACGGCGGCCTGGTGCTGTCTACCGGCGGCAGCAGCGCCCTGGTCGGCGTCTCCTTCTGCGAGAACAGCGCGGCACAAGGCGGCGGCGCCCGGATCACCAGCGGCACGGCGACCGTGCGGGGCTCGAGCTTCGTCGAGAACAGCGCCACCAACCTGGGCGGCGGGCTGCAGGTCTCCATGGCCGATGGGCTGCTGGTCAGCCTCGCTACCTTCCTGGGCAACGGGGCCGACACCCTGGGGGGCAACCTCTACGTGGGCGACGTGACCGCCGAGATCAGCGACAGCCTGGTCGCCTGGGTCACCGCCGGCGACGGCCTCTACGTCAAGAACGGCACCGACCACGTCCTGAGCCATGACGCCTGGTACGAAAACGTCGACGAGGACATCTCCGGCGTGCTCACCGTCGATGACCTCGACAGCACGCACCTGCTCGAGAACCCCGGCGCCTCGACCTGCGTCCTGGGCGACGGCTGCGCGGCGCGGTTCTGATGGGCCGGCCAACGTGGGCGCAGAGCCGTCAGGATCCGATCGTCAAGACCACCGTGCCAGGCCCGTCCTCGACGATCCCCGTGTCTCCGCCCGTCGTCTCGCCCCCGCTGGAGTAGAGATAGGCCTTGCCGGTCACCGTGTCGGTCTCTTCCCACACCACGTTGACCGACACGTCCTGCCCCGCCGGCAGGTCCAGGGCGTCCAGCACGACGGCTGCGCGCTCGTCGTCGAGCTGTGCGGCCAGCGACCAGCGCCCGGGGCCCGGACTGATCGAGTCCTCGAAGCTCGTGTCGAGCCAGCCTGTCCCGCTGGTGATCCTCACCGAGGCGGACCCGGACCAGTACTCGTCCAGTCCCGCGGGGCACTCGCTGCCGACATAGGTCAGCCGCTGCCAGGCATCGAGGACCTCGACCTCGACGGTGAAGTCGTCGGTCGTCTCGTCCAGCCAGACGCCAGAGGCGCTCCGCGTGCCGCCCTCGGCTACGATGGCATCGAGGTCGACATCGTCCGGAAGCTCCGAGGCCTCGATCGGCTCCGCAATGGTCTCGCAGTCGACGACGGTGTCACCGTCCGGGATCACGGCTGTGGAGTCGCTGCAGGCGACCAGGCTCAGGAACGAGAGCTGGAGCATCGGTACCATGATTCACCACCCATGGAAGCTACGGAAGAAGAGAGAGAACGAAGTCGCGGAATTGCCCGACTGTCGGTCCATCCACCGTGTCATTCGAGGTCGAGCCGTTGTTGTCCGCCACCAAGGCGGCAAGCACACCGATGATGTAGTGAGTCTGTCCGGAGTAGCTGGTGGCATCGTCGGTATAGTAGAAGATCGCCGATCCGGACTGCCCGTGGCCCGCTTCGACCTTTGTTGCGATACGACTGGTGGTGGTCTCCGAGTCGACGGTGCCGTGGGTGTGGAACTGCAGGAGCCCTCCAACGATCCACAGATCCGATCCATCATAGAAGGAGGTCCAGTCGAGATTGTCTGAGGTGTCGGACCGTCGCCCCGGGTAGCCATGGGACACGGCCGTCTTGGTCTCGAGGGTGCTGGCGGAGTCGATGCTGGACATGGCCATCCACCGCCCGTCGCCCAGACCGCTCGAGTGATTGACGGTCTCTAGAACCAACAGGGCGTAGTCGTTGCGGACGGCCGCCGCAGAGGAGTCGGAGGAGGCATCGACATAGTTCGTGCTCAGCCACCGGTAGGAGATGAACTCACACTGGCCCTCGAACTCGGTGATGGAGTCGATCGACTGGGCCCGACACACATATCCGCGCCCATAGTCGATGCCGTAGCCCGTGTCTACCGGCGTGGGGGCTGTGTCGGGGTCAGTGTTGGCGAACCGGAAGTTGTCGACATTGGTGTCGTAGACACAGTGTGCAGCGGTCAGCACGTGGGTCTCGTCGACAAAGGTGCCAGAGCAGGTCGATCCGCCCCATGTCGATCCACTGCTGTCCCAAGGGCGAGCGAGTACGACCGTGACGTGCTTGGAGTACGGATAGGCACGTGCGCTGCTGACGTAGGTACGTGAGTCGGTGCCGTAGATCAGCTTGCAGCGTCCGCCTCCGTCGGGCTCCGTGTCCGACGTCACTCCGCCCTCTGTACACGAGAGGGGAAACACCACACGGTCATCGGCCTCAGCGCTGGCCGAAGCCGCAGCCTCCGCGGCCGCCTCATCGGCTGCCGTCAGCGCATCCGACAGCGCCTCCAGGGCGTCGAACTCGGCCCCACCGTGCAGGGCCTCGACGCGGGCCTGGTAGGAGCTGGAGCGGTCGGCCATGGCTGCCTCGTAGTCGACGCTCTCGTAGAGCAGCACGAGTCCGTCGGGACCATCTTCGAGGGCGACGGCGGGCCGATCGACCAGCCCTGGTGCGCCGGGGAGATCTGCGGACTCAGTTTCGGTGAGGACGAGCGAGTCCAGCGGCTCGGCTGCCTGGGCAGGCAGGGAAAAGACGAACGATAGCGGAATGACGAGCATAGCAACCTCTCGTAGGCAATGGGAGTGTACTCCTCGGAGTGGCGCTCCGCTATCGGGAACAGGTCTCGGGGTGTGGCCGGAAGGCGTTGGTAGAGTCAGAAATAGCGTGGTGGTCGGTGTTATCGGCTGGTTGGAATTTCTTCGTCGAGGTCGGGGGCGGGCGCCTCGGCGCGCGGAGCGATTGGGCCGTCGTCGGGCCGTGGGTAGCTGGGCTCGTGGTGTCGGAACTCAGGCGGCCAGAGACGGCCGCGCCTCTGCGAAGGTCGCTGCACGACTCCTCCATTGCTGGCGTTGATCGGTCCAGTAGTCCTCCCACCACCCGTTCGCCTTGAGCATCCGGAGTGCGAGGATGTCGTCGACGCTGTCGGGGCGCCACCATGCGCCACCGATCTTCAGCCGTGGCTGCACGATGGTCCCATGGCAGCTCTCGATCTCGCTGCTCGCCGTGCTCCAGTCTCGTTCGCGGTAGTCGGCGTAGGCCACCGCGTCCCCGTTGCGCTCGAAGTAGTTCGCCTTGAGCCGCAGGGTGTCGTTGCGGGACTCCTCGTCGTCGCCGGAGGCCACCCAGGCCCGGCGCAGCTCCGTGACGACCTCGTCGCTGCTTCCAGCCTCCAGCTTCAACAAGGCCTGCGCCGCCCACTTGTCGGCGGGCACGCCGCTGATCGGCGTCATTGCGGTGCCCGCCTCGCTGAGGTGCTCCTTGCAGTGGGGCCGGTCGAGGATGAACCTGAAGTGACTGGCGTGGAAGGTCTCAGCCAGCCGGGGCCGGATGTAGATGGCTCCGTCGGCCAGGCCGCGCACCTCGGTCTCCTCGATCCACCCCTTCAGGACAGCCAGACCGAGGAGGTCGTCGAAGGTCTCCTCGAGACCCCCGGTTGGGCGGAGGGTGTAGAGCCGATCCACTTCGCCGGGCTTCTGCACCAGGCCCGCCTTCACTTCCTCATAGCGGCACACCTTGCGTCGCTTCGGCAGGCCGCGCACCGGCGTCAGCTCCGGCTCCTTGCCTTCGTCGGGTTCGATAGGCTCCAGCGTTGCCACCGGGATCATCCCACCGTCGTACTGAACCTCCAGCTCAGCGGCCTGTCCCCCCTGCCGGGCTGTTGGCTCCTCGGTGAGCCCACGGGCGCCGGCGAGCTTGTCGTCTATGAACTTCCGGGCCATCGCCCCGTGCTCGTGGAGCAACCGAAGCGCGCTCGTGCGGCCCATCTCCACACCCGGATGGTGGCGCTCGAGCTTCGCAACGGCTTTGGCACAGGACTCGTCGGTGGCCAGGTCCACCGCCGCTTCCTGGACCGGAAGCGACCACGTCTCGCGGTCCGTGCCGATCCAAGCCTGGACCGGCTTTCCCGACTGCTGGCAGACCCGACAATACGTGTAGGTATCGCGAACATCGACCGTGCCGAGCAGCGTCTTCCGGGGCCAGGTCGGGTGCCGATTCACCTCCTTGAGAACCCCGCACTTGCACGGCAGCCGGTGCGACAGCACCTGCTCAGCCCGCATGTCGACATAGTCCTGGAGCATGCCCAGTCCAGCCTCAGAGACCAGATCCATCACCAGCTCTTCAGCCGCCAGGAAGTCCGGGATCTCCTCGCAAGCTATGTCCTCATCCACCCATCCACGGAAACGCACGCGGAGCTGCTGGACGATGCGGGCGAGGTCGGATGGGAGCGTGGCGGGCATGAGGGCCTCCAGAGTCTTGACTAGTCAAGACGTAACGGTTCAGCCCCATCTGTTGTTGAAGTGCAAAGAATTTTGCGGAGGAAACTAGACGATTGACGCGTCAATGGTTAGGCGCCCTTCATGCCGACTACCATCGAGGAACTCGTCGCCCTGGTGCTCGACCTTCAGGCTCGCCTCGCCAAGGCCGAGGCGAGGGTAGCCGAGCTGGAACGTGAGAATGGAGACCTCCGAGCCAGGTTGCGCAAGGACTCCT
>Ga0210033_1001362_pt1 | contig 22421 bp, 11 predicted proteins | sample CryGeymeta201501_FD_185465 | JGI IMG/M metagenome (GOLD analysis project Ga0210033, IMG submission 185465) | Groundwater microbial communities from Crystal Geyser aquifers in Utah, USA - Crystal Geyser metaG 2015-01 (SPAdes) (version 2) | ecosystem: Environmental > Aquatic > Deep subsurface >... | reverse complement strand
GGGGGGGGGGGCGGGGGGGTGGGGGCCCCCCCCTCTCCCGTCATACGGGAGAGGGGGCTGGGGGGTGAGGGCCTCCCCCTCTCCCGTCATAGGGGAGAGGGGGCTGGGGGGGTGAGGGCGGGCTGGGGTGAGGGCGCCTACCTCACCTCAATCCCCACCTCCCTCTCCAATCCCTCCCGCCCCACGCCGATCCGGTGCTCCCCGCGCTCCAGCGGCCAGGTGGCGAGATAGGGAGGCTCGACGTGGGCGATGGGTCGACCGTCGACGAACCAGGTGAGCGGGTCGGTGGCGGTGGTGTGGACGCGGAGGGTCAGGCGCTGCTCGCCGTCGGGGCTGTCGGGCTCGATGACGAAGGTGTCGCCGTCGAGGGGATGGGCGATGGCGATGGTGAGGGGAGGGAGGGCGGCGTCGAGGGCGCGGAGGTCGTCGGGGGTGGGAGGGCAGAGGGGGGACCAGGCGGTGGGGGGCTCTTCGAGGCCCTCGTCGTGGGCCCAGGCGCGCCAGGCGGGGGGGAGGTTGTGGAAGACGGTCGTGCGGGTGAGGTCGGGGGGGCAGGCGGAGCCGGCGCGGAGGTCGTTGCGGACGTCGACGCGGACGGGGACGTGGAGCTGGCAGGTGTCGGGGCCGGGGCCGTGGGTGGCGCCGATGGAGGGTGGGGCGGAGGCGCCGTTGCGGCCGGGCGCGAAGAGCTCGGTGCGGGTGTGGCGGCAGTGTTCGGTGGCGGGCTGACCGCTGAGGGTGCAGACCTTCTGGCGCGTCATGCCGCGGGGGGGGCGGAACCAGGGGACGTCGGCGGGGCCGGCGGCCCGGGGATAGAGCGTCTGGAAGACCTGGCGGAGGATCGGGGCGGCGCCGGTGGCCCCGGCCACGCGGTTCATCGGCTCGCCGTCGAAGTTGCCGACCCAGACCGCGACGGTGTACTCGGGCGTGACGCCGACCGCCCAGCTGTCGCGGAAGTTGGTGCTGGTCCCCGTCTTGGCGGCCACGCGGAACGGCAGCTGGAGGGGGCCGTTCTGGCCGTAGCCGACGCTGCGCGCGGTGTCGTCGCTCAGGATGTCGAGGAGCGTCGCCACGACGACGTCGTCGAAGATGCGGCGCTCGGGCTGGGAGGGGGCGATGAGGGGGGACGGGCCGCGCAGGGTCTGGTGCGGTCGCCACCGGCCCCCGCGTCCCAGCGCCGCATACGCCGTCGCCAGGTCGATCAGGCGCACCTCGCCGTCGCCGAGGGCGAGGCCGAGGCCGTAGTAGTCGGCGGGTTGGTCGAGGGTCGCCAGGCCGGCCTCGTGGAGGCGGTCGAGGAGGCGCTCGGGGCCGACCTCGGCAGCGACGGTTACGGCGGGGATGTTGAGGGAGCTGCCCAGGGCGTGCCGCACGCTGACCGGGCCGTGGGTCTTCTGGTCGAAGTTGTGGGGCACGTAGACGCCGTCTGAGGTGGGAAACTGGATGGGCAGGTCCGCGATCATGTCCGCGGCCGTCCCGCCCGATTCGAGGTAGAGCCCGTAGACGAACGGCTTGAGCGTCGAGCCGGGCTGTCGCAGCGCGATGACGCCGTCGTTGGCCCCCTCCCGCGCCGCGTCGTCGTAGTCCCGCGAGCCGACCCACGCCAGCACCTCGCCGGTGCGCGTGTTGAGCACGACGGCCGCGCCCTGCGAGACGTTGCGCGACTCGATGCGGCGCAGGTGGGCGTTCACGACGCCCTCCACCTGTTCCTGCAGCTCGAGGTCGAGCGTCGTCTCTACGGTCGGAGGCAGCGGCCCGCCGCTCGGCAGCCCCCCGATGATGTGGGCGGCGAAGTGGGCCGCGCGCCGGTGGGTGCGGCGCTCGCGAAGGTGGATCGGCTCGACGCGGGCGCGGGCGTGGGCGTCTGGGGTGAGCGCGCCGCGCTCGAGCATCAGGTCGAGGATCAGCTCCTGGCGCGCCTTGGCCCGCTCGAAGTGGCGGTAGGGGTTGTAGGTGGAGGGGGCCTGGGGCAGCCCTGCCAGGAACGCCGCCTCGGCGATCGAGAGGCTCGACGCCGGCTTGTCGAAGTACATGCGCGCCGCCGCCTCGGCCCCGAAGAGCTGGTTGCCGTAGGGGACGCGGTTCAGGTACTGCTCGAGGATGGCGTCCTTGTCGCGGGCCTGCTCCAGCCGCAGCGCCCAGACAGCCTCCATGAGCTTGCGGGTGACCGTGCGCTCGGCGTCTCGGTACATCACCAGCTTGACGGTCTGCTGGGTAATGGTGGAGGCGCCTGTCCACAATTTCTGGCGCTGCAGGTTGTAGGTGATCGAGCGCGCGATCGCGAAGCCGTCCACGCCGAGGTGATCGCGGAAGCGGCGGTCCTCGGCGTGGATGGTCGCGTCGATGAGGTTCGGCGAGATCGACGCCAGCGGGAGCCAGCGCGAGCGACCCTCGAGGCCGTTCAGCACCTCCTGGAGCGGGCGGCTCTGGCGGTCCACCAGCACGGTGCTCGTCAGGCTCTCCGGGGCGAGGGTCTCCTCGGGGAAGGGCACCGCATAGATCCATCCGAGCACGCAGCCGACCGCGACGAGGGCCGTGGCCAGGGCGACGAGGAGCTTCTTTCGTCGGCTTGACATCACAGGTCTCCAGAGCTGGCGGGGGTCAGGGAGCGGCCAGGCGGACCGGGAGGTCCGCCCGCTCGGGGCCGCGGGGGAGGGGCCGCGAGGGCCCGAGGGGGCTCAGGGCTCGACGACCAGCGTGGTCGCCTGGGTGCGACCGTAGACCTCCGGCGAGTACATCTCCTCGACGCGGGCGCCCGGGGCGGCGAAGGTGCCGGGCGTGGTCGCCCGGGCGAGGTAGACGTGGTCGAAGACGCCGTCGTTCAGGACGTCGGCGAACAGGAGGATGCGGTCGTCGCGCTGCTCGATGTGGTCGAACTGATAGCCGGGGTACCACCAGCCCCACCAGTCGTCGTCGTCGCGGCTGTTGTTCTCCTGCTCCACCTCCTCGCCGAGACGCCGTGAGGACGTCTCGAAGCTGGTGTTGATGGGCTCGAGCCCCGCGGGGAGCGGGTCCTCCACGGCGACGTAGCGGCGCTCGGTGGGGGAGACGAGGGTCAGGCGGATCTTGACGACGTCGCCGACCTTGACCTTCTGGATGGGCTTGTCCTTGTTGGGGCCGTCTGCGGCGAGGTACTCGCGCATGAGGGTGAAGCCGTTGTCGTAGGTGTTTCGGGGGGGGTTGGCCTCGACGAAGTGGAGGGTCATGGTGTAGTGGAGCGCGCCGCTGTTGCCGCTGCGGGCCAGCGACAGGACCTCGCCCTTGTTCTCGACGAGCGTCTGCATGGGGATGTGGATGAGGCGAGGCGCGAAGGTGCGGCCGCGGAAGGTCTCTTGACCGAGCACCTGGTCACCGATGCCGACGAGGGCGGAGAAGTCGGGGATGGCCTTCTCGGTCGTGGCGTAGTAGGTGGCCAGCGACATGACGGCGAAGGCATTGTCCTGCGTATTCTGCCAGTGGCCGCCGCGTCGCGCATCGAGGAGGCCGCGGGCGAACTTCGCGACGAGCGGATCGTCGGGTCGGGCGTCCTGCAGGGCCATCAGGGCGATGGCATCGCCGCGCGTGTCTGTATTCATGAACATCCAGTCCCACTCATTCCGCTCGCCCGGCAGGTGGGCGGTGGCGCCGTCGACCTTGACGCCGATGAGCATCTCCGTCACCAGCTTGTCGATCTGGGCGCGATCCCCTCCCAGCTCCGAGACGGCCATCGCGAGCAGCGCCTTGCCGAACGCCGGCATGAGGCCACGGTTCTGGTACAGGCTCTCCAGGTCGGCCGGGTCGAGCTCGCCCGCCACCGCCAGGGTGTAGGCCGCCAGGGGCTTGACCGCGTCCATGGCGTAGTCCGACCACCAGTTCGGGCTGGACGCCTCGTCGTGCAGGACCTGACGCAGGTACTCCCAGAGGCGCTCGAGGCGGTCGGGGTTCACGGTGAGCCCCTCGGAGCGCGCCGCGCGGGCCAGGGCCAGGCCGCCGTAGGCGGAGCCCCAGGGGTGCGGCTCGTCGTCGCCGGGCCAATAGCTGAGGCCGCCCTCGTAGGTCTGCATCGAGAACAGGCGGTCCACGCCGCTCTGCGCGAACTTCTGGACGTTGCCCGCCGGGATGCCGGGCAGCTCGACACCTTGCAGCAGCTCGTTGAGCGCCACGAGCGGAAGGGTCCGTCCGGTGGTCTGCTCGACGCAGCCGTAGGGATAGCCGATCAAGTAGTGCAGTCCCGGCAGCAGCTCGGCCATGGCCGTGGACGACACCTCGATGTCCAGGCCCCCGACGTCGGGGCGGATGCCCTCGGGCAGGGCGATGCGGCGCCAGACCCGGTTGGTCCGGTCCACCGCGCGGACCACGCCCGTCTCGCTGTGCTGGCGCATCACCGCCGGGTACTTCACGGGCAGCGTCATGGACACCGCGTCCTTCGCCAGCTCCTCACCCGCGCGGCCCTCGACGCGGAACTTCACGGTCGCCTCGCCCGGCGCGCCGATGGTGGCGGGGAAGCGCACCTCTTGCAGCCCCTTCGCCGCAAGGTCCACGTCCATGGCCGTCGCGCCGGTCAGCGCCACGGCGCCCTCGGCCTCGATGGCGACGTGCACCTTCATCGGGGAGTCGGTCACGTTCTGGACCACGGCGCGCAACGCCAGGGTGTCCCCGGTCGACAGGAAGCGGGGCAGGGCGGGGCGCACCATCAGGGGCTTGCGCACCTGGACCCGCGTGTCCGCCGAGCCAAACCGGTTGCCCGTCGACACGGCCACCGCCATCAGGCGGTACGCGGTGAGGTTGTCGGGGAGCTTGAAGTCGACCTTGGCGTGACCGTCCGCGCCGACCTGGACCGCCGGCATGAACGCCGCCGTCGTGGCGAAGGCCGCGCGGTAGTTCGTGGACTCGCCGCCCTCGAAGCCGTCGCCGCCCTCGTCGCCCTTCTCGCCGTCCTCGTCCGCCGTGTCGACCCGCGCCACGATGCCCATGCGGTTCTCGGTCGTGATGACCGCCAGCGGCTGCCGACGGTACAGCGCCTCCAGCGGGTTCGGGGTCTTGTACCCCGTCAGCGACAGCACGCCCTCGTCCACGGCCATGAACGTCACCTCGCCGCTCGCCGGGTTGCCAGCGGCGTCCGTCACCACGATGTTCGCCTCCACCTGGTCGCCAGGGCGATAGCTCGGCTCGGCCGCCTCGATCGCGACGCGGAGCGCCTGCCCGGACTTGTCCACGTTGATCGAGCCGTAGCCGATCTTGTACGACGGCTTGCCCGGGTCCACCACGTCGGTCTTGCCGGCCGGCACGTCGATGCGGCCGCGCACCAGCACCACCGACACGTAGGCGTTCGGCAGCATCTCCTCGGTGATGGGCACCTCGACCGTGGAGGTCGCGCCCTTGAGCTCCTGGGTCCACTGGCTGATCACGCCGCGGCGCTCCACCGTCACCAGGGCCCGCGCCGTCTCAAACGGCGACTTGACCATCACGCGGGCCGTGTCGCCCACGCTGTAGGAGGCCTTGTCCACGATGAGCTCGACCCGCTCGTCGTCCGAGCGGCCCCACCAGTAGCTGTCGCCGCCCCACGCATACAGGCTGGAGGTGCTGAGCACCTTGCGCTTCTTGCTGTCCTGAGCGGTCGCCTCGATGACGTAGTAGCCGCTGGACGGCACGTCGAGCTTGCACGGGACGGGCGTCGCCTCGGTCTTGATGGCGCAGGAGCCGCGGACCTCGTCGCTGGTCTCGGTCACCCAGGTGTAGCCGCCGCCGGCGCCCTTCTTGCGCACGGAGGTCCACACGCGCCGCTTGAGCTCGACCTTGACCGCGCGCTTGACCACGGGTTCGCCGTCGGGCGCCACCGCGATGACCTGGAGGTCGAACGGCTTGTTCGTCTCCACGAGATAGTCGTTGCGCTTCAGACCGATATAGAAGTCCGACGGGTGCAGGTTCGCCTGCCCACGGCCCGTGATCACCTGGCCGTTCAGGTCCGTCACCTCCGCCTCGATGTTCACGACCTCCGGCCGCGGCGACTCGGTCACGGGCAGGTCGAGCTCGATGGGCAGAGCGCCGGTGGGATCGAGCTGGCCGTCGCCGCTGGCGACGTGGGTGGTCTCCAGGTAGCGCTCGGTCCACCAGTAGTAGTTCTCCCAGCTCCCGAACTCGAAGCCCTCAAAGCCGCGGGGCGTGAAGTTCGTCTCGCGCCGCGTGGCCGACCACGACACCCGCGCCGCGCTCATCGGCGCCCCGAACAGGTACTGGGCGTTCACGTTGGCCGAGAGCTTGTCGCCGACGGTCACGTGCGGCCGCTCCGGGCTCACCGTCACCTCGAAGTCCGGCGCACGGTAGGCCTCCACGCGGAAGCTGCCCCGCGCCTGCGTCTCCAGACCCGGATCCTCGAGCCCGACCGGCTGGACCTCGATGCTGTAGGTGCCCAGCGGCGCGTTGGCCGCGATGGCCTGATCCACGCTGAAGCTCCCGAGCTCGCTCAGGGGCACGTTCGTCGACGCGATGGACTCGCCGCGCGCGTCGATGACGCTCACGCTCATCTCCTTCACCGGCACCTTCTCCAGCTTCCGGCCCTTGTCCATCCGCACATAGCCCTTGATGTGCACCGACTCGCCCGGCCGATACACCCCCCGCTCGGTGAAGACGTGCCCACGGATCGCCGCCGCTGGCGCGTCCCACTCGTAGTCCATCCCGAACCGGTAGGGCAGGATCTGCATGTCCCACGACTCGAGGTCGATGAACGTCATGTCCTTGCCGCGACGCGCCACCAGCAGCCGAGGCTTCACCTCGCCGAAGGCCTTGAGGCCCGGCCCGGTGACCAGCCCGTTCGCGTCGGTCTTGCCGGTCCAGAGGGTCTTGCCCTCCGGGTCGAGCATCAGGACCTCGGTGCCCTTGATGGGCGCGGTGGTCGACAGGCTCGTCGTCCACGCCAGGATCGACTCCGGGCTGTACTTGGCCGTCAGGCCGATGTCGGTGACCTGGATCAGCGCCTGGCGGTCGTAGCTGTAGCTGTTGCCGGTCAGCGAGCCCTGCGAGGTCACGTTGAGGTAGACCACGCCCGTGTCGTCCTTCCCCATCACCTCGCGCAGATCCACGCCGAAGGTCTTGACCTCGTCCAGCGCGAGCTTGGCGCCGTAGGCGCGGCTCACCTGCGGCTTGAGGTGCTCAAAGACCCTCTCCTCCCAGGACTGGTAGTGTTTGGCGAACGTGCTCAGGTCCTCGAAGTTGATGCGGACCATCTTGAGCTGTGTGTCCTTCGTGTTCCGAAGGGTCACGGGGAACTTCACATCGCCGCCGGCGGCGGGCACCTCCATGAAGTTCATCCCGCCGTCGAGCTTCACGTAGGTCGGGTAGTGCCCCACGTTCACCACGCGGCCCCCCGTCTTGCCGAGCTTGTTGCCCAGCAGGTCGGTGCAGCGCGCCGAGAAGTTGATCGTGTAGGCCGTGCCCGGCTTGGGCTTGGAGGGCTGGAGGGTCACCCGGTTGGTGTAGCCATAGACCCCCTCGAACTTCATCGGCGGCGTCACGCTGATGCACTTCTCGATGGTCTTCGGGTCCACCGGGTTGGTGAAGTCGAGCGACCAGGAGGTCGTCGGCGAGCAGGTGCCGTAGCACTCGACGCTCCGCACCGCGAACGGCCCGTAGGTGCCGAAGGTGTGCGTCCAGGCATCACCCAGCCCCAGCGGGCCCTCGCTCGTGCGCAGCGTCTTGTTGATCGCGACGGTGTAGGTGTACCCGCTCTGGAACCCGCCGTGCGGCGTCACGAAGAACCCGGTGCCGCGCTTGATCGCGTCGTCGCCGCGGTCCTTGGCCGTCTCCTCCAGCGTGAAGCCGACGGGGTTGGTGACACCGCCATAGGTGCCGCTCAGGGCCAGGGCCTTCTGCAGCGCCTCCTTCGTCACCGGGAGGTTGAACTGCAGGAACAGCTTGTCATCCGGCCTCAGGGCGGCCTTGTACCAGGACGGATCGAACCGCACCAGCCGCAGCGACGGGGTCTCGAAGCTGAACGTGAAGCTGTGCTCGAGCTCGGAGCCGTCGAGCGCCTTGAGCTTGTCCGGCACGGTGACGATGAACTTCGTCGCCATCGGCACCGGCCCGCTCGGCACGAAGCTCGCGGTCTGGGGCCCCAGCCACCGGAAGGTGCCTTCGAGCGGCGGGTCCAGCGTGAAGGGCCCCTTGTCGCCGAGCTCCTTGACGCCGTCTACCTCCGCCATCGGCTTGCTGAAGGCGACGTTGATGGCCGACACCTGCGAGATCACGCCGGTCGGCTCGGCCGAGGTGACCCCGACCCCCTCCGGCACGGGCGCCTCCTGCTCCTTGTAGAGCGCGAAGTCCTCGGACGGGAAGGCGGAGACGACATCCCCCTGCCGCGGCATCTCCAGCCGCAGGTTCGTGTCCGAGCAGCCCCAAGCGCCGAGCAGCGCGAGGGTCCCGAGCCACACCATCGCCCGTTGGGCGACGGCGAGACGGGTGGCGTGAGCGGGGATGGTGATGTGCATGAGGTCTCCCTCCTTGGGTACTCTGTGGAGCGTGAGCGATCGGGGGCGTGTGAGCGGGGCTGCGGCGCGACCCGATCGTGTGCGTTGATGTGCTGGTGCGGTTCTACACCCGGCCGGCGGTCGACGTCGACACCTGCCGTGCGGAGCGGTGTTCATCCCAGGAGCATCGCAATGGATGTGCCAGGCCGCGGAGCCCGCCGTCACGGGCATCAATCCGCCACGCGCTCGCGTGCCTACAGCTTTTGGAACAGTGATCTCTGAATAGAAGATCCAGGCTCAGAACAGGTTGCCGAGCCACACGAGCACCTGCCCCAGCGCGGCCAGCACCCCCAGCACCCCCAGCGCGATCGCGCCGACGAGCGCCATGGTCTTGCTCTTTGCCGTCTCCTGCAGCAGCTCCTCCTCACTTCGCGTCGTGATGAAGAACTTCTTGCTCGCATCATCCGGCTTCCGCATCGACAGCCCGCCCTCCTGGTCCCGCGCCTCGCCGAGCACGTACACCGTCGCGCCGAGGGGCAGCACACGCTCGGTGTACTGGTAGCCCACCGTCCGCCGCCCCGATCCGCCCGTGAAGCTCAGCCGCATCCCCCCGATCTGGATCCCCGGCTGCTGCCCCGGCTCGAACCGGCTCACGCTCTGGATCGCGTCGATCTCGGCCCCGTGGAGGCGGACGGGGATCTGGCCGGTCCCGTCGTCCACCGCGCAGGTCGTCTCGCGCACGTTGTGGGCCACCGTGTCGGTGCCCGTCACCGTCCGCCGCTCATGGCGCTTCGTCTGGCTGTTGTACTCCTCGACCTGCTCCTCCCACCGCCGCGTGATCGTCGCCTCATAGTACACACAGGCCTGCCCGGACAGCTCCGCCTTGAGCGGCTCGTCGCTCACCAGCTTGCCCTTCACCTCACAGAGCTGATTGAACCCGCCCGGCCCGATCTCCGCCGCGATCTCGTCGCACGAGGTCCGCAGGCTCTCCGCCGTCACCGTGTCCGTCGCCTTCATCTGGAAGATCTTCTCCTTCATCTTGAAGAAGCGGAACACGAAGAAGACACCGATGCCGATGAACACGATCGACAGAAAGCACGGGATGAAGTTCACGCCACGACCTCCAGCTCACCCAGGGGCCCCGCTCGCCAGCCGCCCCGCACGGAGGCGTCTGGCCCGGGAAGTTGGGCGCAGGCTAGATCAGGGTGGCGCCGTGGTCAATCGGGCCGGTGGCGTCGACAGGGATGGATGCGCTCACGTCTCGCTCATTCGAACGTGTTGGATTCGATGATGTCATGGTCATCCGTTCGTGTTGGATTCGATGATGTCGTGGTCATCCGTTCGTGTTTGATTCGATGATGTCGTGGTCATCCGTTCGTGTTGGATTCGATGATGTCGTGGTCATCCATTCGTGTTTGATTCGATGATGTCGCGGTCATCCGTTTGTGTTGGATTCGATGATGTCGTGGTCATCCGTTCGTATTGGATTCGATGATGTCGTGGTCATCCGTTCGTGTTGGATTCGATGATGTCGTGGTCATCCGTTCGTGTTGGATTCGATGATGTCGTGCTCGCCGACCCGGGGCTAGCTCGCTCCGCTCGCATCGCCCCGGGCTACACAAGGAGCGCCCCTACGGGGCTCGCGCAAGATGGGTGGAGGCAGACCGGCGCCGCTGGGGTGTTCCGACCTGGGTCATGCCGTCAGGTTGGAGCGTACCTCGACTGCCCCGAGCCTCGCCCCGGGATCGTCCAACATGTCGTCCATGCCCTGCTCCCCTGCCCGCCACCCCAAGCCCGGGCGCGAGCCCCGGAGGGGCGCTCCTTGTGTAGCCCGGGGCGATGCGAGCGGAGCGAGCTAGCCCCGGGTCGGCGAGCACGACATCATCGAATCCAACACGAACGGATGACCACGACATCATCGCAATCACCACGAACGGATGACCACGACATCATCGCAATCACCACGAACGGATGAGCGCGAAACCATCGTATTCACCACGAACGGATCACGATGCCCCCTCCGAATCCAACACGAACGGGTGAGCGAGGCATGATCGCCGCCAACATGAACGGCGACCGCGAGTGCCGTGCTTGACCCTCTATCGGGCGGTCGCAAGCGCTGCAGGAACGTTGTCGGCGGGGCCGCAGATAATCCACCCGTTTCCCTTCATGCTCCGTAGCTCCCTGCGATGCTCGTTGCGACGCACACCACCGCCTCGCCCACCTGCCCACGGAGCCCCATGAACCTCTCCCGTCTCCTCGCCGCCTGCCTCGTCACGCTCCTCGTAGCCTGTGGCGCCGCCCCGTACGCTGAGCCTCCGACACCGCCGACGCCCGCACCGACGCCCACCTCGCCGCGGCCCGCGCCGTCGCCCGAGCCGGCCCGCGAGCCATCGCCCGAGCCCCTCCCCGAGCCCCTCCCCGAACCGGAGCCCGTCCCGGAGCCCGAACCGGAGCCCGAGCCGGAGCCCGAGCCGGAGCCCGTCCCGGAGCCCGAACCGTGCGCGCTCGAGGACGTGCGCGCGCAGATCCGCACGCTCGGGTCGGAGGCGTGGGGCGAGTCGCTCGACACCATCCCGCTGGCGACCGCGGAGCTGCGCGTCGACACGGGGTCGGCGCTGGATGCGTTGGAGGTGGTGTGGGCGGTGGTCGCGCAGCCGCACCGGGCGACGGCCCCGCTGACGGCCCGGCCTTCCGGTCGGGCAGAGTTGCTGTTGGCGGTCGCGGGAGAATACGCGTTTGAGCTGCACGTTGCGCGTCGGGATGACCCATCCTGCGGCGTGACGCGTCGTGTGACGGCGCGGGCGACACCTGGGTCGAACATCTACGTCGAGCTGACCTGGAATACGCCGGGCGATCCTGACCAGTCCGACGGCGGCTTGAACCGGGGCTCGGACCTCGACCTTCACTTCTTGCACCCGCGCGGCAGCTGGAACAACAGCCCGTGGGATTGCTATTGGCTCAACGTCTCACCCAACTGGGGCTACCCCGCCCGCGCCGACGACGACCCGAACCTCGATATCGATGACACCGACGGTGCAGGCCCCGAGTCGGTCGGCCTCGACATGCCGGAGGAGGAGACGTATTGGATCGGGGCGTACGTGTTCAGCGACCACGGCTACGGGCAGACCTACGCCACGGCGCGGGTCTTCATCGACGGCGTCCTGGCGCTGGAGCTGGCCGATCGGTGGGTGGGTGGCACCGGGATGTTCTGGTTGATCGGCAGCGTGACGTGGCCGAGCGGCGACCTGGCCGTCGTGGACGTGGTACGTGAGGGGTTCCCGAGCGGGAGCCTCGAGTCGCCGGAGGCGGTGTATTGCGACAGTCCCGGCAGCTGCAGCCCGACCCAGCCGAGGGCGCACTACGATCCGGCCAGCTGCCTGTGCGTCGAGTGCCTCACCGACGCACACTGCGGGCCGGGGGGGACCTGTGTGGAGGCGCGGTGTCGGTTCTGACGCGGACATAGATTTGCCGGGCGGCTGGTATTACACTGCGCCCCCGGGTCGTCTTGACCCGTTTGACCGAGGAGGATCGTTTGACTGAGCCTGCCCCCACCACCACCATCGCCGACCTGTCCACGCGGACCGGCGACCTCTGTGACCCCGAGCAGCTCGCCGCCATGGCCCGCGAGGGCAACCTGGCCGTGCTCGATCGCGTGACCCGCTGCTACGGCGAGAAGCTGCTGGCGGTCGGGCTCAGCCGCTGCAACAGCGAGGCGGACGCCGAGGACGCCGTTCAGGACGCGATGGTCGCGGCCGCCGAGCACCTGGACAGCTTTCGCGGCGAGGGCTCGTTGAGGGCGTGGTTGGCCCGGATGGTGGCCAATGCGTGCAACCGGAAGCGGCGGGGGCGCAAGAACGATCCGGCGCTGCACGTGACGGACGAGCCGCTGCCGGCGGACATCAACGGGCCGGAGCGTGACGCCATGCACCGCGAGATCGCCCGCGAGGTCACCGACGCCCTCCTGAGCGAGACGCCCGAGGATCGTGCCATCTTCCTGCTCGCCGAGCTGGAGGGGTGGAAGGGCCCCGAGATCGCCGACGCGATGGGCTTCTCCCACGGGGCGGTGCGGACGCGGTTGAGCCGCATGCGCCGGCGCGTCCGGGACGCCACGGGCGTCTTCGCCGAGGACTTCGAGGCCGACGCGTAGACCAGACTGGTGCTCACGGCGCTCTCGCATGTCGGCGGTGAGTGTCTGGCGCGCCGCTCCGCGACTTCTGCGCTCGCGTGAACCCGCTGTGTCACACTTCGCGCCGCTGATGGCTCTACGCGACATGACGACCGCCTTCGCGGCCGCCCACCTTCCTGTTGGCGCCGGCCCGGTTCGGGCTGTGGCGCCCCCACCGAGAGGCGCGGGTGCATCACGCCGCGGGGCCCGTGGCCCTGCCCCTCTCGCACGATCCAGAGGACCATCATGCACAGACCGCGTCGTCTCCGCCGATGGATGACCGCTGCCGGTCTCGTCGTCGCCGTCGCCCTGCCCGCGCTCCCCGCGGTCGCCCAGGGCCAGCGCTCCTGCCAGAAGCCGTGCCCGAACGCCGTGGGCACCGCCGCCATGGGCAAGCTCACGGCCGCCCAGAAGGACGGGCTGCGCTTCATGCGCGAGGAGGAGAAGCTCGCCCGGGACGTCTACCAGGCGCTCGGCAAGAAGTGGGATCACCCCACCTTCACCCACATCGCCGCTGCCGAGCAGCGGCACATGGACATGATGGGGGTGATGCTGGAACGTTACGGCGTCGAGGATCCGGTCGGCGACAAGGCGCCGGGCGTCTTCGATAACCCGGAGCTCCAGCGGCTCTATACCACCCTCGTCGCCACGGGGAACGGCTCGCTCCAGGACGCGCTGCGCGCGGGCGCGCTGGTGGAGGAGACGGACCTCGACGACCTGTATGGACAGCTCGGCGACAAGCCGCCGGCGGACCTCGCGCAGGTCTATGAGCAGCTGGCGCGGGGCTCGCGGAACCACCTTCGGGCGTACGTGCGGGTGCTGGGCTCCTTCGGGAGCGAGTATGCGCCGAAGGTGCTCGACGCGACGCGGTTCGGGGCCATCATCGCCAGCGACGTGGAGCGGGGGCCCGGCATGGGGCGCGGTCCCGGTATGGGGCGCGGCCGCGGGCAGGGGCAGGGCCAGGGCATGGGCCAGGGCATGGGCCAGGGGTGCGACTGCAAGGCGCAGTAGCTGCTTCAGCGGCGAGGCGGCAGGCCGCTGACCGGATCGCGGCCGGCGGCCACGCCTTCGCCCTTGTGGCCGGAGAGGTGGGCCAGGGTGCCTTCGAGGCGCTCGACCATGACGCGCTCGGGCTCGAGGGTGGGGTCGTCGGTCTGGCGGTAGAGCGAGGCGAGGGCGTGCACGAGCTGGTAGGCGCCCTCCTGGTCGTTGGCCTCGTGGTGCAGGCGGGTGGCCTCCTTGAGGGCGGTGGTCTGATCGATGAGCATCGCACCCCGGCGCAGGCCCGTCGCTGCGGCGTTCCGGTCCACGAGCGGGAAGGCCGCGCGGGAGGTGACCTGCTGGCCGTCGCGCTGCAGGTAGCTCATCGACACGGTGCCGACGCTGGCGCCGGGCTTCGTGGTCGGTCCAGGCAGGGCGGTGTTGCCGGCGGGCGCGAACGCGGCGTAGATGGCCCCGCTTCGCTTGCTCAGGAACAGCGTGGCGAGCTGGACGCGGATGTTGCCGTCGTCCTCCCAGGCCAGCAGGTCGCCCGGGATGCCGTAGATGCCGGCCACGCGGAGGCCGGGGGCCGGGGTGACCCGGAGCGTCACGTCCCAGGCCATCTCGGTGACCATCGTGTCGAAGTCCTCCTCGAAGACCTTGCTCATGCGCTGGGCGTCGGGGAAGAAGTACAGGTTGCCGCCGCGCACGCTGCTGATGCGGGTCGCCAGCTCGGCGCCGAACTGCACGCCGACGCCGATGGTGGTCATCCCGATCTTGTCGCGGGAGGCGGCCTCGGCCATGCCCATGAAGCTGGTGGCGTCGGTGCGGCCGGCGTTGGGCCGCTCGTCGGTGAACAGCATCACCCGCGTGGTGCCCGAGAACGCGCTCTGGGCGTCCCGTGCCAGCCCGAAGCCCACCGCGAGCCCCTCCTCCATGTTGGTCGAGCCGGCGCTCTCGATGGCGTCGATGGCCGACCGGATGGTCTTCGCCTGCGCGGCGGGTGTCGGTGCCAGGTAGATGTGCGACCGGTCGCCGTAGAGCACGATGGAGAGCTGGTCGGTGGGGCGCAGGTGGGTCTGGAGCTTGCGGAGGCTCTCCTTGACCAGCTCGAGCGGCTGGCCCGCCATGGAGCCCGACTTGTCGATGACGGCGACGATGTGGAGGTCGTCCCGCTTGAATCCCTCAGCCGTCAGCCCGGAGCTGAACCCGAGCTGGGCGAGGGAGCGGACCTCGGGCTGGGCGAGCAGGCGCACCGCGGTGGCCTGACCGGAGACGCAGATCAGCGCGTGGCACGGCGCCGCCGACTCCATGGGCAGGTCGTGCTCGGACAGGAGGCCCTCGGCGGTGAACACCGACGGGTGCGGGATCTCCCCGGCTGCGATGCGGTCCCGTGAGAAGGCGATGTCCTGCGCGCCGCCCGGCGTGACGCTCAGCTCGCCGCTGATCTCGAAGGCGTCGAAGTTGTACATCTTCGGCGCCGGGCTGGGCTTGTCGTCGTCGTCATGTTGGGCGTGGGCGACGTTCGTCGCGGCCAGCACCAGGCCGAGGGAGAGCAGGGGAATGGTCAGGCGGGCGGTGTTCATGGTGGCTCCTCGTCGTGACGCGCTGGCGTCGGTGATGGGAGGATGGAACGCAGCCACACCGTGTTCGGGTCTATCCGCACCGAGGCAGATCAGGGGTCTGGATCAAGAACTCGCCGTCGCGCGTTCCCGCGCCCACGCGCCGGCCTTGATCATGAGCGCGATCCAGGGTGCCCCGTGAAACAGGAGGTCGAAGATGTCGATGGGCGCGCTGAGCTCGCCGTTGAAGAGCATCACGAGCTTCTCCCAGACGTGCGGCGGGGCGAACGGCGCGAGGCCGAGCAGCGCGCACGCCACGAGGAGCTGGGACCATGAGAGCTGTTGAATCCAGGAAATCATGCACATCTCCGGGCGACGCAGGGTGGAGGTGAGCCCCTCGCGGGCTCGGCGCGTCGTCTCGAAGGCGGGGAACCATCAGGGCGGCAGAGTGTGTCGCCCGGGCCGCAGAAAGTGCGTCGCCCCTCAGCGCTGCAGCTCGGGGACGGCGAAGGTGTCTCGGCCGTTGAGGGTGGTCTGGACGACCGGCCGGCCGTCACGGTCGGTCTCGCGGCGGTAGACGCACAGGAAGCTGTCGTAGTCGAGCTCGGTGTCGATGGCGGTGCGGATGATGTCGACCGAGGCGGTGTAGAGGGCCTCGAGCTCGGTCGCCGACAGGTCGCGGGCCGGGCGGGCGGGGTCGACGCGGGCGTGGTAGAGGGCCTCGCACACGTAGCGGTTGCCGAGGCCCGACACCCTGGCCTGATCCATGAGGGTGAGCTTGATCGCCTTGCCGCTGGCCTTCGCCGCGCGGACGAGGTGCTCCAGCTTCCAGGGCGCGTCGCGGAAGGACTCGTCGGTCTCGGGCTGGATGAGGACCTCGGGGCCGAGGCGGGTGAGGTCGGAGAGCTGGGCCGCGCGGTGGACGCCGGGGTGGATGGTGGCCGAGGCCTGCCAGGCGGGCGTGTAGAGGGTCAGGGTGCGGCCATCGGCGAGGTCGAGCCAGACGCCTCGGGCCCACTCGGGAGGGGGCTCGGCCCAGGTGGGGTAGCGGTTGACCAGGGGGGCGTTGGGGAGGCTCCAGCGTCCCTTGAGCATCAGGTGGCTCGAGACGAGGCCGCGGTCGGTGTGCAGCAGGACGTACTTGCCGCGCTGGCTCGCGCCGCGGAACGTGTTGCCGAGCCAGAAGGCGTCGAGCGGGGCCACGGCGGCCTCGTCTCCGGCGGTGCGCAGGTCCTTGAACTGGCGCTTGCCCTTGTAGCCCCAGGCCTTGACGGTGGCGCCGGGGACATGCGTCTTCAGATAGCGGACCTGGAAGGTGACTTCGGGGAACTCGGGCATGGGGAAGCCTCGGGGCCGAGGTGATGAACAAGGGGGCGGCCGGACGGGGAAGCAGTATCGGGGCGATCCGTTGTCGCGGCAAGGGGCACAAAAAGGCAGGGCCCGAACGCCTGCGCGTCCGGGCCCCGAGGGCCTGATGGGCTTGAGCCTACAGCGTGATGCCGAGGTAGAAGACGTCGCGGTCGTCGGTGGTGGAGGTGGCGGTGTCGGTGTCGCCGCCGACAGACGAGTCATCCTCCCACACGATGTGCAGCGTGTCGGTCTGGGTGTCGAACAGGAGGTCCGGCCACTCGCTGTCGCGGTTGAAGGCGTTGGCCGTCACGCGCAGGGACGGGTTGAACGTGCCGTCGACGCCGACCGAGTAGTAGATGTCCGCGTCGGCGCCGCTGCCGTCGAGGTCGCCGAGCTCCGCCCAGGCCACGAAGACGCGGTTGGCGCTCTCGTCGAAGGTGATCGCGGGCTCCTGGGAGGCGTCGTCGTTGGCGTGGCCCGTCACGAGGGAGTAGGGGCTCAGCCGCAGGGCCGCTTCGGCGTAGAAGTCGAAGCTGCGGTAGAAGATGTCGAGATCGGTGCCGCTGCCGAAGAGCGTCGCCGTGTCCTGCCAGACGATGTGGAGCACATCGGTGCCGTCCACGGTGATGTCGGGGAAGCGGGAGTCCTGGTCGAGGTTGTTGTCGGAGATGACGATGGTGGCGCCAGCGACGCCGTGGTCGACGGTGCGCAGGTAGACGTCCGCGTCGGTGCCGCTGCCCATGACATCGCCGGTGTCCTGCCAGGCCACATAGGCCAGGTCGGAGCTGTCGACGGCGACGATGGGGTTCTCCGAGCGGAGGTTGCCGTCCTGGTCGGAGATGGTCAGCACGGGGCCGTGGGTGGCGCCGTCGATGGTGCGGTAGAAGATGTCGCGATCCTGACCGGAGATGGCCGCCTGCCAGACCACGTGCACGACGCCGTTGGTGTCCACAGCCAGCTCGGCGAACTCGTCCTCGTGCGTGTTGGCGGGCGTGGTCTCGTGGTCGGTGACCACGGTGACCGCGCTCCAGGTGCGCGAGGTGGCGTTGTAGCTGCGATAGAGGATGTCGAAGTCGCCGCCGCTGCCGTTGACGTTGCCGTTGTCCTGCCAGACGACGTGGATGTTGCCGTCAGGCGAGGCGACCATGGCCGGGTTGCGGCTGTCGGCGTCGCCAACGGAGTTGGAGACGAGGGTCACGTCGCTCCACACGCCGTTCTCGAAGCTGCGGTGGTAGACGTCGTAGGGAAGGCTGCCGTCCTGCGAGTCCAGGCAGGCGTCGTTTCCGGCGCAGTCGTCGTGCCAGACGGCGTGGATGACACCGCGGCCGTCCTGGGCGATGCGGGGGCGGGCGCCGATCTTGTCCGAGACGCTGTTGGACAGCAGGATGCCATCGATGATGTACAGCACGGTGATCTGGTCGACACCTGCGATCGTGTTGTTGTCGCAGAAGGCGGTGGCGATGATGGCGTGCACCGAGCCGTTGTCGAAGTTGCCCGCCTGGACCTCCGCCTCGTAGCGGTTGCCGACGGAGTTGGTGGCGTCGGTGCAGTCGGTGTCGACGCAGATCTGGACGCGGTTGATCGTGCAGTCGGTGCTGTTGGTCAGCGCAGCGACCGTGATCGGCACATCACCGAGGATCGAGCCGTTGGCCGGCGAGACGATCTGGACGCCGTCGCCCGCGCCCTGCTCGATGGTCGCGCAGGTCTCCGCGCTCTGGTTGCCGGCCTCGTCGAAGGAGCTGATGCAGATGAAGTTCAGCGCCGGGTCGGGGTGCAGCATCTGGTCGAAGTTGAAGGTGGCCGAGGCATTGAAGTCGACCACCTGGGCGCAGTCGACCTCCTGGTCGACGCGGCGGCAGATGTTGACGCGCTGCGGAGAGCCGTTGACCTCGCTGTTGTCCTTGGTGCCCTCGAGCGTGATGTTGAAGTCGAGGTACTGCGCGGGGGGCTCCGGCGAGTACAGGGGAGCGGCCGGCGGGATCGTGTCGAGCACGACCGTGAAGGGGCCGTCGACCGGGCCAGGGAGGTCGTCACCGTCGCGGAGCAGGACGTAGAAGGTGTTGACGCCCTCCTCCAGCGTGAGGTCGAAGCTGAAGTTGGCGTCGTTGTTCAGCGCGACCACCTCGACCGCCTCCTCGAAGGTCTCACCCTCGTGGAAGAGGTAGACCGCGGTGCCGGCGCACTTGGCACCAGGGACCGGGAGGATCGGGTTGCGGGTGGGCGAGGTGAAGCCGCTGTCGTCCACGGTGACGGGGCAGACGTTGCTCAGACGCACCGTGACGGCCTCGGTGGAGCCGCAGCTGGCGGTGCCAGCGGCGTCGCGGGCCTCGAGGGTGAAGCTGCTCTCGCCGTCCGGGAAGGTGATCTCGGCCGACCAGGTCGTCTGGTCGTCCACGGCCACGATGTTCTCAGTGGCGCCGCCGGCCCAGGTCAGCCAGATGCCCGTCCCGGCGGCCTTGGTGCCCGTGATGGTCTGGACGGCCTCGCCGATGACCTGCGGGATGGGGTCGACGGTGGGGTTCTGGATGCCCTGCTTGAGCGTGACGGTGATCGCCTCGCTCTTGTTGCCCGCGGCGTCGACCGCCGTCAGCTCAACCGAGGTGCTGGCCCCGGTGAGCGTGACCTCGATCATGAAGTTGCCGTTGTCGTCGGTCGTGTAGACCTGACCGCCGGACTCGATGGTGGCGCCAGGCTCCGTGGTTCCGCTGATGACGTAGGTCGGGGTGCCGATGCACTCGGGCGGGGTGGCGCTGAGCGTGGGCGCGCCAGGCGCGGTGGTGTCAAGGGTGACCACGAACTCCATGCTCGGGTTCCCCATGGCGCCGGAGGCGTCGCGGGGATGGAAGGTCATGGTGTTCGGCCCCTCCTCGAGGGTCATCTCGCCGGACCAGGTCTCGAAGGAGTTGACCTGGGCGAACAAGGCGGCGTCGGCGCTGTTGAGCTCGTAGAAGACGGAGGTGCTCGCCAGGCCGCGTCCGCTGACGGCCAGCTTGGGGTCGGTGACCAGCTCGGGCGGGGGGTTGACGCTGAACTTGTCGTTCAGTCCCGCCGGCGCCTTCACGGGGCCGCCGGTTTTGTCGTCGCAGGTGCAGCCGCCAAGCTGGACCACGGCGAGGAAGCCGACGAGGGCCGCCCAGCGGACGGTCGTCGAGGAGAGCATGAACTCAAGGGTTGAGGATGGTCGCTTCATCGGCACCTCCGTTGGGAGCTATTGGGGCGTGAGCTGGAAGTAGTAGACCGAGTTCTCATCCACGAGGGGCGGCAGGATACGGATGTAGTAGTCACCGTCCTCCGTGGCTGTGAAGGGGATCTCTTTGTTCGGGAAGGGGTTGGTGTCTCGGAGCACCATGTGCTCCGGGTCATTGAGGTAGACCTCAACGTCCGGCGCTGAGGGAGAGTCGTCGTTGACCTTCTCGGGGTCGACGTCGCGGGTGGGGCGCAGCACCAGCTTCTGGCCCGTGCTCAGGTGAAGTTTGAACCAGTCCTCGTCGCGGTGGCAGAGGCGATAGGTCTGCTTCGGGCCGATGTCAAGCTCGCGAGCCTGTTTGAAGGTGTCGTTGGGCTCGGCGGCGTCGTTGATGCAAAATCCGGCGGGCACCTCAACCCGTCGAATCGAGTAGTTGATGATGGCGCCGTCGGCGAGGTCATGGCCACCGCCATAATGCATGCGCACGACGTAGCGGGAGGGCGTGGAAGGCTTCTCGATCCACGCGGCGATCAGACCCACGTTCTGGTCGTCGAAGTACCGGCCGACCTCCTTGCCCCTGGGGTCGTAGAGACGCAGCTCCATCACCCCCACCGACGCGTCGTAGAGCACCTGTATGGCGGTGGCGCTGTCGGACATCTCGAGCGCGAAGTGGTCGTCCTCGTCCGCAGGACACAGGTGGTTGTCCTCAAGCACACCGTCGGGTGGCAGGGGTGTGGCGGAGGCCTTGTCGTTGTTGGGCTCGTAGGCGTCGGGCGCGCAGGGCGCGCTCTTGCACTTGCCGGTGGCCGTCACGCAGACACGGTCACCGATGCAGTCGTCGGGGCTCGTGCAGCGCTCGGGCTCACGGCAGAGGTCGTAGTCGCAATACTGGGCGCCCTGACAGTCCTTGTTCTCAAGGCACGGCACACAGTAGTGCTTCTCGGGGTGACAGCGTCGGGTTCCGGCGCAGTCGTCGTCGGCTCCGCAGCCCGGTTTCTCGCACTCGCCGAACTCGGGTCGGCAGCGGGCTTGTCCGTTGGACTGACAGTCCGACTCGCGACAGGCCGGCAGCGTGTCGGTGCAGCTGCCGCGGAAGCACAGGCGACCACCCGTGCAGTCCACGTCGGCGATGCAGATCGAGCGCGGCCCTTCCTCACAGCGGCCGCTCTCGGTGTTGCATCGGGTGAAGTTGCCGTCGCAGTCCTGCTCCTGCTCGCAGGTGTTCGCGGCAGGCGGCTCGACCTTGACCGGGACGGGTGAGGTGGGGCGCGCGGTCGGGGTGGCGTCGCCTGCGATCCCGACGGTGCGCCGCCGCGAGGAGGCGGGCTCGCCGTGCTTGACGACGTCGTCTGGAGGAGCCTCACAGGTGCCTCCCTGCTGGCACTGGCCCGCGCAACAGGTGGAGCCCGTCGGGCACGGCGCGGTCGGCCCGCACGGGCGCTCGGCAAGGTCGCCGGCCGGTGTCTCGCCCCTGCCCGAGAGCAGCCACCAGGCGGCTCCGAGCACGAGCACAGCGATCGCCGCAGCCCAGAGCCATGTGTTCTTCTGCGTCATTGGATCGACAGGGTCACGATGGCGGTTCCCTTCTCACTCGCGCTCGCGCCGAAGACGCGCAGATAGACGTCGCCGTTGGCGGTGAGCGTGTGGGTCAACGTCTTCTGCTGCTGCGGCGTCGTGTCCCGCAGGACAGGCGTCGTCAGCGAGCCGACGAAGAGGGAGGCTGAGGGCACGGTGCCGCGGATGGTCTGGATCTGGGCGGTCACCACCTGGCCCGTCTGGCCCGCGATGCGGAACCAGTCTGACTCATCGCCGCAGACGCGGGTCTCATACGGGCGGAGGTTGACGGCCTCCTCAGCGTCGGCCGCGGTGTCGTTGGGCTCGAGGCGGTCGTTGGTGCAGAAGCCCCCCTCCACCTCGAGCACCGTCAGCTCGTAATCGCCGTTGGAGAAGCGATTGTCGATGATGCGCATCTTGTAGGTGGTGTCGGCCTCGACCTGCTCGATAGACAGGACGACGCGACCGATGCCGTCGAAGTCGAGGTAGCGCTGAATCTCGGCACCGTTCGCGTCCGCGAGGTGGAGTTCCACCTGGGCGGCGACAGGGTTGTAGTCGACGCGGGCGACGAGACCGTTGCCCGCACCCACGCTCACCGAGAACCAGTCCTCGTCGTTGTCGCAGAAGTTCAGCGGGTAGGTCCCTGCCGCGAGGGACGCCGCGACATCAAACGAGTTGTTGGGCTCGAAGCGGTCGTCCGTGCAGACGGGCTGCACACACTCACCCGCGGTGCAGACGCGGCCCTGCTGGCAGTCGGCGTCGGCCGTGCAGCCGGCGGGCTGCTCGCAGAAGTTGGCCAGGTTGCAGGTCTGGGCGCCAGGGCAGTCGCTGTTGGCGAGACACTCCACGCAGGTGCCGCGATCGGTGTTGCAGAGCCGGTCCGCCACGCAGTCGGAGCCGCTGGCGCACATGAAGGACTCGCACTGGCCCTGGATGCAGAACTTGCCCGCCGGGCAATCCCGGCCCTGCGTGTTGCACTCCACCGGGTCGATCACGCACTCGCCGGCGACGCAGAAGCGGTCGGCGACGCAGTCGCTGTCGTTGACGCAGACCGCGGACTCGATGCACGCGCCGCTGGCGGTGTCGCAGACCAACAGGCCCGGGCAGTGGTCGTTCGATTGGCAGGAGTTGTCGACCTCGCAGGTCTGCTGGGCGTTGCAGACCTGGCGATCGCCACA
>Ga0210033_1001360_pt1 | contig 22429 bp, 20 predicted proteins | sample CryGeymeta201501_FD_185465 | JGI IMG/M metagenome (GOLD analysis project Ga0210033, IMG submission 185465) | Groundwater microbial communities from Crystal Geyser aquifers in Utah, USA - Crystal Geyser metaG 2015-01 (SPAdes) (version 2) | ecosystem: Environmental > Aquatic > Deep subsurface >... | reverse complement strand
ACCTCCTGCAGCACGCCTCGCATCTGCTCGGCTGACGCTGCATTGGCAGCAGGTCGGCGGAGCCTTTGGCGACCTTGGCGACCTCACGCGAACGATCAGCTCCACATCGACATCGCGTTGCCGAGAGGCTCGTCGTCGCGGTCATCGCCGCCTACGTTTCGATCGTGCGCTTCAGCGCCAATCACGCGATAGATGGACACATCTTCAGACCCATCTCCATCTACTGGGGCGTATCGAGGTCTCGGGCGCGGCCGCGACCTTGGAGCGCCTCAGCCTCGGGGGCGCGGACGGACCCGCCTTCGCCGCGCTGAACGACCGCCACGTCACGCTCCAGGAAGTCCTGATCGCGGATGCCGCCGAGGCGGGCGTCCGCGTGGTCGGCGGCAAACTGATGATGCGGGATGTAGTCGTGCGCGACACCAAGCCCGATGTCTTCTCACTGCTCGGAGGGCAAGGCGTGCTGCTGATCGACGCGCCAGCCGCGCTCGACCGTGTGAGCTTGATCGACAACGCCAGCGCCGGGCTCGAACTCGACGGCGTGACCCGCCCGATGGTCGGCGTCTCCCGGGTCGCCATCCGGGGCGCGCGGGCCGTGAGCGCGCTGAGTTCGGACTTCGGGTTGCTCGTCCACGGTGAAGGGGAGTTCGGCGGTGGGCGCATGGTGATCGAAGACAACGCCGGCGCGAACCTGCACGCTGACGACGGCGGCGACGTCAACTTGAGCTACAGCATCATCCGCCGCGACCCCGCAGCAGGCACACCCGGCTTCGGCGTGGTGCTCTCGGGCGGCGACGCGAGCCTCAACCTGGACCACAGCAAGATCGAAGGAGAGGCGGGCACCACCGTCCAGGTCAATGCAAGCACACTCCAGACCAGCGACGTCCTGATCGGCGGAGTGGACGTGGCCCATCGATCGACGTCGTTCGCTACGGTCCTGATCGGCGGACCTGGCGCGCAGTGGACGGGCGCATCCGTGCTCGTCGATCACCGGGCCGCGCCGGGCGTCGTGATCGACGACCGTGCGAAGGTCGTGCTCGAGGACCTGGAGTTGACGGACACGCTGCACCAGCAGGTCGTGCCCTTGTCGATCCGCGATGGGGCACAGGTGGAGCTCACCCGGCCACACGTGACGGGCGGCACCTATGGCGTCATCACGGACTCGATCATGGCGCCGGTGGTGACCACGCATCTGACGTTGACTGACGCGTGGATCGAAGCGCCGACGAACGAAGGCCTGGTGGCCTTGGATAAAGTGACCCTGACCGACCTCGCCATCGCCTCGTCCGGCGCCTGTGGGCGCCACTTCGATCCCCGGGAGAGCGTCCGCCTGCTGCGCGTGGAGGTGGAGGGCGCCAGCACGGCCCTATGCCTCGTCTCTGCCGAAGGCGACGCGCCCGTGGGCCTGCGCGCGGATGGGGGCGCGCCGATCGTTCCGCTGCCTGCAGTCGCCCCGCAGTCGAGCTGCATCCCGGAGTCCCCCTTCTGAGCGCTACGGCGTCGGCTCGGACGGGGCTGGCTCTCCGGGGCCTTCGAGGTCGAGGTAGAGCAGCGTGCCGCCAGCGACGGCCGCGGGCATGAAGAAGAGGTTGAGGAAGGGGATGAAGAGGAAGAGCCACACGCCCGTGCCGAAGCCGAACATGGGCACGAAGCGCTGGCGCCCGATGCGGAGCCTCTCGCCCACGCCCTGGCCGCGACGCGTCGCGGGCCAGTCGATGTAGTCGAGGGCGAAGTACATGGCGGTGAAGACGAAGCCGAAGATCGAATACACGGCCTGACCCGCGACCGGCAGCGCGAAGGACGCCACGAAGAGCGGCACCATCACGATCAGGTAGATCACGAGCTTCACCAGCTCCATGCCGACGGTGCGCAAAAGGTCGCGCATCATGGTCGCGAAGCGAAAGGGCGGTCCGTCCGCGCCGGTCATGAGGCGCTCCACCTCGGCGCTGAGCGCGTCGTTGAAGGGCGCCGCCAGCACGCTGGTCGAGAGCATCACCGCCAACAGGCCGCCCACGGCGAGCAGGAGCCCGAGCAGCACGTCGAGCAGGCCGTGGAAGAAGCGAGCCACGGACGCCCAGAAGGAATCCCCCGCGGGGGCGGTCCAGATCCAATCCGTGACCGCGTCGTGGTAGTGGAAGACCGCGCCGAAGACGAGCACCAGCATCACGCCCGTGATCACGATGGGCGGCAGCCAGAAGCGCACCAGCCCAGGGTGCTTGCCGTAGACGAAGCGCATGCCCCGGAAGGGGTAGCGGAGGCCGGAGAAGAAGCCGATGCCGAGACGTTTGGGTGCGGTGACGGCGCCCTTGGCCAGCTTCCGCAGGTCCGCCATCAGAGGCTGCTGCTGCTGATGCCCCCGAGGAAGGGCAGGATGGTCTTCAGATCCTCGTCGTCGAAACGCAGCATCAAGCCGAGGAAGAAGTCGTTGGTGTCGTTCAGAGCGTCGTCGATGCCGCCAAGGATCCAGACGCGCGACACGACCTCGAAGGCCGCACGCACGCGCAGGCGCGGGAAGACCTGCTGACCGATGTCGAAGACGTCCGTCGAGAGCTCGAGTCTGTCGTCGAAGACATGCAGATCGAGGCCCAGACCGCCGGAGGATTCGAGCAGGCCGAAGCGGAAGGTGGCGAAGCCGATGCGCTTGGCCAACATGATGGTGAAGCGCAGCTTCTCGCTCACCGTCGTGCGTTGCTCGGTGTACTGATTCGACTCGCCCGGCGCCGGCGGGCTGCGCTGCACGGTCGTCTGCGTCACCGAGCGGAAGCCGCGCGGGTCGTCGATCAGCTGGATCAGGAAGTAGCGATCCTCGCGCGGATAGAGGCGCACGGAGAAGTAGGTCTTGAAGGTGTTGGCGAAGAAGTTGTACTCGCTGCGCAACTCCACCACCGTGCGCAAGCGAGCCAGACCGCCGACCAGGTTGTTCACGCCCTCGGCGGCGCCCTCGACCTCGTCGATCAGAGTCTCGTCCGAGGTCAGTCGGCCGACCGTGCCCTCCCCGCGGGCGAGGCGTCCCGTCACCTCGTGGGTGTCGGCGAGCACGCCGTTCAGCTCGTCCGCCGCGGAGTGGATGGAGGCGATGGTGTCGTCGAGATCGCCCGTGGCGCGATCCAGATCGGGGCGCCGCGCCTGGAGCAGCTCGGCCACGTTGCGCGTCGCCGCCTCCACGTGCTCGAGGATCTCGGCGATGCGAGGCTGCGCCGCGCTCGTCGTCGCCTCGAGGCTCGCCAGCGTGTGGTGGATCGCCTCCTCGTTCGATTGGATGGTCCGGTTCACCGCCTCGAGCGCCTCGGAGAGGTTCTGCAACGCCGCGCTCATCTGGGCGCCGGCCGCGTCCGTGCCGAAGGTGCGGTTGAGCTGCGCCGTGATGCCCTCGACGTTCTCGAGCACGCGGCTCATCTGGGTCATGAGATCGTCCATGCCCGGAGACGTGTTCGCCACGTTGATGCGATCGCCGTCCTCGACCAGCGGCACGACCGGAACGCCGCCCACGCCCTCGGTCATGGTGCCGGGATTGAGGACCAGGATCTTCTCCCCCAGCAGCGACTCGGTGCGCATGCCGACCGTCGCGTCGCGATGGAGCGGCACGCCCTCGTTGATCAGCATATCCACGCGAGCTTGGGTGCCCGCCAGCGTGATGCGATCGATGATGCCCACGGGGATGCCGGCGATCACCACGCGGCTCTTGGGAACCAGGCCCCGCGCGTCGTCGAACAGCGCATAGACGCGATACTCGTTGCCGCCGCCGGCGCGCTCCTCGACGTAGCGGTAGATGGCGAAGGCCGCCACCAAGCCCGCGACCACCAGCAGGCCCACTTTGGCCGTTCTGAGCGAATCCCGCATCTCCGGCGCATCCTAGCAGTTCACCAGCAATGTGGGACGCCCAGCTGGGCCGAGGTCCATTCCGGAGCTCGTTCGAGCATCTCCTCGCGCCGCCGTTGACCCATCACCTTGGAGTTTGGCAGGCTACGCCCGTGCGTTGCCTCACCGCTCTGGCCCTGTCCTTGGTCTGCGCCTCCTGCGCCACCATCGATCCGGGCGACAACTTCGTCGCGCCAGACTTGGTGATGGACGAGGACTTCTTCTTCTGCCGTATCCAGCCCGAGGTGGTGGCGACGCAGCGCTGCGGTTCTGGCGTGTCGGGGGAGTCGGGCTCGTGCCACTCCGCGCGCTCGGCCCTGCGCCTCGACGTGCTGGGCGAGACCGATCCGCCCCCGACCTGCGACGGCAACACACCCGCGGGGCCCATCCCCGAGAGCTACCGACGAAACCTCGACGCCGTCCGCTTCACCGTTCAGAGCGATCCGCTCTCGAGCCCCTTCTACCGGCGGCCGCTGCAGCTCGACTCCCACCCTCGCAAGATCTACGACGAGGGCAGCCCCGAAGAGCAGCTCGTCTTCGAGTGGCTGACGTCGGGCGGCCCATGAGCTCGCGTCGCTCCCAGGCGGCCGCGGTCGGCCACCCGTGCCTCCAGGCGTTGGCGCTCCTGTGTTCGATCTGGGCATCCACCGTCGCGTGCCCGGTGCGTGCGCAGGACGCCGAGGCGGCCGGGGACGGCGACGACATGGTCGAGACCACGCCCTACGCCCGCGTGATCGTCGACTCCGTGGCGCTTCGAAGCGGACCTGGGTCCAACTACCGACAGGTGGGGCTGGCCCTGCGCGGGGACGTGCTGCCCGTGCGCGGGCGCGCCACCCGCGGCTTCTGGTTCGAGGTCGAACGCACGGACGGCACCCACGCCTTCGTGCTCGGCAGCGCGGTCTACGTGCACGAGGTCGGTCCCGACGAAGCCGGCGGCGGGCGCTTGTGGCCGCGACTCTTCGCGCCACCGCCCTTGCCGGAGGCGCATGGCGAAGTCTCCATCACCTTCGGCATGCTCGGTGACGCCGGCTTCATGGCGCTGAGGCCCGCCTTCTATCTCGCGCCGGAGGCAGGGATCGAGCTGACGGCGGCGGCCAGCGTGTCCCAGGCCGGTCGCCTCCTGCTCGGCGCCGTCGGCGGCATCATCAACGTCTTCCCGCACTCGCCCGTCGTGCCCTACATCGTGGGCGGTGGCGGCGTCGCTCAGAGCGCGCCCAACGCCGACACCTTCCTGCTCGAATCGGGCCGAGTGGCGCTGCTCTACGGAGGCGGAGGATTACGCTTCGGCTTGCGCTATCGCATCACGCTGCGGGTCGAGGCCCGCGCCTACGCCTTCTTCGAGGCAAATCGCTATGTGACCAAGGAGGAATACAGTGGTGGACTCACCGTCTTCTTCTGAACCGAGCGTGTCGCAGCGTGACGGCGCCGTGCATGTGCGGAGGCTGCGCCTGGGGCGCTTGGCGGCGACCTGCTTGGCGATGCTGCTGCTCGCGCTGAGCGCCGGCTGCGTCACCGTGCGACCCTCGGACAAGGAGTTCCTGTCGGATCCGTCCATGACCTTCGGAGACGAGGGCGCGGCCGGAGCCCATGAACAACACGTGATGAGCAACCGCGAGGGCTCCATGGGCGCCGGGTCGGTCAGCGGAGGCGGTTGCGGGTGCAACTGAGATCCTCACCGCGGGCGAGCACGCTGCTGCTGATCGTGGCCGCGATCTCTCTGGCGGCCGGGGCGCGCGCGGATGGCGGCATCGACCTGACGGGGACGCTCTACCACGACTCCGGTGGCGGCCTGAAGATGACGGTCATCACGCCCGGGTTGAACATCGACGGCACCATCGCCGACGCGCTCACGCTGCGCGCGGGCTACGAGGCCGACATCGTCAGCGGCGCCAGCGTGGCCGTGGTGGACGCCCCGGGCAGCGGCGTCGACGCCATCACCGGCGCCACGACGCTGAACGACATCCGGCACACGGCGAGCGCGGGCTTCACGCTGCACAGCGAGTTCGCCGAGCTGACGGCGGGCTACGCCTACGGCACCGAGAGCGACTACCACTCGCATGGCTTCAGCCTCTCGGCCCACTCCGAGCTCTTCGAGCGCAACACCGCCTTCGACATCAGCTACGCGCGCGGCTTCGATCGCGCCTGCGCCTTGAACCAGCCGCGAGCGCAGGAGTCGGTGAACCGGCAGCGGCTCCCGTCGTCGACCGGTTGCTTCAGCGCGGACGACCGCACCACTCTGCACCTCGACCTCTCCACCTATCAGGGCAGCTGGACCCAGGCCTGGGCGCCCCTCTTCACCACGCAGCTCACGCTCACGGCGCAGATCCTCCACGGCTATCAAGGCAGCCCCTACCGAGCGGTCTGGCTCGGACGTAGCGCGGCCATGGAGAACCCGCCGGAGGATCGGGCGCGCTATGCCGCCGGTCTCGGCGCGCGCCTCTGGCTCGAGCCCTTGCACGGCGCGCTGCAGCTCTCGGGTCGAGTCTACCGCGACACCTGGGACATCAAGTCGATCACGGCCGAGGGCGCGTACGAACAGAGCCTCTCGGGCAGCGTGCGCCTGCGGGGACGCGTGCGCTTCTACGATCAGAACGCGGCGATCTTCTTCTCGGACGACTACGTGCGCCGGCCCCGAGGCGAGTACTTCACCGGCGACCGCGAGCTCTCGAGCATGCGCAGCATGACCTACGGTCTGCGGCTGATCTACGATGTGCCCCCGGATGACGAGGGCGACGTGCTCGGCATCTTCGACGGCCTGCGCCTCGTGCTCAAGGCAGACCTCATCCGCTTCGACTTCCGATCCTTCCACTACGGTCGTGCAGACATCCCGAACACCGACGCGCTCATGATCACGCTCGGCCTCACGTCTCGCTTCTGACCTCGCACGACGGGCCCGCCGGGTCCGTCCGCGCCCCCTCGCCACGCTGGAAACCACCGCATGCGTCACCTCCATCTCCTCCTCGTCGTCGCCCTGCTCACGCTGACCTCGGCATGCCCGCCGCGTCCCAGCGCGACGCCGCCCGGAACGGACGCCGCGGCGGGCTCGCCGCCGCCGGGCCACGACACTCTGAACGGGGCCGCGCCCAGCTACGCGCCCACGGGCATGCCCTCCGGGACGAGCTGCGCGGGACGCTCCGATTGCGCGGGCGAGCAGGTGTGTGTTTCGGGCGTCTGCCGCTTCCGCCACGTCAGCGTGAAGGGTGAGATCCTCACCACGGCCGCGCGCGCGCAGCTCGACACGGGAGACGTGAGCGGCGCCGTGCGCACCTACGATCAGGTGCTCGAGGCGTACGAATCGCAGGAGGCGCCCGTGCCCGCGGAGGTGCTCTGTGGCGCCGCCGGAGCCGCCTTGCGTGCGGCCGAGACGCCGGAGGAGCGCGAGGTGGCCGCGCGCAGAGCGGACGCGTGCTTCCGCGGATCGTTGCCCGGCGACGAGTCACGCATGGTGGTTCAGCGCGCCGTCAGTCGGCTGCGCTACGATGGCCTCGATCTCAGCCTCTTCGATCAAGACCAACCGGCCTCGCACTTCTTCACCGAAGACCCCTCGCGTCCGACCGTGGACGCCGTGGAGATCGCCCTGGAGCTACCGGATCGCGACATGGCAGGCTACGAGCCCGTGCGCACGACGCTGCAGAGCGAAGACGCCACCCGCGCCATCGCCGGTTGCTTCATCCGGGATTGGGAGTCGCGTCACGAGCGCAGCGCGAGCGCACCTTTGACCATCGACCTGACGTCGCATCTACGCGACATGGGCGACTACGACGTCTACACGGGTCAGGTCACCCTCACGCCCACGGGCGGGGCCGAGGGAGGCTTCGTCGGCTGCCTGGCCGAGGCGCTGACCGCGCTGTTCGAGAACGGTCCGCGGCTCGCACGATCCATCTCCTGGCGCGAGGAGATCGAGGTCACGACGCGTCTGCGTTGAGCTTCTCGAGCCGGACGGACTTGCGCGAGCGGGTCGGTGGCGCATAGCTAGCGCCATGCTGCTGATGGGCGCGTACACCGATGCCACCCTGCTCGGGATTCTCCAGGGCCTGACGGAGTTCCTCCCCGTCTCGTCGAGCGGCCACATCGCGCTGGCCGAGATGGCCCTCGGCATGCACGACGCGCCCCTGGCGCTCAGCGTTCTGCTGCACGCGGGCACGTTGGTTGCGACGCTGGTGGTGATGCGCCGCGACGTCGCGCAGCTCCTGCTGGCCTGCCTCGATCTCGTGCGTTCGCCGCGCCTCGCGCTGAAGACGGAGCGGGGTCAGATGGTGCTGGCCGTGGTCCTGGCCTCGGTGCCGACGGCCGTGCTCGGGCTGCTGCTGCGCGACAGAGTCGAGTCCCTCGGTCGCGTCCCGCTCGCGGTCGGCCTGGCGCTGCTCGCTTCGGCCGCGGCCGTGCTCTCGACGCGCTGGGCGCGAGGCGATCGACGCGTGCCGAGCGTCGGCCAGGCGCTCGTGATCGGCGTCGCGCAAGGCATCGCCGTGCTGCCTGGCCTCAGCCGCAGCGGCTCCACCATAGCCGTGGCGATGTTGCTCGGGCTCACGGGGGACGCCTCCTTCCGCTTCTCCTTCCTGCTCTCCCTGCCCGCCGTGGCCGGCGCCGTGCTGCTCGAAGCGAAGGACGTCACCGACCTCGGCGCTCTGGCCGGTCCCGGCATCGTCGGTGCGCTGATCGCCTTCGCGGTCGGGATCCTGGCGTTGATCGGCCTGCGCGAGGTGGTGGGCCGCGGGCAGCTCTCCCTCTTCGCGCTCTACCTGATCCCCCTCGCCCTCTTGGTCCTGGCCCTGCCGCTGTTCAACTGAGCAAGGAGAACTCTGGATGCAACACCTCTACGCGGTGATCATGGCGGGCGGCGCCGGCAAGCGCTTCTGGCCGCTCTCACGCCGAGAGACGCCCAAGCAATTCCTCGCCTTGGGTCAGGGCGAGGGCTCCCTGCTCGCGCGCACGGCGGCGCGCCTCGAGGACCTCGTGCCGCCCGATCGCGTGTACGTCGTCACGGGCGAACATCTGATCGACGCCACCCTGCGCGAGCTGCCTGGGGTCCCGCGTGAGAACATCCTCGCCGAGCCCCTGGGCAGGAACACGGCGCCCTGCATCGGCTGGGCCGCCGCGACCATCCAGCGCCGCGATCCCGAGGCGGTGCTGGCCGTCTTGCCCGCCGACCACGAGATCAGCGACCCCGAGACCTTTTGCGACGTGCTGCGGCGTGCGGCCGAGGCGGCTGGGGCCGGGGATCTGGTCACGGTGGGTCTCACGCCCACGCGCCCGGAGACGGGCTACGGCTACATCGAGCTGGCCGAGGAGACGGCGCCCGGCGTGCACACCGCGCGGCGCTTCGTGGAGAAGCCCACACACGCGCGCGCCGTGCAATTCCTGGCCTCGGGGGACTTCCTCTGGAACGGAGGCATCTTCCTCTTTCGAGCCCACGCCATCCTCGAGGCCATCGCGGAGAGCCTGCCCAGCCTGAGCGAGGCCTTGGTGGCGTTCGACCAGGCCGCCGCACGCGGTGAGGAGGCGGCCGTGGTGAAGGCGCGCTACGCCGGTCTCCCGAGCGTCTCCATCGACCACGGCGTGATGGAGAAGGCCCAACGCGTGCTCGTGGTCCCCGCGGACTTCGGTTGGTCGGATCTGGGCAGCTGGGTCACGGCCTGGGAGCAGGCCCCGAAGGACGGTGCCGACAACGCAGCGCCCGCAGGCAGCGTGTTGTTGGATACGAGCGGCTGCTACGTGCGCACCACCGCAGGCAAGCGCGTGGCGCTGCTGGGCGTGGACGATCTGGTCGTGGTCGACACGGAGGACGCGCTCTTGATCATGCCTCGGGCGCGAGCTCAGGAGGTGCGACGGGTGGTCGAGCAGCTGGTCGAGCAGGGTGAAGAGCGGCTGGTCTGAGCGGCCCATGCGGGATACACCCCGCCCATGAACCCTCACGTCTTTCGCGAATACGACATCCGTGGCGTCGCCGACACCGATCTGGACGATGCGTTCACCCTGGATCTCGGGCGTGCCCTGGGCACGTTCCATCGCCGCGCCGATCGTCGTCGCATCGCGCTGAGCCGCGACTGTCGCATGAGCTCGCCGCGCCTGGCGCACACCATGGAGCGTGGCCTGAGGGAGGCGGGCATCGACGTCGTGGACCTCGGAGTCGTGCCCACGCCCCAGATGTACTTCGCCGTGAAGTTCCTCGAGCTCGACGGCGGCGTGCAGATCACGGGCAGCCACAACCCGCCGCCCGAGAACGGCTTCAAGATGATGAAGGGCCAGAGCTCGCTCTACGGCGAGGACATCCGCGCCCTTCAGCGGCTGATGGAGGCGCAGGACTTCGACCTGCCGGGCGACGGCGGCCGGGAGAACTTCAACCCGCTGCCGGCCTACCGCGGCTACATGCGCGGCAACGTCCGGATCTCGCGCAAGGTGCGCTTCGCGGTCGACGCGGGCAACGGCGCCGCCGGACCGAGCGCCCTGGCCGTCTTCCACGACCTCGGCCTGGAGCCCACGCCTCTGCTGTGCGAGATGGACGGCCTGTTCCCGGTTCACCATCCCGACCCGACCGATCCCGAGACGCTGCATCTGCTGCGCAACACCGTGCACGAGGAAGGCCTCGAGCTCGGCATCGCCTTCGACGGAGACGGCGACCGCATGGGCGTGATTGACGCCAAGGGGAACATCCTCTGGGGTGATCGACTGCTCGCGCTCTTCGCCCGCGACGTGCTCTCGCGTCGCCCCGGCGCGAAGATCATCGGAGAGGTGAAGTGCTCCGAGACGCTGTACGAGGACATCGCCGCGCACGGCGGACAGCCCATCCTGTGGAAGACGGGCCACTCGCTGATCAAGGCCAAGATGCAGGAGGAGGACGCGCTGCTGGCGGGCGAGATGAGCGGCCACCTCTTCTTCGCGGACCGTTACTACGGCTTCGACGACGCGACCTACGCGGCGCTGCGCCTGCTCGAGATCCTGAGCGCCAGCGACCAGCCTCTGCACGAGCTGCTCGCGGATCTGCCGGAGCGCTACACCACGCCGGAGCTGCGCGTGGCCTGCCCCGACGAGCAGAAATTCGCGCTGGTCGAGCGCGTCACGGCTTCACTCCAGCAGGACCACGACGTCATCACCGTGGATGGAGCACGCGTGCGCTTCGAACACGGCTGGGGCCTGGTGCGCGCGTCGAACACCCAGCCCGTGCTGGTCCTGCGCTTCGAAGCGGACACCCAGGCGCGCCTGGACGAGTACCGTGGCGAGGTCGAGCGGCGCATCGAATCCTGCCGCTGACGCGTCAGCGACGGTGGCGTCGTTCGAGCTGAACGCTCTGCTCCGCGACCTTGCCATCCGCCGTGTCGCGAAAATCGCTCGGCGCGACCACGACCCGTTGCGGCTCGTAGCCTTCGCGGAAGACCAAGAGCTCGTGCACCTCGCTCGTGAGCAGGTGACGCACGCGCACGTCGGGGCCGAAGCCGATCACGTAGTAGACCTTCGCCCCCGGCGGCGTGGTCAAGATGCGTACGCGACCGAGCTCTCCCGAGGGTTGCCCCATCGCGTCGGCGTCGAGGCGCGTGGCGCCCAGGTCGAGCGCCTCGGTGGTCATGTCGCGCTGCCCCGTCTGCATGGCCAGCTCGTAGAGCGAGCCGGTGTCCGTCGTCTCCCACTCGGAGTCGGGCGAGACCACGGCGCGGGTCGGCTCCTTGCCGTCGGCGATGGCCACGAATTCATGCGCGACGCCGACCGGGAGGTTGGGCATCACGGCGGGACCGCGGCCCACGAAGAGCAGCACCTGCGCGCGCTCCGGGCTGACGCTGAGCACCAGGTCGCCGTAGCGCGCGTCGGCCTCGGCCTGGGCCTGCTCCTGCGCCTGCCTCTGGGACGCAGCGGCCGTCGCCTCGGCGTTGGGATCGACGGGCGGCGCCTCGCCCATCATGCGGTCGAAGACGTCCGGGCGTAGCAACTTCACGCCGACGCCGAGGCCGACGATCAGGACCAGGAAGACGCCCGCCCAGACCAGCCCTCGGGGCCGGTGGCCGAGCTCTTCGAAGCCGTCGAGATCCGGCATGCGCGCATCCACCATGGCGGATGGCGCTGTGGAGGGTGCCGCCACGACCGGGCTCGGCGCAGAGACCGGTGCAGGCGCGGGCACGGGTGCAGCGACGGGCACGGGTGCAGCGACGGGCACGGGTGCAGCGACGGGCACGGACGCAGCGACGGGCACGGACGCAGCGACGGGCACGGGCGCAGCGACGGGCACGGACGCAGCGACGGGCACGGACGCAGCGACGGGCACGGACGCAGCGACGGGCACGGGCGCCGGCAGCTCGCGCTCCACGGTCGGCGGGTCGTCCTCGTCGTCGAAGTCGAGTGCGTCCTGGTAGGGCGACGCGACGTCGGCGGCGCCCGGAGGCTCCGAGAGTCGGCTGACCGACGAGGACGCGGCCGATCCCGGCTCGTCGTCGTTGAGAAGGGCGTCGAGATCGTCGTCCACCTCGGACGCGGTCAGGGTCGTCGGAGGCGCCTTCTGTTCCGTCGCGCCCTTGCGCGTCTCGCGCACCAGACGCGAGAGCACACGCCGGGCCGCCGAGCGATTCAAGGGCAGGAGCGAGGCCTCGAGCTCGTCCCTCAGCCCCGCGAGATCCCAGATGCCTCCACGCGGTCCCGACTCGACCAGCTCCAGGAACACGGGGGGCACCCCCGACCCGGCCGCGACCAGCAGGTGGGCGAGGATGCCGACCACGGCGCGCGCGGCGTCTTCACTCGGGGCGCCCGAGCTCGGCGCGTAGATGCTGACCACGCCATCGTCCGTGAGCCGCACGTCGTCGACCCCGGGCGTCGCCGGATTCTCGAGCTCCTTCTCCGCCACCTCGAGCGCGACGAAGGCGCCGATCTCGAAGGGCAAGCGCGCATGGCGCTGCTTGAGCAAGCGCACCAGCTCCGCGACGGTGATGCCGAGCAGATCGTTCACGACACGGTCTCCCGCGCCGGGCGCACGGGGATGCCCTGCGCCGCCAGATAGCGCTTCGCCGCCGCCACCGTGTGTTCGCCGTCGTGGAAGATGCTGGCCGCCAGGGCCGCGTCGGCGCCGCCCTCGCGCAATCCTTCGGCCAGGTGGCGCAGCTCACCCACGCCGCCGGAGGCGATCACGGGGATGGACACGGCGTCGACCACCGCCCGAGTCAGCTCGAGATCGTAGCCTTCTTTGGTGCCGTCACGATCCATGCTCGTCAGCAGTATCTCGCCCGCCCCGAGGAGTGCCACTTTTCGCGCCCACTCGAGGGCGTCGAGGCCCGTGTCCTGACGGCCGCCGTGGGTGAAGACATGGTAGCGCCCGGGTCCGACGCGCCTGGCGTCGATGGCCACGACCAGCGCCTGCGCGCCCCAGCGGGCGGAGGTCTCGGAGATGAAGTCGGGATCGCTCACGGCGGCGGTGTTGACGCAGACCTTGTCGGCGCCCGCCATCAGGAGATCCGAGACGTCGCGCGCCTCGCGCACGCCTCCGCCCACCGTCAGCGGCACGCGCAGCACGGCGGCCGTCTGCTCCACGATGTCGAGCAGGATGCGCCGTGCCTCGTGCGAAGCGGTGATGTCGAGGAAGGTCACCTCGTCCGCGCCACCCTCGCCATAGCGTTCAGCCGCCTCGACGGGCGAGCCCACGTCCCGGAGGCCGACGAATTGCACGCCCTTGACCACGCGTCCGGCCCTCACGTCGAGGCAGGGGATCACACGCCGAGCGAGCATCAGTCGGACTCCATCAGGCGCAGGGCCTCTTCCAGCACGAGGTCTCCGTCGAGCAGCGCGCGACCGGAGACGGCGGCGCGAACGCCGGCGTCCTTCAAGCGCTTCAGATCGTCCAGGCACGAGACGCCGCCCGAGGCGATCACGATGGCCCGGACCTCCCGCTGCAGACGCGCCGTGCCCTCGGCGTCGGCGCCGCCCTTCATGCCGTCGCGCGCGATGTCGGTGTACAGGATCGCGGCCGCGCCCCAGGCGTCCACCTCGCGGGCGAACTCGAAGAGCTCGCGCCCGCTGCGCTCGCGCCAGCCCGCCACCGCCACCATGCCGTCCTTGGCGTCCGCGGCGATCACGACTCCGTCGGGGTGGGCCTGACACAGGCTCCTGGCGAAGTCGGGATCGCGCACCGCCGCCGTGCCGAGCACGACCCGGGCGACGCCCGCCGCGAACCAGGCCTCGGCGACCTCGACGTCGCGCACCCCGCCGCCGACCTGAACGTCGAGGGAGGTGGTGGCGAGCATGCGCTCGAGGGTCGCGCGATGGGCCGCGCGTCCGTCTCGAGCGCCGTCGAGATCGACGACGTGCAGGCGCTTCGCGCCCGCGTCGGCGTAGGCGCGCGCGAGCTCGACCGGATCCGCACCGTAGCGGTCGACGGCGTCGTAGCGACCGCGCTGCAAGCGCACGACGCTGCCGTCGAGCAGGTCGATGGCGGGGATCAGCTCCATGCGGACGCCAGGAAACGTTCGAGCACACGCGCGCCGGCGTCCGAGCTCTTCTCGGGGTGGAACTGGCAAGCGAAGACGTTGTCGCGCGCCACGGCGGCGCAGATGGTCTCGCCATGCTCCGCCGTCGCCACCACGAGCTGCGAATCCGACGGACGCGCTTGATACGAGTGGACGAAGTAGAAGTAGTCGCGCGCGGGCAGGAGCGGATGGGAGCCCCGCACCTCGTTCCAGCCCATGTGGGGGATCTTCAAAGGCGCGCCGCTCACGGCGTCGACACCCTGCGGTCGCAGACGCACGACCTCACCGTCGAAGAGCCCGAGCCCGCGGGCGCCAGGGGCTTCTTCGCTCGACTCGAAGAGCATCTGCATGCCCAAGCAGATGCCGAGATAGGGCACGCCCGTGGCGATGCGCTCGAGCAGGCTCTCGCCGAACTCGCCCGCGATGGCCACCGCGCAGTCGCGGAAGGCGCCTTGTCCCGGCACCACCAGGCGCTCCGCACGGCGCACGTCGTCCGCGCGCCCGGACACGCTCACCACGGCTCCGGCACGTTCGAGGGCACGCGCCACCGAACGCAGATTGCCGAGGCCGAGATCCACCAGGAGGACCTCGCGTCGTGCAGCCGTCACGTGTCGAGGCTGCCCTTGGTGGACGGAACGCCCGGGCTCCGCAGGTCTCGTTCGACCGCCTGACGCAGGGCGCGCGCGAGCGCCTTGAAGCTTATCTCGACCAGGTGGTGCAGGTTGTCGCCAGCGAGGCGATGCAGGTGAAGGTTGGCGCCCGCGCCACGCACGAAGCCGTCGAAGAAGACCTGTGCCAGCTCCGTGTCGAACTCTCCGATCTTCGCCTTGGGCAGCGGCACGCCCCAGACCAGCGTCGCGCGCCCCGACAGATCGAGGGCCGCCGTCACGCAGGCCTCGTCCATGGGCAGGGTCGCCCAGCCGTAGCGGCGGATGCCTGCGCGCCCGCCCAGAGCCGCAGACACCGCCTGACCGAGCACGAAGCCCACGTCCTCCGTGGTGTGATGCCCGCAGACCTCGACGTCGCCCGTCGCCTCGATCATGAGGTCGAGGGCGCCATGCCGCGCGATCTGGTCGAGCATGTGGCTGAGGAAGGGCAAGGGGGTCGAGACTTCGGCCTTGCCCGTGCCGTCGAGATCGACCCGTACGCGCACGTCCGTCTCGCGCGTCTGGCGGTGAATCTCGGCACTGCGATGAATGTCTGCACTGGGGGACATGACGTGCCTACCCTACGGGAGAGCGTCCAGCTCGGCGAGCTTTTCGGCGATCAGGGCGTTGTCGGGATCGTGTCCCTGAGCGATGCGCAGATTCAAGCGCGCCGTCTGGCCGTCCCCCTCCTGAAGCGCGCGCAGGGCCTTGCGGTAGAAGGGTCTGGCCTTGGTGGAGGGCTGCCCAAACGAGCGTCGAACACCCGAGGACGGCGTCTCCTCGGGCATCAGCCGGAGCTGACCCTGGCGCAGGCCCTGGTCGTAGCGCGCGCGCAGCTCCGGGTTGAGCAGCACGCGGTAGGCCTCGGCGCCGCGCCGGTAGATCAGCGTCGCGCGCTCGCGCTTCTCCGCGGGCCCGACGGCGTGGTTGTCGGGGTGGAACTTGAGGGCGAAGCGATGAAAGGCGTCGCGTACGGCGTCCACACTCGCGCCCTCCTCGACCCCGAGCAGCGTGTAGTAGTCGAGGCGCTCGAGCCTATCGTCGCTCATCCCTCACGTCCGTGCCCCTCGAACAGGGCCTCGTGCCGCTGACGCATGGCGTCGACCTCTTCGTCCGAAGCGCCGCCGACCAAAGCGATGCGCACGCCCTGGGCGCGCCCGGTGGAGAGATCCTTGGCGGTCACGCCCAGAGTGCCGTCCGCGTCGATCACGAAGCTGACGCCGATCTTCAACTTGCCACGCTCGGCCGGACGCAGGCCCGTGAGCTGCACCTCGCCCAGGAGCTGGTTCTCCTCGAGGCGACGCGACTCGCCCTGGCAGATGCGGACCACGACCTCTTCCTGATCGTCGCTCGCCGTCGAGAACATGCGCTCTTGCTCCGCGGGGATGGGCGAGTTGCGCTTGATGATGTGCTCGCAAAAGCCCGAGACGGTCTCGATCCCGAGGGAGAGAGGAGTCACGTCGAGCAGCAACGGAGCCGCGGCGGCCATGGGCACGGGGAGCGCGGCCGGGGTCGGCGGCGGAGCCGGGCGTGGTCCGGGCGCGGGAGGGGGCGCGGGCCTGGCCGCGGGAGCGGGCGGTGGCAAGGGCGGAGCCGGACGCGCCGGGAGCGCAGGTGCAGGCCGAGGCGGAGGCGGAGCCGGCGGGACGTAGGCCGGCATGCCTTCGAGCGTGCTGCCCCCAGGGCCTCCGCGCATGCGCGCGGCGGGCTTCTCGAGCTTCGGCTCCGCGGGTGCCAGGGGCGGCGACATGCCGGGAAGATCCACGGGCCGCGTGGGCTCGATGGTCTGATCTTCGAACAGGTCGGCGATGCCCGCGCCCTGCCCGGGCGGCGGCTCCGAGTACGGCGACCGACGCTGAACGGTCTCGTCCTGATCGCCGGGGAGCATCACGCGCTCTTCGGTGACGACGACCCTGGGCTCAGGCGGCGGCGCCACGTCGACGACGCTGACGCGCTTCAGCGCGACCTTCCCCAGCACCGGCTTGGCCTGACGGCCCTCCACCAGCGCGCGCGCCTGAATCGCCGCTCCACGCGCGACCACGAGATCCGGATCGATGTCGGCGAGGGGTGTGCGCCCGAAGTACTCGGTGACCATCTTGCGCACCAAGGGGATGCGCGTGGAGCCGCCGACGAGGATCACTTGATCGAGCTGCGTGGGTCGCACGCCGGCCACGCGCATGGCCTCCTCACACACGTCGAAGGCGCGCGCCACGAGCGGCTGCGCCATGGCGTCGAGGGCCTGACGTGTCAGCGCGAAGGTCAGATCGAGGGACGCGCCGTCGGTGCCATAGGCGAGCTCCTCGATGCGTAGCTGCACCTCCTGCTCCGTCGAGAGCTGGCACTTGGCCCACTCGGCCGCGGCCCTCAGGCGCTCGAAGGCCTGGCGATCTTCACGCGCGTCGTAGCGGTGATGCGCGAGGAAGGCCTCCGCCATCTTCTCGGCGATCAGCAGATCGATGTCGTCGCCACCCAGGTAGGTGTCGCCCGCGGTGCTGAGCACCTCGAACACCTCGCCCGCCAGATCGAGGATGGTGATGTCGAAGGTGCCGCCGCCGAGATCGAAGATGGCGACGCGCTCGTGGGAGCCGCGGCCGTAGCCGTAGGCCAGCGCCGCCGCGGTCGGTTCGTTCAAGATGCGCAGGACGTCGAGGCCCGCGACGCGTCCCGCGGCCTTGGTCGCGGAGCGCTGCAGCTCGTCGAAGTTCGCCGGCACGGTGATCACGGCCTGGGTGGCCGAGTCGCCCAGATCGGTCTCGGCGACGCGCCGTACTTCGCGCAGCACGAAGGCGCTGATCTCGCTCAGCGCGTAGTGGTCCCCACGGATGACCGCGAGCACGCCCCCGGTCGGGCCCTCGGCGAGCTCGAAGGGGAAGCGCTCACAGGCGCGGCGCACCTCCTCACTGCGAAACGGTCGTCCGATCAGGCGCTTGACGGAGTAGACGGTGTTGCGCGCGTCGAGCAGCCGGCGCTCGCGCGCGGCGGCGCCCACGATGATCTCGCCGCTCGGATGGAACGAGACGACCGAGGGGATCAGCGGCTGTCCGTCCGGACCGGGCAGCGCCCGCACCTGATCGCCTTCTGCGACGGCCACCACCGAGTTGGTCGTGCCGAGGTCGATTCCGAGTACGCTCAAAGTGGTCCGAATCTACCGCAGAGCCCAAGCACTCTGCACGGATTTCAGCAGCTATGGTGTTCGACGACCCTCGCCTTCGGGGCTCGCGCCACCGAGCGAGGGTCGCGTTCAATCTTCGTCGTCGTCGGACGTGCCTCCGTCGTCCGGCTCCTCGTTCATCTCGTCGTCGGCCTCAGCCTCGTCGTTGGCCTCGTCCATCGGAGGCTCCGACATCGGACCCGGCTGCTCGCTCGTCATGTCACGCGTCTCCGCGTCCACACCCACGTCATCCGAGTCGTCGTCGTGCTCGGCCACGGGCTCCACGTCGACCACGCTCTCGCCCGGCGCCACGTGCAGCACGCGCACGCCCTCGGCCGAACGGCGCGTCTCGCGGATCTCCTCGACGCGGGTGCGGATCACCTTGCCGCCGTCGGTGATGACCATCAGGTGATCCTCGGGCGAGACCAGACGCAGCTTGGCCAGATCGCCGGTCTTCTCGCTCAGCTTGACGCCGATGAGGCCCAGGCCGCCGCGCTTCTGCGGACGCCACTCACTGACGGGCGTGCGCTTGCCGTAGCCCTTGACGCTGATGCTGAGCACCTGCTGCTTCTCTTCGTCCTCGATCACGTCGAGGCCGACGACCCTGTCGCCTTCGCGCAGATCGATGCCCTTCACGCCGCGCGAGTCGCGACCCATGGGGCGGACCTGGCCCACGCCGAAGCGGATGCTCATGCCGTCCTTGGTGCCGAGGAGCACGTGCTGGCCGGCTTCGACCAAGCGCGCCGCGAAGAGCGAGTCGCCCTCCTCGATGGCCACGCCGATGATGCCCGTCGCGCGGATGTTGGCGTAGGCCGCCAACTCCGTGCGCTTCACGCGGCCCTTCTCCGTGCAGGTGAGCAAGAACCCGTCGCGTTCGATGTCGCGAATGGGCAGCACGGCCGCGATCTGGTCCTCGGGTCCCATGCCCACGAAGTTCACCATCGCGCGGCCTCGCCCGGAGCGTGCGGCCTCGGGGATCTCCCAGACCTTCTTCAGGTAGGCCTGCCCGCGCGCGCTCAGGAAGAGGATGTGCGCGTGCGCGTTGACGGAGAAGACCGCGCTGACGAAGTCCTCGTCGCGCGTGGCCATGGCGTTCTTGCCCTTGCCTCCGCGACTCTGCGCGCGGTAGTCGCTGAGCGGGACGCGCTTGATGTAGCCGGCGTGCGAGAGGGTCACGACGACCTCCTCGTTGGGCACGAGATCCTCCATCGAGATCTCGCCCGCGTCCTCGACGATCTCCGTGCGGCGCGCGTCGGCGTAGCGATCGCGGATCTCGCTCAGCTCGTCCTCGATCACCTTCATCAACAGCGCCCTCGACGCCAAGATGGCCTTGAGGCTCGCGATGCTCTCGGACAGCGTCCCGTACTCGGTGGCGAGCTTCTCGCGCTCGAGGCCCGTGAGGCGCGACAGGCGCATCTCCAGGATCGCCTTGGCCTGGCGTTCGCTGAGGAAGTACTCCCCGCGCGCCTTGGCCGCTTCGATCTCCTCGTCGGGTCGACCCGCGCGGCGCACGAACTCCTCGAGCCCCTGGAGCGGCAACGCCATCAATCTCTGGCGCGCCTGATCGGCGTCACGCGACTCGCGGATGGTCTTCACCACCAGGTCGACCTCGGTGACGGCCATGCCCAGGCCCTCGACCAGCTCGCGCAGCCGCTCTGCTTGCCGCAGGTCGTAACGCGTGCGGCGCGTCACCACCTCGCGCCGATGCTCGAGGAAGTGCTCGAGGCACTCCTTGAGCGTGAGCACGCGGGGCCGCTGACCGACGATGGCCAGGCAATTGTAGCCGAAGGTGCTCTGCAGCGCGGTGGTCTGGAAGAGCCGGTTGAGCACGATCTCGCCGTGCGCGTCGCGCTTCAGCTCGATCACCATGCGCATGCCGTCGCGGTCGGATTCGTCGCGCAGATCCGCGATGCCGTCGATGCGCTTCTCGCGCACGAGCTCGGCGATCTTCTTGAGCAGCTCGGCCTTGTTGACCTGGTAGGGCAGCTCCGTGACGATGATGCGCTCGCGCTGCGTCTTGCCGGGCATCTCCTCGATGCGAGCGCGCGCGCGCATGACCACGCGGCCGCGCCCCGTGCGATAGGCCTGACGGACGCCGGCGCGCCCGTAGATGAAGCCGGCGGTGGGGAAGTCTGGACCCGTCACGCCCGGACGACCGGTCTCGGGATCGGCCTCCATCAGCTCGTCGATGGTGAGGTCGGGGTTCTTGATCAGGCGCAGGGAGGCGTCCACGACCTCGCCCAGGTTGTGCGGCGGGATGTTGGTCGCCATGCCGACCGCGATGCCCGAGGAGCCGTTGACCAGCAGGTTCGGCACGCGGCTCGGCAGCACCAAGGGTTCGCGCTCGGAGTCGTCGAAGTTGGGACCGAAGTCGACCGTCTCCTTCTCGATGTCGGCGAGCAGCTCGGAGGCCACGCGCGACATGCGCACCTCCGTGTAACGCATGGCGGCGGGCGGATCGCCGTCGATGGAGCCGAAGTTGCCCTGCCCGTCGACCAGCGGCGCGCGCATGGAGAATTCCTGCGCCATGCGCACCAGGGCGTCGTACACCGCGCTGTCGCCGTGCGGGTGGTACTTACCGAGGACGTCACCGACGATGCGCGCGCTCTTCCGGTAGCTCTGGTTCCAGAGCACCTTCTGCTCGTGCATCGAGTAGAGGATGCGCCGGTGCACGGGCTTCAGGCCGTCGCGCACGTCCGGGATGGCGCGGCCGATGATGACGCTCATGGCGTAGTCGAGGTAGGAGCGGCGAAGCTCGTCCTCGATGGTGACGGGCAACTTCTTGTTGATTTCGGCCATCGTTGACTTGGCTCAGTGCTCGCCCGCGAGGCGGGCGTCGGAGGGAATGCGTGCCCCGGTGGGCGGGGGGAAACATGAGCGGCGAGGAACAGACGGGGGCAGCCTCGAGGGAAGCGAGGGGGCCCTGGCTGGGGACGCCAAAAGGAGCGGGCTAGGTGGCCGCTCCTAGGGCGCGGAGCCTACCACGCACGCCCCTTCCCCGCACCTCATACTCTCGCGCGCGCACGCGTGAGAACCGGCAACCACGATGTCACGGCGTGCAAACTCTGTTGGCGCCGTTCCTCGACCCGAAGCTCGGAAATCCGCGGCACCTCGGACGACTCCAGGCCGAGGCAATCGGCGCCATTCTTGCTACGATTGTCTTGGAGACGTCCATGCGCATCCACACCCGGTTCATCCCCCTCTTGGGACTCGTCCTGCTCCTCGGCCCCCTGAGCTGTGAGGTCAGCAGCACGCCCACGCTCCCCCTGCCTCCCCCATCCGCCCTGACCAGCGCGCCGGATGGGACGGGGCTCGTCACCCTCAGCATCAGCGCCGTGGCGCCAGGGGCCTTCGTCAGCGCCTTCAACCTCGACACCATGTCCGGCGTGATCGGCGTCGCCGACGACGCAGGGACCCTGAGCCTGCAGATCCCCGCCAGCATCGGTGACACCATCGAGATCTGGCAACGTGTCGGCACCCGCTCCGGAGAACCCGTCGATCTGGTCGTGCCGCCCATGTAGATTCATGTAGATGCTTTGCCTACATGTGCGCTTTCTTGACCACATGTAGCAGTCATGCCTACAGAACGTCTGCGGGCCGTCGTGCCCGGGAGGTTCCCATGAACGCGGGCATGAGAGATATGGAGCGGATCGAAGAGCGTGAGCCGGGCGAAGGCACCACGCGCAAGCTGGCCATGGTCGGCATTCTGGGCTTCTGCCTGGTGGGTGTGACCCTCGCGGTCGGCGTCCTGATGGGCAACGCCTCGGAGACGGAGGCGCAGCGCGTCCCGGATCCGCTCGCGGCCCTGGCCGACGCCCAGGCACTGGCCCCCGCACCGGTGGCCGACGACGCGCCCTCGGAGGCGCTGGCGCCCGTGGATCGCGAGGCGCTGACCTTCCCCGATTCGCTGGTCGGCGGCTCCGAGCCCAACATGGAGCAGACCCTGGCGGCCGCCAACGCGGAGCTCGAGCATCCCGACGCGCTCGACCGTGCCAACCCGCCCGTCTACTTCGGCAGCAGCCTGCCCGCGTCCGTCGCCGCGGCCCCGCAGGCACGCAACCTGACCCGTGAGGCCGCCACCGATCCGGTGCTCGCCGCCGCCCTGCCCGGCCTGGCCCCCCGCGACGTCGAGCGCGCTTCAGTCGGCTCGGATGGGCCCTACACGCTCCAGGTCATCAGCTACCGCTCGGAGACCGAGGCGCGCATGTTCGCCGAGGCGCTGCGCAGCCGTGGTCACGCCGCCTTCGTCAGCCAGGGCGAGGTCGAGGGGCGCGGCACCTTCTACCGCGTGCGTGTCGGCCCCTTCCAGACGCGCCTGCGCGCCGAGAGCTACCGCA
>Ga0210033_1001354_pt1 | contig 22489 bp, 21 predicted proteins | sample CryGeymeta201501_FD_185465 | JGI IMG/M metagenome (GOLD analysis project Ga0210033, IMG submission 185465) | Groundwater microbial communities from Crystal Geyser aquifers in Utah, USA - Crystal Geyser metaG 2015-01 (SPAdes) (version 2) | ecosystem: Environmental > Aquatic > Deep subsurface >... | reverse complement strand
GGTTGGTATTTGTTTGATACATGCTTGATAGATATGATACACGCTTGGTAAACGCTTCTTAGAAAGGTATATCAAAGCTTAGACGCACTTAAGTGACAGAAGTGCGTGAGTGCCCGCTAGATTCTTCGCTTCGCTCAGAATGACAGGCAACAGCAGTCTGTGAGTGTTCTCTAGATTCGGAGTTTATCCTGAGCGATAGCGAAGGACCTGCTCAGAATGACAATTGTTGGCGTTTAGAATGACAATTGCTGGCGTTTAGAATGACGGAAAAGAACGTTCAGAAAAAGAACGTTTAGAATGACACAAGGCGATGGGCGGGGATTATGGGGCGTTGTTTAAGGAATATGGCATCATGAAAGTTAAAGATATCGGTGAGTTTGCGCTTATAGAGCGAATTGCAGAGATCGTGGAGCATGCGGATGAGCGTGTTATTCTGACAATCGGGGATGATACGGCGGTTGTAAAGCCGACCGGGCTTGATTGCACGCTGCTTACGACGGACCTGCTGGTTGAAAACGTTCATTTTACTTTAACCTCGATATCCCCTTGGCAGTTGGGGTATAAGTCGATCGCGGTAAATTTGAGCGATGTGGCCGCGATGGGCGGGCTGCCTGACTACGGCGTGATTTCGCTTGCGGTGAATCCCGAAACCGACGTTGTCGTAATTGAAGATCTTTACAGGGGAATGGCGGACATTTCGCGAAGATATGGATTAAGGATTGTCGGCGGCGATGTAACGAAATCCGATACTTTGATAATAAATGTGGCGCTTGTCGGGGAGGTCGAAGAAGAGAACCTTTGCAGGCGAAGCGATGCAAAAGTTAACGACCTTATCATGGTGACCGGTGAACTGGGGGCATCTGGTGCGGGATTGCGCCTGGTCTTAAACCCCGAGCTGGAATCAAGGGTGAAAGATGCGGGGCGGTTGAAGAAAGCGCACTTTTTGCCCGAGCCGCGCATTAAAGAAGGCAGGATTCTGGCGCAATCGGGTGTAAACGCAATGGAGGATATAAGCGACGGCCTGGCGAGTGAAGTCAAGCACATTTGCGAGGCGAGCCTTGTCGGGGCACGACTCTATATGAACAAGGTGCCGATCGCGAAGGGCGTAGAAAAAGTGGCCGAGCTTACCGGCGAGCGGGCGATAGATATCGCGATAACCGCCGGCGAGGATTACGAGCTTGTTTTTACGGCCCCCAGGGAACAGCGGGAAGAGATCGGGCGCCGCCTTGCCGATGCCGGAGCCAAGGCTACCGTGGTGGGTGAGGTTGTGGATGTCTCCGGAGGGATAACCATCGTTGACTGGACGGGCACCGTGCGCACGCTTGACGTTGGCGGGTACACGCATTTTTAAGCTAAGGGGCGCCTAAGCGCTCGGGTTGTGAGGGATATGGGCGTTAAAAAGGTTCTTGCGATAGGCGGTTCGGACCCGAGTGGTGGTGCGGGCATACAGGCCGATATAAAAACGTTTGTCGAGCTTGGCATCTACCCGTATACCGCATTATCCGCCGTAACCGTTCAGAACAGCCGGGGCGTGTCCTCGTACGAAATCCTGACGGCGAAGCTCCTGCACGATCAAATCGCATCTCTGCTTGCCGAGACGGATATCCACGCGGTCAAAACCGGCATGCTTGGAAGCTCTGAAAACATGATAGAAGTCGGTAATCTGATCGCCCAAAAAGCGATAGGCTTTACCGTAATCGATCCTGTATTACGGGCCAACAACGGGAAGTCGTTGGTATCGGAGGCATCGCTGGCGGTCCTCAAGAAACGCCTGCTCCCCCATAGCTTCATGGTCACCCCGAACTTAAGCGAGGCGAGCTGCCTTACCGGTGTGACGATAGTGAGCGAGCACGACTTCCTTAAAGCCGCAAAGATACTCAAGGATACCGGTGTCGCCTGGGTTCTTATAAAGGGCGGTCACCTAGAAGGTACTATGGCCGTCGATTTACTTTACGATGGTGAGCACGAATACTATTTCGAGGCGAAAAGGGTGAGACGTGAGAACGTGCGCGGAACAGGATGCATGATGGCCTCGGCGATCTGCGCATACCTGGTGCACGGGTTGGAGCCCGACGAAGCCGTCGATAAAGCCAAGGCGTATGTCTACAACAAGATAAACAAAGCGGTTTTGCTGGGAAAGGGCAGCCTGCAGGCGCTTCATTTTGCCAATAGTACTAGTAATAGTACTAGTAATAACACTAATAGAGGCACGGACGAGCAGAAAACGGCTGAAGGGTATGCGACCACGGAGGCCCATAAATTTATAGAAGGTGATGCGTGTGAAAATAGGGTTGATCAGTGATACCCACGGCTATGTCGACGGTTGGCGGAAAGCGGTTGAACTATTTGGCGATGTAGAATTTGCAATCCATACCGGGGATATCTTAAGCAGCGGGCCTTTTAACCCCAGGCTCGAATCCTATAATCCGCTCGAGCTGGCCAAAGCTATAAACTTCGCGCTGTTTCCGACAATTTTTGCTAAAGGAAACTGTGACGCCGAAGTAGATACGTTCGCCATAGCGTTTCCAATCCAGAATCCCTACGCTTTCATCTATGCCGAGGGCTTAAGGATAATGGCGACCCACGGCCATCTTTATAATGAGGATAAACTGGTTGAAATGGGACGCAGGTACGTTCTCGATGTTATCGTCAGCGGCCACACCCATGTTAGGGGTATTAAGGTAAAAGAGGGGATTGTGTTCGTTAACCCTGGAAGCGCAGCGCTCCCCAAAGGTGAGGATGAAATCACGTCTGTCGGCATCATCGAAAACAGAACGGTACGCCTGTTATCCCTGGATGATGGGGCAGAGCTTGACCGGATTGAGTTCTAGAAAAGCGCTTTAAATGAGACCTTGACGCAAAACAAAAAGCCCGCGCTTTTAGAGAAAGACCGGGCTTCAAATTCCTTGTGGGACTAAACGACACGGGTTACTTTATTAGCCTTAAGGCACTTTGCGCAAACATAAACGTTCTTCGGCGAGCCGTCGATGATCGCGCGAACTTTCTGCACGTTGGCGTTAAACCTTCTGCGCGTTAGCCTGTGTGAGTGGCTTACAAGGTTCCCTGCCATGGGGCCTTTTCCGCATACAACGCATTTTCTAGCCATCTCGATCTCCTCTGTAAAATAAAATCAACACCGCAAAATGTTACCATTTATCCGGTTATCTGGCAAGTAAAAAAGTTGACAGTAAAAAAGTTGACAGTGTAAAAGTTGACAGTAAAAAAGTTGACAGTGTAAAAGTTGACAGTAAAAAAGTTGATAAGTGAATAGGGTGTGGGTAAAGAGAGTGGGTAAGAGCGAGTAGCGAGCAATTGTCATTCTGAGCGAAGCGAAGAATCCCGGGTGCACCCACAGCGACTGCAACTTACCAGCGTCTAGGCGTAGCTTAACTATTGTAAGAAGAAGGTTTTTCCCCGGACCCACACTCCCAACCCTCATCCCACTCACCCATCAACCAATTCACCTTTGTTATTGTTTAATCAATTTTTCTCAAGGGTAATCTTATCGTGTCCGCTTTGTTTTCCCGAGAGGAGGTGACCAGTTTGACGAAACAAGAGATTATCGAACGGCTTAATTATTTGCGCGCAACGGAACTTTTTGCCATTCAGCAATATATGAACCACCACTACAGGGTAAAAGGCATGGATTTCTCTGATATTAGGGACATCGAAAGAAGCATAGCACTCGTTGAGATGAAGCATGCCGAGATGCTTGCCGAGAGGATTAATATGCTCGGCGGCAACCCGATAACAAACCCTGCACAGGTATCCCAGCTAAAAACAAGCCAGGTTAACACCTCTGAAGACAGTCGGGGAATGCTAATGGCAGACCTCGAGCTTGAGAGAGGCGCCATTCGCGATTACACCAAGGCGATTCAGGATATCGGCGATGGCGACCCCGGAATCAGGAAGATGCTTGAGGATATCCTTATCCAGGAGGAAGAGCACGCCGATACGTTCGGCACATGGCTCGGCGAAAAACAGGCTTATGCGATAGGCGAGCTCAAAGGGGCCGCCTAATCGCGATATACACATAATCAACCGCTAAAAAGCGTTGCATCTCGCAACGCTTTTTACTTTTGGTGCGCCCGGCATGGGCGCACGTACTCGAGGAACATCGATTATGCTATAATTTCTGTCAATAAGTGTATAATTCTTAACCGGTTATTGCATCTCCCTAATAACTTGGGTAAAAGCGTTAAACTAACAACAGATACAAGTATACCAGTAATAGTGACGGTTATAGTAAGGTAGTTGAAATGCTCGTACAAAGCAATGTCCTATCATTATTGAGCGCCTCGGTTTCAGCCCTTAAAAAATATGAAGACGAGGTAAATCGCTTAAACGTCTACCCGGTTCCCGACGGGGATACCGGAACAAACATGCTCCATACCATGCAAAGCGTGATAAGCGAAGTTTCTAAGGCCGCCGATCCGTCTATAAAAGGCGTCTCAAAGGCCGTTACCTACGGGTCTCTTATGGGGGCGCGGGGCAACTCCGGGGTTATCTTATCCCAAATTATTAAAGGCATCTGCGAGGAAGCTAAGAGAAGCGACAGGTTCTCTTCGGATACGATGATACGGGCGATTCGACGGGGCTCCGATGTCGCCTACGGGGCCGTCACTAAGCCGGTTGAGGGCACGATGCTTACGGTTATCAACGATATGGCGAAAGCCGCCGAAAGCCTCTCGGGGAACGGGATACGGCCCATCGACCTTCTCGAGCGCGTTATCGAGGAAGGGCGCAGGTCGGTTGAGCGCACCCCCGTTCTGCTGCCGATCCTTAAAGAGGCAGGCGTCGTGGATGCCGGCGGATACGGGCTGGTCGTGCTCGCCCAGGGGATTTTGTCGGCGCTAAAAGGCGAGATTGTAGAAAGCGGGATGAGCGAAGAAGCGAACCGTATCACGGTCGTTGAAGAAAACGCCGTAGAAGAGAGTATCGAGTACGGCTATTGCACCGAACTGCTGCTTAAAAGCAACGGTATCGACATGAAAGCGCTCGAGACGCAGCTTGACCCGCTCGGCGACTCGATGCTCATTGTCGGGACGCCCGAATTGACGAGAATACACATTCATACAAACGACCCCGGACGTGTCCTGTCAATCGCAACCGGCCTCGGCAGCGCAAACGATGTACAGATAAACAACATCGTCGAACAGTCCAAGCAGCGCAATCAGGCGATCAAGAACGAGTCAAGCCACAAAGAGGTCACCGGGGTTGGCGTTATTGCGGTTGCAAACGGTGAAGGTATTAAAAAGATCCTCTTGAACCTGGGCGTGGGCCGCGTCGTCAGCGGCGGGCAAAGCATGAACCCCAGCACCGCCGATATCGTTGCCGCCGTGAACGCGATGCCCAATAAAGAAATCATCATCCTTCCCAACAACAAAAATATCATCCTGACGGCCCGGCAGGCGGTCGGCTTAACCGATAAAGAGGTATCCGTCATACCGACCGGATCGATTCCCGAGGCGTTTTCGGCATTGCTTTCATTCGATAGCGAGGCCTCTCTTGAAGACAATATCGAAGGGATGGAAGAGGCGTTCGAAAACGTTAAAACGGGCGAGGTCACCTATGCCGTACGGGACGGCAATAACGGCAAGAACGGCGGCTTCTCTAAGGACGACTTTATCGGCCTGTATAAAAACGAAATACACGCAACCGGAACAGACCTGATTGCAACCGCACTTGCCCTTATCGAGAGCATGCTCTCTACGTCCGACGAGGTCGTGACCATCCTGGCCGGGGAACTCGTCAACGACAATGAGATCGATTTGCTCTCTGAAACCCTCGAAGAGAAGTTCCCCGACGTCGAGCTGGATGTGTATAAAGGCGACCAACCCATCTATCATTTTATTATCGGTATAGAATAAAATACGGATAAAGCCAAAGCCCGTGAAGGAGCCCATATGCCGAAAATAGCGATTGTTACCGACAGCACGGCCGACATGCCGCTGTCGTTTTATAAAGAAAACGATATCACGATGGTGCCGCTTATCGTCCGGTTTGGCGAGGATACCTACAAGGACTGGGTCGAGATGCCGCCCAAGAAGTTTTATCCGCTGCTCAAGCAGGTCGACGTCCTGCCCAAAACATCACAGCCCTCAGTTCAGGATTTCATTGAAGCATATGAGAAACACTCCGGCTGCGACCATATTATATCGATACACCTTTCATCAAAGCTGAGCGGCACGTACCAGTCCGCTTATATCGCGGCCCAGAACGTGGGCACGCCGGTAACGGTCATCGACAGTAAGCAGGCAAGCGTGGGCACTGCCGCCATCGTAAAAGAACTTATAGCTGCCCGCGATAAAAGGCTCGGTCTCGATGAAATGCTTAAGATCGCAGACGACCTCATCGGGAAAATGACGCTTTTGTTTTACGTGGATACTTTAAAGTATCTGGAGATGGGCGGGCGAATCGGCAAGGCGTCGGCACTCGTCGGGTCAATCCTGAATATAAAACCGATTCTTACCCTTGAGGACGGCGTTGTTGCGCCGTTTAAAAAGGTAAAGGGGCGCAAGAAGGTAAACAGGGAACTCATCGAGGCATTGAAGGCGGCGAGCAATGGCAAACGTCTCAGAGTATGCCTGATGCATGCCGACGCTCCTGAAGCGATAGAGGAACTTGAAGCCCTCATGCGGCAGGAGAGATTAAACTACGAACTATCAATAAAGTCAGAGCTCGGCAGCGTTATCGGCACATACACGGGGCCCGGTACCATCGGCATCCTGTTCTACCCGATCGACGAGCAACCGGCGACCCAACTTACATCCGGCAAGCGCAATCAGCAAGGCTACGACCCTTGCTGATAGTGAGGTCAAGAGACCGGGGTCCTGGGTCCAGAAGAAACTGGTGAATAGGTGAATGGGTGAATGGGGTGTGGGTCGAGAGCGTTGGTTTAAGGAAGAGGGTTGCTAGGGTGTCATTCTGAACGAAGTGAAGAATCTCGGGCGCACCAACAGTAATTGTCACTGATTAGCGTCTAGGCGTAGGAAGCCTTTATAGATGAAATGGTTGATAATAATTGTCTAATTCGCAGAACAAGAGCAACAATACCACAGCACTTAACCAACCCGTCTCAAAGGTAAAATTCGTAGGCGGGGTTACCGTGGGTCACCTGAAAAAGCTGGGGATTGAGACTGTCGGCGACCTCTTGGTTCATTTCCCGCACCGGTATCTCGATCTTTCAAGGATGCGAAAAATCGGCGAGCTGAAAGGCGGCGAGAGCGCCACCATCATCGGTGAGGTGCGCGAGGTAAAGAGCCGGCGCAGCAAGCGGGGGATGAGCGTCGTTAACGTATCCATCTTCGACGGGACGGGATATATCACCGGCACATGGTTTAACCAGCCGTTTATCACAAAGCGCCTGAAAGAAGGTATGCAGGTTACCTTTAGCGGCAAGATATCGTATAAATACCGGCAGTTACAGATAGACAACCCGTTTTACGATATCCTGAGCGAAAACAGCGCAGAGCCGATTCACTCTGGACGAATCATCCCTATCCATCCGGCGACGCAAAACCTTACCACCAACACCTTACGACGAATTATTAAGAATGCCCTGGATGAATACGGGGAGGTTCCCGAGCCGCTGCCCGCAGACCTACGTAAGCGAAACGACCTTCTCCCAAAATCAATTGCATTAAAGGAAATCCATTTTCCCACAAGCAGGGGTGCCCTGGTAAAAGCCCGCGCCCGGTTTATCTTTGAAGAACTCTTCCTCATGCAACTCGGCCTTGCAGCGCGCAAGAAGCATATCAAGACGCAAACAAAAGGCATCGCCCATAGACGGGACGGTGATCTCATTCGGAGGTTTTACGAAGCGCTGCCGTTTGAGTTGACAGCCGATCAAAAGAAAGTAATCGACGAGATACAAACCGACATGGAAAAGCCGATTCCTATGAACCGTCTCCTGCAGGGTGAGGTCGGCTCGGGGAAAACTATGGTCGCATTGGCGGCTCTGCTTACCTCCGTGCAAAGCGGCTACCAGGCGGCGATGATGGCGCCCACCGAGGTTTTAGCGAACCAGCACTATTTAAAGCTGAAGGATATGCTCGCAAACCTCGGCGTCCAAACGGCTCTGCTTACCGGCACGCTTTCCCGGAAAGAGCGCGAGAGACTCATACAAAGTGTGAGAGACGGCGATATCGATATCATCATCGGCACCCACGCGATTATCCAGGATGCGGTCGATTTCAAGCGCCTCGGTGTTGCGGTTATCGACGAGCAGCACCGTTTCGGCGTGCAGCAGCGCATCACCTTAAAAGAGAAGGGGTATTTCCCCGATATCCTGATCATGAGCGCAACTCCTATCCCGCGAACGCTCTCTTTAACCCTCTACGGCGATCTTGACGTCTCGATCATCAAAGAGCTTCCGGGGGGCAGGAAAGTGGGCGAGCACATCAAGACGGTCCTGTTAAAGGATACCCAGCGGGATAAAGCCTACGAGAAAATCCGAAGCGAGGTCGGCGCCGGCAGGCAGGCCTATATCGTCTGCCCGCTCATCGAGGAGTCGGATAAGTTGGAAGTTAAAGCGGTAACGGAAGAGGCAGACCGCCTTAAGAATGAGATCTTCCCGGATTTAAACGTCGGCCTCATACACGGCAAGCTCAAATCCGCCGAAAAAGAGGAGACGATGCGCCAATTCAATGCCGGGGAACTCGATATTCTTATCTCGACAACGGTTATCGAGGTTGGGATCGATATCCCCAATGCTACGGTCATGCTCGTCGAGGACGCCGATAGGTTCGGCCTGGCCCAGCTCCATCAGCTTCGCGGTAGGATAGGCCGCGGCGGGCACAAATCATACTGCATCCTCTTTGCGAGTATGACAACGGACGAGGCAAACCAAAGGATGGAGGCAATCCGCACCGTCAACGACGGCTTTTTACTTGCCGAAGCGGACTTAAAAATACGCGGCGAAGGCCAGATCTTCGGCACGCGTCAATCCGGCCTGCCCGATCTAAAGCTGGCAAAACTTACCCGAGACATCGAGATCCTGTCCACAGCCCGCAAAGAAGCCTTCACAATAGTAGACGCCGACCCAACCCTTGCAACCAAACAGAATCTGCCGCTGCGACACGAAGTCAAAGCAAAATTCGGCAATTCTTTAGACTGGCTGTTCCAAGCATGAGGGTTATCGCAGGCAGTGCAAAAGGACGAAAACTACATGCGCCAAAGGGACAGGCAATACGGCCTACTTCCGATAGGGTTAAAGAGGCCGTATTCAATATAATCGGCGGCCGTGTCAATGACGCTAACGTATTAGACCTTTTTGCAGGAACGGGCGGGTTTGGTATAGAAGCACTTAGCAGAGGTGCAAAAGAGACCTATTTTATAGATACGAGCAACGAAGCGGTTCGTCTGATCAAAAAAAATTTAGAAGCAACAGGGCTAGGCGATACGGCGATTGTAATTAAAGCCGATGCCAATAAAGCGATAAAAAGGTTGGTAAAGGATGGTGCTAAGTTCGATTTGATTTTTCTTGACCCTCCTTATAGAATTAGCGTATCCTTTTTAAATGCCATCCTATTTACACTGGGGCACCATGTGTTGCAATCCGATGGCTTGCTTGTTTTGGAACACTCGGCAAAAATCGAACCAAGGGCCGTTGAAGGCCTCGATGTAGAATCCACGCGCGTCTACGGGGACACGGCCGTAACGTTCTATAGCAAGAAAGATCAGAGGGGTTTGCAATGACAATAGCAGTTGTTCCGGGCAGCTTTGACCCAATAACTGCCGGTCACATAGATATTATTAAACGGGCTGCCGAGATTTACGATGAGGTGGTTGTCGGGATAGTCGTCAATCCAAACAAGCGCTGTCTTTTCTCCCTCGATGCGCGTGTCGATATGGTCAAGGAGGCGATCGGCTGGACGGATAAAATCAGGGTAGATGCGTTTGACGGCCTACTGGTTGAGTTTGTAAGAATGCACGATGCTCGTGTTATCATAAGGGGGCTAAGGGCGGTCTCTGATTTCGAGCACGAATTCCAGATGGCCCAGCTTAACCGAAGGTTAGACCCAGAAGTAGAAACAATCTTTGTAATGGCCAGTCCAGAATATGCATACTTAAGCTCCAGTATCGTTAAAGAAATCGCGCGATACGGGGGCAACATAAATGGACTTGTACCACCCAACGTAGAAAAACTGTTGCGCGATGCACTGGCTTAGCCAGGGGAGGTTTATAGTATAGATGGATATAATGGGCCTAATTGACCGGCTAGAGGACGTGATAGCAAATGGGCGAAAAATACCTCTGTCCGCGTCTGTAGTGCTACAGGAGCATAAATTATACGACATAATAGACGAACTAAGGGCGGCACTTCCGGATGAACTAAAACAGGCTCGGTGGATTGTCAAAGAACGACAAGAAATGATCGATGAGGCCGAAAAAGAAAGAAACCGGATCATCGAAGAAGCCATGATTCGTGCGGAAGCCATGGCTGATGAGAGGGAAGTGGTGAAGCTCGCCGAACGAAGGGCACACGAGTTAATCGAAGCGGCGCAGGCAAGAGAGCGTGAGATCCGCCTCGGCGCCGAAGATTACGCCGATGAGATGCTTGCCAACCTTGAAGTAAATCTGGGCAAACTTCTCACCGCCGTACAGCGCGGCCGCGACCGGCTCCAGGGACGTCTCGAACGTTAATTCGCTCATATGTAAAGCTATTATCTTTTATATATTTATTCACCAGACAATCGTTGATATACTAAACAGTTAAAGTTCTTGTGGTAATCATCACAAGAACTTTTTATATGGCTGATAGGCAAGTTGTAATAATAAAACCGATGTGTGTCATTCTGAAGGAGCGATTAGCAAATGGTAAACGGCGATTAGTTGCCATTCTGAGAGAGCGATTAGTAAACGGTGAACAGCGCTTAGTTGTCATTCTTATAGCAAATAGCAAACGGCGATTAGATGTCATTCTGAAGGAGCGAAGCGACTGAAGAATCTTGGGTGCGGAAACCTTCTTTTTATGCAGGAGGGTCTAAGCTTAGACAAACTAAAGTGAGACAGATGGTTTATAGGCGGTTGGTATTTGTTTGATACATGCTTGGTAGATATGATACACGCTTGGTAAACGCTTCTTAGAAAGGTATATCAAAGCTTAGACGCACTTAAGTGACAGAAGTGCGTGAGTGCCCGCTAGATTCTTCACTTCGTTCAGAATGACAGGCAACAGCAGTCTGTGAGTGCCCGCTAGATTCGGAGTTTATCCTGAGCGATAGCGAAGGACCTGCTCAGAATGACAATTGCCGGCGTTTAGAATGACAATTGCTAGATTCTTCACAACGCTTCAGAATGACAACAACCATTCATTATTTGGTTCTAGCTAGCGGCTAATTAGGGAGCGCTATAAAGAATGAAAGCAAGAACGCTAATGGTGCAGGGCACGACGTCGGATGCGGGCAAGAGCCTGCTGGTGGCGGCCCTGTGCAGGATATTTGTCGATAAGGGATTTAAAGTCGCGCCGTTTAAGAGCCAGAACATGGCCCTTAACTCGTTTGCGACCGAAGAGGGGCATGAAATCGGGCGCGCCCAGGCGCTTCAAGCGGCGGCCGCGCGCATCAAACCGACCGTGCACATGAACCCGATTCTCTTAAAACCCACAGATAACAGCCGCGCCCAGGTGATCGTGCGGGGACAGGTGTACAGAAACCTTTCCGCCCGCGAATATCACTTCGAGAAGACCGACCTCGTACACAAGGTCGAGGAATCACTCGATGCGTTACGGAATGAATACGACCTGGTCTTTATCGAAGGCGCCGGAAGCCCGGCAGAGATCAACCTAAAGAAAGAAGATATCGTCAACATGCGCATCGCAAAGATGGCCGAGGCGCCGGTTTTGCTGGTCGGCGATATCGACCGCGGCGGCGTTTTCGCCCAGCTCGTCGGCACGCTTGAACTGCTCGACGACGATGAGTGTGACCTGGTCAAGGGCCTTGTCATTAACAAGTTCAGGGGAGACGTGACGCTGCTTGATCCGGGAATCGATTTTCTTGAAACAAAGACAGGCAAGAACGTGCTCGGAATTATCCCTTATATGAGCGACCTCAAGCTCGATAGCGAGGATTCGCTTGCGCTGGATAATGTAAACAAAGCCGCATCCAACGGCCGGGCGGTGGACATCGCCGTAATCAGGCTTCCGCATATATCCAACTTTACGGATATCGATACGTTCGCTTACGAGCCCAGAGTCAACCTTCGCTATGTGACGCCCGGCGCTCCCATCGGGGAGGCCGATCTCATAATCGTCCCCGGAACAAAGAACACCATGGGCGACATGCAGGTGCTTCACGAAAAAGGCACGGTCGCCGAGATTAGAAAGCGGCGCGAGAAGGGCGTTCCTGTTGTCGGGATTTGCGGCGGCTACCAGATGCTCGGAACGACGATAGAGGACGAGCACGGTATTGAATCGGACGAGCGTGTAATCGACGGTATCGGCTTACTTGATTGCGTAACCAGCATTAGTCCCGCAAAAGTCACAATGCAGGTCGAGGCGATGGTGTCGGGCGGCGGTGCTGTCTTGGAGCCGGTTCTCGGCAGCAGTGTGACCGGCTACGAGATACACATGGGCATAACCAGGCTAAACGGGGATACCCGGGAGGCGTTTAGGATAACGAAGCGCGGCACAGCGCCCACAGACATAAGCGATGGATGCGTATCCGCAGACGGAATGGTCTTCGGCACGTATATCCACGGGATATTTGATAACGGAAAGTTACGCAAGTCGCTCCTTGATTTCCTTAAAGCGAAAAAGGGCCTGGCGCAGGACAGCCTCGGCATAGACCACGACGTGTTCAGGCAGACGCAGATCGACCTGTTGGCAAAGACGGTATCGGAAAGTCTCGATATCGACGCGATTTCAGAAATAATAGGTGTTTGATATGTTGTGGCCCCAGGTGGCGTTAGCCTACGTAGTCGACCTGGCCTTTGGCGAACCCGGATGGGCTCCCCATCCCGTCGTCTTGATCGGGCGCCTTATAGCATATCTCGACAAACAGGTCTTTGATGAGAACCTCGGGTGGGCTCAAAAACGATATATGGGCGTGGTGGTCGTCACATTCGTGGTCGGTATATCCGCCTCGGTAACCTGGGGCATAGTCTACCTTGCCACGCTTCTTAACGGCATCGCGGGATTTGTGGTATCTATACTATTAATATCCACCACGATAGCGACAAGGGGCCTGATGGATAGCGCCAGAGATGTGGCGATGTCCCTCGCGAAGAACGACCTTGCGGAGGCCCGCGAGAAGGTCGGGCGCATCGTCGGCAGGGATACCGAGAATATGAAGCGGCGTGACGTGGTGCGGGCTACGATAGAGTCGGTCGCGGAGAACTCGGTTGATGGAGTAATAGCGCCGATTATCTATGCGCTCATCGGCGGGGCACCGCTGGCGATGGCATATAAGGCGGTAAATACCCTGGATTCGATGATAGGATACAAGAACGAGCGTTATATCGACTTCGGCTGGGCTGCGGCGAAGTTCGACGACATGGTAAACTATATCCCGGCAAGGATATCTGTGCTCATCCTTGCGATAGCGGCGCTTTTGGTACGTAAGGACGCCCTCAAGGCGATAAGGACGGCGATACGCGACGGACGCAACCATGCGAGCCCGAACAGCGGTTTGCCGGAAGCCACCGTTGCCGGCGCATTTGGCCTTAAGCTTGGCGGCACCAACTATTACGATGGCGTTCCGAGGGAAAGCGGCTTTATCGGTGACGGCAAAGGCGCAATAACAGAAAAAAACATAAACGAGGTAATCTGGCTCATTTTCGTCGCCTCAGCCGTAACGCTTCTTTTGAGCAGAGCGATTATATTCGGGTTGAATTATTTTGGGGTTGTCAGGTGATATAGGCAAGAGGGTCCTTTAGGATGTCATTCTGAAGGAGCGATTAGTAAATGGTGAACGGCGATTAGTTGTCATTCTGAAGGAGCGATTAGTAAATGGTGAACGGCGATTAGTTGTCATTCTGAAGGAGCGAATAGCGATTAATTGTCATTCTGAACGAAGTGAAGAATCTTGGGTGCAGAAACCCTCTTCTTATGCAGGAGGGTCTAAGCTTAGAGAACCAGACTGAGATAGATGGTTTATGGGCGGTTGATAGATTTGATAGATGCTTGATAGATTCTTCTTAGGAAGGTAGATCAAAGCTTAGACAAGCTCAGTGACAGAAGTACGTGAGTGCCCGCTAGATTCTTCACTTCGTTCAGAATGACAATTGTCGGCGTTCAGAATGACAATTGTCGGCGTTTAGAATGACAATTGCTGGCGTTCAGAATGACAAGTGATGCTTGCCGGTAGTTTATAGGGTAATTAAGGGTGCAGATTGAACGGGAATACGGAACTTGGATTAATCCATATTTATACGGGGGATAGCAAGGGCAAGACTACGGCGGCGATCGGGCTGTCGTTGAGGGCGGTTGCGAGTGGGTTGCGGGTTTGTATTATCCAGTTCATGAAGGCGCTTACCGAGGAGTCGGGCGAGATACGCGAGATTAAGCAATTTAAGAACGTGACAGTAAAGCGTTTTGGGGGTAATTTGCTGGGGGAATCGCATCCGCCGGCTGAAGAGATAAAAGGCGAGATAGCCGAGGGTCTAAATGAGGCGCGAAGGATGGTTGAAAGCGACTCCTGCGATATGCTTATCATGGATGAGATAAACGTCGCCGTTTCCATGGGGCTGGCAGACCTGGGAGAGGTGCTAGAGGTAGCGCGCTTATGTAAGGGCAAAATCGAGCTGGTAATGACAGGTAGAAACGCTCCCAAAGAGTTGCTGGATATCGCCGATTACGCAACCGAGTTTAAGCTTATAAAACACCCGTTTAAGCAGGGTATTATGGCAAGGCAGGGGATAGAATATTGATGAAGACCCGGGTAAGGATGCCGGGGAGCTGCGGCGAACTCGTCCAGGGTGCCCTCGGCGAGATTGATTTCCATATAACGTGCCCAATAAACAGGTACTCGGATGTGAGGGTATCAGGACTGAAAGAAGGCGCGGTCAGGGTAGCCGATTATGCTGGTACTGCTTATAACTCTAATGACGCTAATTACGCTAACGATGATGTTAAGTATGATAAAACCACGTCGGCTCTGCGAAAAGCCCTCGAGCGGATAGGAACCGGGTATGGTGCCGAGGTGTTGGTGCAAAGTGGCCTTCCCAGGGGTAAAGGTATGGCGAGTAGCACGGCCGATATCGCTGCGGCAGTGGCGGCGGTATTTGAGGTGCACGGGCGTCCCATAGACCCCCATGAGATCGCAGAAATCGCGCTTTCGGTAGAGCCGACCGATGGGATAATCTTCGACGGTATTGTTGCCTTCGATCATCTTAAAGGGCGCATGCTTCAGGCCCTGGGCGAGGCGCCGCCCTTAGAGATTCTTGCTCTCGAGCCCCCGAAAGACCTGGATACTATACGTTTTAATAAAGATAAAGCGCGGCTAAAAGATACAGATAAGCTTTTTGTTAAGGAGGCCTTCGACATGGCGGTTGAAGGCCTTGCAAGCAATAACCTGCGGCTCATCGGAAGCGCCGCTTCGTTAAGCTCCATCCTTAACCAAAAGCTTCTCTATAAGCCGGAACTCGATGATGTGATGGCCGTGTGCAGAACCAAGGGCGGTCTCGGGGTAAACGTCGCCCATAGCGGAACGGTTATGGGTATGCTGGTAGAGAAGGGTTTTGGGCATCGCCTCTTTAACAAAGTATCGCACTATATCCCGCGCTCATGGGATGCTTACGTTGTGGAAGTGATCAACGGCGGCATACGGAGTGACCCGGCGGATACGCGGTATCCGCCGCGCAAGGCGACGGATGTTGCGGCATATGAGGCATTTGTAAACACATAATCCCGCGCTCCTTAGCGATACTGTGAAAGGATCGCAAAGATGTTAAGAAGTCGGTTAAAAGTTTAGACGTTGGTCAATAGTAATAAGTCGGTTAAACGTTTGTAAATACAGGTGGGCAAGTGAGTTTAAAAGATAAAGATAAACTAAAGAAACATGGGGGCAATGCCAGGCATCTCGCACGCAGTTTGGGGATAGAAGCCATAGACCTGATCGATTTTAGCTCAAACATCAATCCGTACGGACCGCCACTCGAAATTATCAACGCGATCAAGAACACCCTGGACAGCATAGGCGAGTATCCCGAGCAGGAGGCCGAGACATTTGCCGCCGAAGTAGCCGCGAAATTTGGGATAAGCCCGGAGAACGTTGTCGTCGGCAACGGCACCATCGAGCTTATCTATCTCATCCCGCGCGCCCTTAACGCTAAAAAAGCGCTCCTGCCGGTGCCGAGCTTTACCGAGTACGAGCTTTCGCTCATAAATGCGGGCGCTAAAGTTTTCTACAACAGTGCGCTTTCGGCGGACCGGTTGGTCGAGACCATATCAAATACGATGGCCGGTGTAGACATCGTGATAATCGGCAATCCAAACAACCCGTGCGGTTATAAAATAGAGAAAGACGACCTTCTTAATGCGGTCGATAGCAACCCGAACACGACCTGGGTGATAGATGAAGCCTTTATAGATTTCGTCCCGGATGGGATGGATACTACCCTTATCCATGAGGCATCCCGGAGAAACAACCTGATAGTGCTGCGCTCGCTGACAAAGATATACAGCATCGCCGGCCTGAGGCTGGGGTACCTGGTGACCGGCCCGGAGACTGCGCATAGGATACGCGAGGAGAAGTATCCATGGAGCATCAACTCCCTGGCGATAGCGGCGGGCAAAGCCGCCCTCAACGATGAAGGCTTTGTAGCGGACAGCGTAACCAAGCTGGCCGGCGAGGCACAGCGGTTTTATGTCGGCCTCTCGGGAATCGACGACCTTACACCGTTCAAGCCCGCCGCAAACTATATCCTCGTAAGAATCGAAGCCCAAATCACATCACCCGACCTTCAAAAAGCGTTGCTAACCAGGGGATACGTTATACGGGATTGCAGTTCGTACACGGGAATGGACAACAAATACTTCCGGGTGGCGGTAAAACGCCCGGACGATAACGATAAGCTTTTGGATGCATTAAGAAGCAGGGGGACGTTGTTAAGAGGAGAAACAGTTTGGTAGGGCACAACAGCTCGTTTCCACGAATACTTATAGCGGGCGCTTCGAGCGGCGTTGGTAAGACGACGATTTCGCTGGCGGTTATGGCCGCCCTGACAAGGCGGGGTCTTACCGTTCAGGGGTTTAAAGTGGGGCCGGATTTCATCGACCCAGGATATTATCAGATGGTCACAGGCAGGGCCGGGCGCAATATCGATACCTGGATGATCGGCAAGGAGGCCTCAAGAGCCTGCTTCGTAAACTCGGCATCGGACAGCGACATAACGGTTATCGAGGGCGTCATGGGGTTGTATGACGGGCGCGGAGACCTGTCGGAAGGCAGCACCGCCGAAGCCGCCAAGTTGATTGAAAGCCCGGTGGTCATAGTCGTAAACTGCGCCAAGATAGGGGCAAGCGCGGGGGCTGTGGCGGTTGGTTTTAAGAAGTACGATGAGGCCGTCAATCTGAAAGGGTTCATCCTCAACAACATCGGCAGTGACCGTCACGAGTCGATGGTGAAAACATCCGTCGAGCGGGCGACGGGATTGCCGGTGCTGGGGTGCGTGAAGCGAACCTCGCGAGTGAATATCCCCGAGCGGCATCTCGGCCTGGTAACTCAAACCGAAACAGACCCGGCCACCGATTACATAGACGCCCTGGTTGACCTTGCCGAGGAAAATATTAACCTGGATGCGCTTATTAACCTGGCGCATGAATCAGGACAAATTAAGCTTGATTACGACAACCTGTTTGCAAAGTATAAAGAACACGCGATACGGACACCCGGTGCGCGGCGCGTAAAAATCGGCGTTGCGCTGGATAAAGCGTTCAGCTTTTATTACCATGATAACTTTGACCTGCTTGCCGCACATGGGGCGGAGCTTGTGTTTTTTAGCCCGCTCGAAGACGAGCATCTTCCGGCCGGGCTGGATGGCTTGTATCTGGGTGGCGGCTATCCCGAAGTGTATGCCCGGGAATTATCCCAAAATCGTACAATGTCTGCCGAGATACGGCGGGCGGTTGAGGACGGGGTTCCGGTCTATGCGGAGTGCGGTGGCTTGATGTATTTATCCCGGGCCATTGAGAACTTTGACGGTCACGCATATAATATGAGCGGTGCGTTGCCTGTTAAGTGTAAAATGCAAAAGCGCCCCACATTAGGGTACCGTGAGGTAATCGCACGCGAGGATTCGGTGATCGCATCACGGGGCGATGTTCTCAGGGGGCATGAGTTTCATTATTCGTCCATAACCGGGGTTGGCAACCGACTTGATCAAGCCTATACGATGGATAACGGCTTTCAAGAAGGCTTTGTGTATAAAAACGCGCTGGCGTCGTACGTTCATATGCATTTTGCGGGCAACCTACGGGCGGCGGAGCGCTTTATCTCGATATGTCGGAGTACAAAAGGGAGTTAAGGGGATTCAATGAATACTGGGTTTATTGTATTGGGTCACGGGAGCAAGGTATCGGAGACGGTGGATATTCTCAAGGATATCACCGATTCCTTGAGGAAAAGGCTGCGGCTGGATGCCATTCACTACGCCGCGTTGCAGTTTAACGAGCCCGGTCTGCCTGAGGTAATAAACATGCTCGTTGAAGCCGGAACAAACGATATTGTTGTGTTGCCGCTCTTCTTAACGGATGGAAACCATGTAAGAGAAGACATCCCCGGCATTATCAACGAGGAGTGCGCGAAACATCCCTCGGTAACCATAAAACTGGCCTGCCACATAGGCGCCGATATGAGGATCACCGACATTCTGGTGGATAGGATTATAGGTATGATCGGTGGGACTCCCAGTTCAAACGGTGTGATGATCACAAAGCCGTCTGAAATCGAAGCGGAGAGCTTCAGGATCATCGAGACCTCGACCAATTTGAGGGGGTACTGCAAAGCCGAAAAGACGGTAATAAAGAGAATTATCCACGCGAGCGGCGATCTCTCGCTTATCGACGCGATCGATATATCCGAGGATGCGATAGATGCCGGTATAACGGCAATTAAGGATTCACGCCCGATCATAACGGATGTGCGCATGGTAGCGACGGGTATCAGCGACCGCATCAGCGTGATTCACGACAACAACGTTATCTGCAAAGTAGATGATAGCACGGTCGACAGCGAGGCGAAGAGGCGAGGCAAAACCCGGAGCGCCGTTGCGATGAGATCGCTCGCCGAGCATATCGACGGCGCAATCGTAGCCATCGGAAACGCACCTACGGCCCTCTTCGAGCTACTGGATATCGTTAAAGAAGGCGTTGCCAAACCGGCGCTCGTTATCGGCACGCCGGTTGGTTTTGTAGGGGCCGCCGAGTCGAAAGAGGCGCTCATGAACTCAGGCCTTGAATATATAACCGTTCGCGGGACGAGGGGTGGGAGCGCGATGGCCGCCGCGGCCGTAAACGCGCTTCTTAAGCTCGCATGCGGCGGGGATTGCGAATAGCGGGCTACGTGTGATGAGAACTGTAAGCAGGGCCGGTTTATTGAATAAAAAGCTCAAAAAAGGCTACACAACCGGTACATGTGCGGCGGCGGCATCGACCGCCGCTGTTAGCATGCTGTTTACGGGCGAAATCATACAACAAGTCGAAGTAACGCTACCCGGCGGACGCACGGTAACGCTTAAGCTGGTCGGGCAGGACATAGCTAGAGACAAAGATGAAACTACAAATAAAGAATCAGCCAAAGAATCAGATAAAAAAATAAATGTAGTAAGCGCCGCAAGCTGTGGCGTTGTAAAAGATGCGGGTGACGATCCCGACGTAACGCACGGCATGGTAATCTACGCTCGGGCCGAGCGACGGGGGAGCGGCATAACGATATCGGCCGGTGAAGGTATCGGAACGGTGACAAAGCCGGGCCTTTCGGTTCAGGTAGGCGAGCCCGCGATAAATCCCGTACCGCGAAAAATGATTATGGAAAACGTGAGCGGTGTGTTGCCGGAAGGCGAGGGCGTCGAGGTAACGATATACGCACCCGAGGGCGTCGAGCGTGCGAAAAAGACCATGAACGCCAAGCTTGGGGTTATCGGTGGGATATCTATCCTGGGAACAACCGGCATAGTAAGGCCGATGTCGCTCTCAAGCCTTATCGCATCGCTGCTGCCCCAGGTCGATATCGCAAGCGCACTTGGCTATAAAACGGTGGCGCTTGTCCCTGGAAATATGGGCGAGAAAGTGGCGAAAAACAAGCTCAAGTTCCCCGAGGACGCGGTTATACAGATGAGCAACTTTGTCGGCGACATGCTGGAATACTGCGCCAAAAAGGGAATCGAGAGGGTGCTGTTGCTCGGGCACATCGGTAAGATGGCAAAGGTCGCGGGAGGGTTTTTCGATACGCACAGCGGCAAAACCGATGACCCCGTTGAGATAATGAAGCGTCTGATACGGGGATACACGAAGGATACGGCGCCGATGATGTTTCTTTTAAGAGTAAACACGGCGGAGGAAGCTGCGGTCGGTCTATCTGAGATGGGGCAATCGCGCCTGCTCGATAAAATCGCCGAAGAAGTGACCGCCCGCGCGGTCGAGCGCATAGGCGGGCGCATAGAGATAGGCACGGCGATAACGGTGCTCTCAGGGGACATCGTTGCAACCGATGCTAGCGCAAAACATATTATAAGGGATTCAAAATGGTAACAGTGGTAGGCATAGGGCCAGGTCACCCGGATTTAATAACCCCGGCGGCACAAAAAATTATAGGCACGGCAGATGTTTTGATAGGCGGGAAGCGCCTGTTGGACTCGATTGACACCGCAGGCAAAGAAATCTTTTATATAACCGGCCATATCGATTCGGCGCTCAAGGAACTTGAGCGCAACAGCGACAAAAGCACGGTGGTAGTTGTAAGCGGTGACCCGGGCTTCTACAGCATCCTGCGAACCATTCGTAACCGTCTGCCCCATCTGCCCGTTAACGCGGTGCCCGGTATCAGCTCGGTTCAAGTACTGTTCGCCCTGATAGCACAGGAGTGGCAGGATGTCGCGTTCACATCCGTCCACGGCCGGTCGCTCGATGAGCTTGATAAGGTTACCGGGCACAATAAAAAGATTTGCCTGCTCACAGACGACAAGCTCACCGCCCCGGCTATTGCGCGACACCTGCGCGAACGGGGCGTTGGCGGGCGCGCGGTGGTGGGAAAAAACTTATCCTACCCCGATCAAGAGCTTATAGACACCACGGTCGAGGCGCTTGCAGAAATGGATGGGCTCGAGTCGTGTGTTCTTTATATAGAAGCAGCGATTGGCGATTAGCGAATAGCGATTAAAAAACAATTAGATTTCCCAATCGCTAGAAGGGACGGAGTAGTAATAAATGGCTTCACAGGGAAGATTATATGGGATCGGGATCGGTCCCGGGGATACGCAGTTGCTAACGCTTAAATCGGTCGAGGTTCTAAACTCGGTCGATGTGATATTCACACCCCGCTCGGCCCCAAAGCGCAACAGCATCGCACGAAAGATTATCGAACCGGCCCTTAAAGGGAAGGCGCAGATTATAGAATTGACCTTTCCGATGACCAAAGACAAGGGCGAGCTGGAATCGCACTGGTCGACGGCCGCAGCCGAGGTCGCGGGTATTTTACGTGAGGGAAAAAACGCGGCGTTCGTAACGCTCGGCGACCCGTTTTTCTACAGCACATATATCTACCTGTATAATAAACTAAAAGAAGAGTATCCCGAGGCGGATATCATAACGCTGCCGGGGATAAGCTCGGCGTTCGCATCGGCGTCGGCCGCCGGCGTCCCGATCGCAATCGGTGACGAGAAACTGGCGATAATCCCATTGCCGCGCGACACCGCCGCAATCCGCCCGTATCTCGAGATGTTTGATACCGTAATCATTCTTAAAGTCGGCGAAAAGCTGCGGGGCCTCATCGACGTGCTTACCGAGCTGGGCCTGCAAGATAACGCCGTTCTTGTCCAAAAAGTGTCCCAGAAGGGCAGCGAACGCATCATAACCGGCCTCTCCGGCCTCTCAGAAGCGGAACTCGACGAGGTAGGCTATTTGTCGACGGTTATGGTTAAGAAGAATATGTAATGGTAAATGGGTTAATTGGTTAATTGGTTAATTGGTTAATGGATGAATGGATGAATGGGTTAATTGGTTAATGGATGAATGGGTGAATGGGTTAATTGGTGAATGGATGCGGGTCTAGATAGCGGGTCTTGGTAGGCAGGTCTAGCGTGGGTTTTAAGGAAGAGTATCGCTCGATGTCATTCTGAAGGAGCGATTAGCAAATGGTGAACGGCGATTAGTTGTCATTCTTATAGCAAATAGCAAACGGCGATTAGATGTCATTCTTATAGCAAACGGTGAACAGCGATTAGATGTCATTCTTATAGCAAATAGCAAACGGCGATTAGATGTCATTCTGAAGGAGCGAAGCGACTGAAGAATCTTGGGTGCGGAAACCTTCTACGTGTGCAGGAGGGT
>Ga0210033_1001343_pt1 | contig 22639 bp, 18 predicted proteins | sample CryGeymeta201501_FD_185465 | JGI IMG/M metagenome (GOLD analysis project Ga0210033, IMG submission 185465) | Groundwater microbial communities from Crystal Geyser aquifers in Utah, USA - Crystal Geyser metaG 2015-01 (SPAdes) (version 2) | ecosystem: Environmental > Aquatic > Deep subsurface >... | reverse complement strand
GTGGCGGGGAGGTCTCGGGCGGTGGGGTGAGGGCGGAGGCGGCGGAGCCGCGCGGTCGAGGAACCCGGTGAGGGTCAGGGGCGTCCCTCAGTCTGTGGGCTTCTGCCCGAGCAGCGCCTTGAGGTTCGCCAGCTCTGCTGCCATTGCGTCGCGCTCCTGCTCGACCTGCTCCGAGCGCGCCTCAGCGGCCTCTCTCTGTTCGCGTTCGGCCTCCGCGCGCTGGCGTTCGACCTCAGCGCGCGTCTCCGCGGTGTCAGCGCGTTGGCGTTCGGCCTCAGCGCTGGCCTCGGCAACCTCTCTGCGTTGGCGCTCGGCCTCGGCGTTCGCGCGCTCCTCGTCCGCGCGCTGTTCGGCGTGCTCGGCGCGTCGCCGCTGCTCCTGTATGGGTGCCATGATCTCGGGGACCTCTCTGGCGAGGAGGGCTCGTGCGACGGCGCCATCTGCGCTTGCGGCTCGCAGGAGGTCGTTGACGTGGATGGGGAGGGCGAGTGTGGGGTCTGTGATGGAGGTGTCGGGTGCGAGGATGATCCAGGCGCAGGCGTCGCTGTCGAACTCGAGGAGCGTCTGCGAGCGCTTTCTGAGCTTGATGGCGAAGACGCGCCTGACGCCGCGCTGGAGGAGTGCGATGGCCTTGCGTGTGGTTACGGCCATGGACTGCTGGCTGACGATCTCGAAGGCGAGTGCCTCGAGCTGGCGTCCTCCGGTCTCGGGGTCTCGTGCTGCGGGGTAGATGGAGGCGTCCGGTGCGAAGTCGGTGTCTTCGCTGGCGCGGGTGAGCATGTCGATGGCGACGGCGAATCCTTCGGCGACGTGCGCGCTCAGCACGTAGCTCAACCGGACGTGTTGGGTGGCGTGCGGCTCGCCAGCCGGTGGGGTCATGAGGCGCTCTCCGTCAAGGAGCTCCCAACGGGCGCCCTCGGGGACGACGTGGTCGTCCACGGCGGGCAGGGGCGGGTTGGGGGGGTAGAGGCTGATGGTCACGGTCATGGCTCTCTCCGCTCGCTCGATGACTGCTCACGCGAACAGCATGTCGCCAGTATGCGTATGGCGAACGGCGAGTCAAGGCGGCTGGGGATGGCGACGCGACGGGGTCAGGTTGCTGCGGACCTGTCGCGATGGGTAGTTCGGCTCGATGGTGGGTTGAGGTGGTGCGGAGAAGCTCCCCCGCCGCTGCAACCGCGCAGCAAAGCTGCGCGGGCAGCGTCGACCCCTCGCAAGCGAGGGGTGCTCGGGCTCTCGTGAGGTCTGTTTGATCTCGGTGGCTGGTCGCTCCCCCTCCGCTGCAACCGCGGAGCAGAGCTCCGCGGGCAGCGGAGACCCCTCGTAAACGAGGGGTGCTCGGGCCCTCTCACGATCGAGGTGCGGGGTTCACGGGCTCGCTGACTCCGGGGACTCTGGCGCCAGGCGGCAGGATTGCTGGCCCACGAGCGCGAGCGGCGACGTGCAACCTGTTATAATTGTTCGTGAATTGCCAACCGTCGATCATGAGGGGGCCCGATCACCCCTCGCTTGCGAGGGGTCTTCGCTGCCCGCGGAGCTTTGCTCCGCGGTTGCAGCGGAGGGGGAGCGACCGGCCATCGAGATCAAACAGACCTCACGAGAGCCCGAGTACCCCTCGTTTACGAGGGGTCGAGGCCGCCCGCGAGGGCGTAGCCCGAGCGGTTGCGGCCGCGGGGGAGCTCTCCCGCACCACCTCACCCCCCTCCCTCGCCCCGCCCTCCAAACCATGCTACAACCCACCTCCCGACATCCGCCCCCCTCTCCCACCCTTGCGCCCTGTGAGCCATGCACCGTCACTCCTTGCCGAGCCTCCTCCGCCTCGCCCTTCCGCTCCTCCTGCTGGCGCTCCTGAGCGTCGCTTGCGGCGGGCCCCGGGTCACCCCGGCGCTGAAGCTCCCGCTCGCCTCGGTCGCCGCGCCGACAGACGCCCTTCAGGTCGCCAACGAGGGGTATTACGCCGCTCCGGACGCTGCCGCCATGCGTCGTGCGGTGGAGGAGGCCCGGGCGATCAACGCCGAGAGCGCGCTGTACCATGAGATCGCGGCCGATCTGGCCGAGCTGGAGGGGCGGACGGACGATCGGTTCGCGCACCTGCTGGCGGCCATCCGGGATCCGAACAACGACGTGGCGGGGCTGCACATCCGGCAGCTGGCTGCCGAGGGGCGGTCGGCGGCGCAGCAGCGGGAGCTCGTGGCGGTGTTGGAGAGCGTGGTGGCGGGGCATCTGTCGGAGCGGGTGCGGAGCGTCGCGGCGTTTACGCTGGCGCGGCTGTATCAGCTCCTGGACGCCACCGAGGACCTCGCGGGGCTCGCGCCGACGCTGGGCTTCCGGCTGCCGTTGGCGGTCATCGGGCCGTGGGACAACGACCAGGGCAAGGGGTTTGATGTGGAGTACCCGCCGGAGCGGGAGATCGATCTGGAGGCGACGTATCCGGGCGCGGTCGTGGACATCGGGTGGCGGCGGGAGTACCCGGTCGATCCGGTCGCGGGGCGGACGCACCTCGACTACCTGATGGAGCCGTACAGCTGGAAGGTCGCCTACGCCGTCTCGGCGGTGCGGGTCGCCGAGGCCGGCGACTACGAGCTTCGGTTGAGCACGAACAGTCCGCTGAAGATCTGGGTGAACGATCTGGTGGTCTTCGCCAACCCGAAGCATCGGACGGACTTCGAGTTTGATGGGTTCGTGGTGCCGGTGCAGCTGCGGCGCGGGGTGAATCGGGTGCTGATCAAGGTGGCGCAGCGGGACGATGGGGGGATCTTGCTGGCGAGGCTCACGGGGACCGGTGGGGCGCTGGCGCCGGAGGGGGTCTTCACGGCCGTGGCGCCCCAGACGGCCTGGGACGGCGGTGATCCGCCGGCCAGCGGGGTGGCCGACGACCTGACGTCGCTGGTCGCCACGATCGACGCTACTGGGCTGCGGGGGCTGCGCAAGGGGCACTACGCCGCGCTGTGGGCGGCCTGGACGGGGATGCGGACCGAGCGGATCAAGCTGCTCGAGCCCATCGCCTCCAGCAGCCTGCGTCTGCGGGTCGACCTCGCGCGGGCGCTGTGGTCCAACGAGGAGAGCGCCCGCACCGCCGACCTGCTCGACGCGCTGGACGCCGAGCACACCGACCTCGTGGACCTGCGGCTGCTGCAGACCCGGTTCTGGCTCGAAAAACAGCGGCGCAAAAAGGTGCGGGACGCGCTGCTGGCGATGAAGGAGACCTGGCCGGACCGGCCGGAGATCCTCGAGGGGCTCGTGGCGCTCTTCCGACGCGAGGCGTGGCTCGAGGACGAGTGCACCACGCTCGCCGAGCTGGACCGACGCTGGCCCGAGCACACGGGCGTCCTGATGCGGCTGGCCAGCTGCCTGGAGCGTCAGGACTATCGGGTGGAGCAGCACCGGGTGCTGCAGCAGGTGCTCGCGCTCGAGCCCAACCACCTCGGGGCGCTGCGCGAGCAGTACGACCGGGAGCTGCGCCACGAACACTACGGCGCCGCCGAGGTCGTCGCCCTCCGCATGGCCCAGCGCTGGCCCCACTCGCCGCACGGCTGGCGTCGGGTGGCGGACGCGCGTCGCCGTCGCGGGGATCGGGCAGGCGCCGAGGCCGCCTGGCGCGAGGTCATCCAGATGGTGCCCACCTGGTCCGAGCCCTACGAGCAGCTCGCCCGCCTGGCCTACGAGGCCGGGGAGACCGACAAGGCCGTCGCCCTCTGGCTGGATGCGCTCAGCCGCGACCCGGAGGACGAGGCCCTCGCCAACCGCATCGCCTACCTCAACCCCGTCGTGGAGGGTCCATGGGTGGCCGACATCCCCGACGAGGCCGCCATCGACGCCGCCGTCGCCGCCATGGCCGGCGTCAAGCTGGCCGACGGCGCCAACATCGTCGATCTGCTCGACCACGAGGTGACCAACTTCAGCGCCGACGGCAGCCAGAACCGCGTCGTCACCACGGTCCAGGCGGCCGTCAACGAGGCTGGCCGGGACGTCCTGACGCGCTACACGCTGCCCAGCAGCAGCGCTCGCATCCTGCACGCGTACGCCATCGACAGGGCGGGCAAGCGGTCGGAGGCGTCTTCGGTGCGGGGGCGCGCCGTGCGGTTCCGCAGCCTGGAGGTGGGCTCGATCGTCGTCGTGCAGTACCGCGTGGACGAGCGGGCGAGGGGCTATCTGCACGGCGAGCTGACCAACCGCTGGTACTTCCAGGGCAGCGGCATTCAGAAGGTCGCCGCGACCTGGGTGCTCTGGACCCCCGTCGCGCTGGACCTCACCGACTTCCGGATTGGTGACATCACGGTCGAGCAGGACGAGCGTGAGGGGCGGCGGCGCACGGCCTACGCCGCCACCGACGTCCCGCCCTTCACCGAGGAGCCCTTCGCTCCCGCCGCGGGCGAGTTCATCTGGCATGTCGTCGTGAGCTCGATCAAGGACTGGGGCGCGTTCTGGCAGTGGGAGGAGGCCCTCATGCATGACGCCTTCCGCTCCTCACCCGAGCTCGAGGCCCTCGCGCAGGCGCTCGGCGCCGGCGCCGACGACCCCAACGAGCGCCTGCTTCGCATCCAGACCTGGATCGCCGAGAACATTCGCTACCAGCAGGACTACGAGGGCTTCATCGAGGGCGTCCGCCCCCACGCCGCCCCGGTGGTCGTCTCCCGGCGCTACGGGGACTGCAAGGACAAGGCGGTCCTGTTCATCACCCTCGCGCGGCTCATCGGCCTCGACGCCCACTTCGCCCTGGTCCGCACGCGCCCCATCGGCCCGGCCGTCCGGGAGGTGCCCCACCAGCAGTTCAACCACGTCATCGTCTACGTGCCCGACCAGGAGGGCGTCCAGGCCCGCTTCTTCGACCCCACCGTGGACGCCCTCGACCCCCAGGTGCTGCGCGCCGACGACCAGGGCACCTGGTCCCTGGTCATGGACTTTGTCGCCAGGACCCACACCTGGCGCCAGATCCCCTTCCAGGCCCCCGAGGTCGACTACACCGACGTCAAGACCACCCTCGCCCTCACCGCCGACGGGGCGGTCAAGGGCCGTATGGAGCTGGTGGGGGTGGGGCGGTCGGCCCAGGGTGTCCGGCAGTCCGCGCGCAACGCGCAGCGCCTCCGCCAGCTCGTCCAGAACAACCTGGGCTCTGAGTACCGCGGCGCCACCGTCCTCAAGATCGATCCGGTCGAGGTGACCGATCTGCGCAAGCCCATGGCCCTGAACGTCGAGTTCGAGGCGCCCGCGCTCGGCCGTCGGGAGGGGCGGGAGCTCAGGGTCCGGCTGCCAGCGTCCTGGCCCGTCGCCCGCTTCTTCGACCTCGGCGAGCGCAAGCTGCCGATCGGCTTCGACCGGCAGCAACAGACCTCCTGGACCGTCGAGCTGGAGCTCCCGGCCGGGGCGACCGTCAAGCGCCTCCCCGCCGCTGGCAAGCTCGGCACCGAGTGCCTTGCGATCGAGCGTAAGGTACGGAGCGAAAAGGGAAAAGTTATCGTGTCCCAGACCGCCCGTGTGCAGTGCGAACGCATCACCACCGAGCACTACGGTGCCAACCGCGAGGCCGCCACGGCCATCGAGCGGATGCTCGACGAGGAGCTCGTCATCACGGTGCCGAAGTAGCACGGCGGGCCTCGGCCGCTGCGCTGCCACCCCATCCGCCCGCGTCGCTGGCGTCCAGAGGTGGGATCGGCTAGACCCTGGGCGTTCGCACGTGGCACGCCTACGCGCGACGTGCCCCGTCCACCCCACCGGGGGCGCCGTACCCCGAGCGCCGCCGCACCCCCGAGGTCGCTATGCACTTCGAGCTCCTGGAGGTCCACCGCGCTCCCGCCGATCTCGTGTCCGCGCGGGTCGGCGACATCACCTTCACGGGCGCCGTGATCGACTGGCGCAGCCTCACGCGCCCCGACCGCGCCTTCGTGCTCGACCAGATCGACGACGCCGCCCGCGCCTGGGTCGGCGAGCTGGATGGGGTCGTGGGCCTGCGGATCACCGACGAGTCGGGCTCGCCCCACCTGGAGCTCCGCGCCGAGGACGGGCCGTGGCGGGCCGCGCCGGCCCTCAAGACCTTGCCTCGCGCCGCCCAGGACGAGATCGACGCCGCGCTCGATGCCGCGCTGGAGAGCGTCCACGCGCTGCTCATCATCACCTGAGCGCGCCGCGATCGGTGGGGTCGGCCACGAAGGTGCGTTCGACCGTCGCGTCCCCGACGCTCGGCCATCGCCGGGGCGGCGCGCCGGCCGATGCGCTTCGGCGGCCCTCCCTGCCCGTCCGTTGGACATCCCGCCAAACAGTGATAGATTGGGCCCGGCAACCCCTGGAGCGTCGATGTTTGCGCTGTGCGACCGCTCCCTCGCGATGGAGGCGATCTTGGCAGACGAAGAAATGCACGGCGGAGAAGAGTGTCTACGGTGTGGGTCGTTGCTGCCCGCCGAGGACGAGGGGATCTGTCCGACCTGTGGCACCGACTTTGGTCGCGCCACGATCGCCATGCCCGCCCTCAAGAAGCCGTTGAACCCTGCCGCCGCGGCTGCACCGACCGCGTCTGCGCTCGACAAGGCCCTCGGCCCCGACGTCGTCCCGCAGGAGAACCCCAGCCTGCTCATCGCCCAGGCCCAGCCTGCCACGGGCCCGAGCACCGGCCTCAAGGTCGCGCTCGTGGTCCTCGTCGTCGCCATCCTTGGTGTCATCGCGCTGCTCGTGGTCCTGCTCACTGGCGGCGAGGACGTACCGGCACCCTCGGCGCCAGCCCCGGCCGAGGCTCCCGCGAAGGCCCCCGACGCCCCGAAGAGCGCCGCCGAAGCCCCGGTCGAGGCCGCTGAGGCTCCCGCCGAGGAGCCCGAGGCCGACACCGAGGCTCCTGTTGAGGCCGCCGAGCCCCTCGCTGACGACTCCGAGGCGCCCGCCGAAGAGCCGGGCGCGCCGACCGAGTAGCTCGCCGGTTCGGACCGCAGCCCATACTTGCCTCAATCTGACAATCCGTTCAGAGTAGGTGAACGGACGTGTCGTCGACTGCCTGGGTGCAGGGGCGAACCGTCCTGCCCGGGTGTCCCTCCGGCCGTCTGGCCAGACCTCGTCTGGCCCGGCCTCGCTGGATTGACACGGTGCGTCATTGTGGTTATCGTGCCTCCAACGACCGGATCAACGATCCGCGTGTCGGCCCCCCTGGCGCCGACGCGATCCGATGAGAAGGAGATGGCCATGGTTTTCGACCTCGGACGCAGAGCCGAAAAGGTGCGCAACACGGTGCTCGCAGGCTCCTCCACCGCCCTCGATGTGCTCTACGAGCTCACCGGACGGCGAGTGAGGGTCCTCCAGAAGGGCGCCGCCTTCCTCTACGACCTCTCGGTCCATGAGGAGGAGGTCGCCCCCGTCTCCTGGAGCCCTGATCTCCAGGCCGCCGATGACGCTCCCGCGAAGGCCGCCGCACCCGCCGCTGCCGAGGCTCCCGAGCCCGCCGCCGCCGAGGCTCCCGAGCCCGTCGTCGCCGAGCCCGCCGAGCCCGCCGAGCTCGAAGCCGCCCCCGCGACACCCGCCCCGGAGGTCGCTGTGGCACCACTGGCCGAGACCGCCGCGGACCCTCCTGCCCAGGAGACGCCCGCGCTCGCCGAGGCCCCCGTCCCCGAACCCGCCCTGCGCGAGGACCTCCCCATCGAGGGCTACGACGAGATGACCGTCAATCAGGTCATCCACGCCCTCGATGGCCTCGACCGTGACGCCCTCCTTGCGGTGCAGGCCCACGAGGCCGGCCACAAGAAGCGCGTCACCATCGACAGGGCCATCAGAAAATTGCTGGACGCGTAGGGCGTGGTAGCCTCCTTCGCGTCCAGACCCACGCCGGGCCGCTCTGCGGCGCAGACCCCGGCGCCCTTCGGCGCCGCGGTGCGTGGGCTCGTCGGATCAAGAGGACCCGATGGCGTTCGCGAAAGGTGTCTACATCCAGGATATCGACGGCAACCAGACCGTCGAGGGTGTCTTCCTCGTCCAGTCGCGCCAGACCGGCACGACCCGCAAGGGTGATCCCTTCCTCAAGCTCAAGCTCTCGGACAGGACCGGCATGCTCGAGGCCCGCGTGTGGAGCAACACGCCCGCCATCGCCGTGCGGTTCAACCAGGGGGACTTCGTCTTCCTGCACGCCCGCTCCGAGGTCTACCAGGGCATCGTCCAGCTCAACCTCATCGACCTCACCGTCGTCCCCGACGACAAGGTCGACCTCTCCGATTATCTCCCGGCCACGCGCTTCGACATCGACGCGCTGGAGGCCCAGCTGCGGGCGCTGGTCGAGAGCGTCGTGCGCTCCCCCTGGATCCGCACCTTCCTGATGAGCGTGCTCGACGACGGCGTCGTCCGGCCGCGGTTCCGGATCGCGCCTGCGGCCACGGTCAACCACCACAACTACATCGGTGGCCTGCTCGAGCACGTGCTGTCCATGGCGCGGCTCGCCCTCCAGATCGCGCGCCACTACGACCGCTACTACCCGGGCGCCGTCGACACCGACCTGCTCGTCGCGGGCGTCGTCCTGCACGACATCGGCAAGATCACCGAGCTGTCCTACGACCGGGAGTTCGCCTACACCGACGAGGGTGAGCTCATCGGCCACCTCGTCACGGGGGTCGGCCTCGTCCAGCGCATCGCCGACGCCATCCCCGAGTTCCCGCCCGACCTGATGCTCAAGCTCCAGCACCTCGTCGTGTCACACCACGGCAAGCTCGAGTTCGGCTCGCCCAAGAAGCCACGCATCATCGAGGCCATCCTCCTGCACGAGATCGACATCATCGACTCGCGCATGAACGCCTTCGCCAATCTCCTCGCGCATCGCGGCGCCGATCCCGAGGCCGAGGAGCCTGCCCAGGGCACCTGGAGCGAGTTCAGCCGCATGTTCGAGGTCAAGATGCTCCTGCCGCCCGAGAGCGGCTACCGCTGGGCCGCCCAACCGGACTTCGCCGCGTCGGATCTGCTCGGTCCGGGGCTGGCGGGACAGGATCTCGCCCCCGCGGGCGCCGCCCCGAGGGCCAACGGCACCCACGGCCGCGTTGAAGCGGCTCACCGCAGCCTCGCGCAGCTCAACCTGCTCGAGTAGAATGCCACGCCACCGACGCGCCGGCGGAAGACCGCGCGCGATCGTGGCGGCTTGACAGTAACACGGCACACGGCTATAAGCCTTGGGCTGTGAATTCGGGAGGTCGGACCGAGTGCATGGGGAGCGTGTGAACTTCGGGCCTATAGCTCAGTTGGTAGAGCAGCCGGCTCATAACCGGTCGGTCCCTGGTTCGAGTCCAGGTGGGCCCATGGCATACCCTGCGACACGGGGCGCTGGAGCTGTTGCCCAGCCGGGCAACGTCCGGCGACTCTCCGCACAAGCCTTTGATATGAGCAATCTTTTTCATCGTTCTTCTGCAAGCGCCTGGCGGTCAAACCCCCAGGCGCTTACAGCTTGGGACACGAACCGTGATGTGACGGAGCGAGGCCGTCGCTGACGGCACGCTCGGGGACTATGAGGTGACCATTGAAGGATCAACTTAAGCTGCTTCGCAACGCGCAGTCCATCGACCTCTACCTCGATGAGCGGCATCGCGCGAAGGAGGAGATCTTCCACCAGCTCCAGGAACACAAGGCGACGCTCAACATGCTCGCCGTGGACCTCGACAGCCAGAAGGCGAGCCTCGGGGAGACGATCGAGCTTCGCGCCCGTCGCGAAGAGGAGCTCCAGGAGGCGGCGGAGCGCCACACCTTGAGCAAGGAGCGCTTGATGAGCGTGGCCTCCACCAAGGAGTACAACGCCGTCGAGAAGGAGATGGAGAGCCTCAAGAAGAAGACGGACGAGACGCGCGAGCAGCTCGACCATCTCAAGGAGGCCATCGAGATCAACGAGCGCGCCATCGCCGAGAAGCAGGACAAGATCGCCGATCTCACCCGCCAGATCGACGAGGTCGAAAAAGACGCCGAGGGCAAGATCGCCATCCTCGACAAGCAGATCGACGAGGCCAAGGTCAAGCTCAAGGAGTCCCGCACCAACCTGAAGTCCAACGTCGTCCGACGCTACGACTTCATCCGCAGCCGTCGCCCCGGTGAGGCGATCGTGGGCGCCCGGGACGGCTACTGCACGGGCTGCTTCATGTCGTTGCCGCCGCAGCTGTTCAACCAGGTCCACCGGGGCAGCACCCTGGAGATCTGCCCGTCGTGTCAGCGCATCCTGTTCTACCAGGACGACGACACCGACGCGGCCGACCAGAGCGGTCAGGCCCAGGCCTGACCGCGCGCCGACGCCGGACGCTCCTCGTCCGACTTCGACGCCGACGTTCTCGAGATTCACGAGACGATCGCTGGTGGTCGGGCTTCGGCCCGGCCACGAGAGGAAAGTCCGGGCTCCATAGAGCAGGATGGTTGCTAACGGCAACCGGGGGCGACCCCAGGGAAAGTGCCACAGAGAGCAGACTGCCTCGCTGGCGTTTCGGCGCTCGAGGTCAAGGTGAAAGGGTGAGGTAAGAGCTCACCGGGCCCTGCGGTGACGCAGGGCCGCATGGTAAACCCCATCCGGAGCAAGACCGAACAGGGACGGGGGGCTTCGGCCTCCCCAGGCGGCTCGTCTGCTGTGCCCGGGTATGGTCGCTGGAGCCTGGTGGCGACGCCAGGCCTAGATGAATGATCGTCCACGACAGAACCCGGCTTATTGTGGGTCTCGAGAACGACGGCGCCGAGGTCATGACCGACCGGCGTCACACAGCTTCCAACGTGGGATCGGCGTGAGGTGTTGACGGTGACCGGCCGCGACGCCTGCTCCCCGCTTCGAGCGGACGGCCTCAGGGCGCGTCCGGCTCCGCCGGCGTCGGGCTCGACGCGTCGGGCTCCGCCGCCGGGGCTGGCGCCGGGGCCTCGGGCGCCGGGCCGCCAGCGTCGGGCGTGGGACGGCCGGCCGGGGCGGCCCCGACGTCGGCGAACCGTTGATCGACGGCCTCGCTGCCGCCCTTGCGCATCATCTCCCGCTTGATCTCGTCCTCCTGCTGCTTCTTCTTGCGCTCGGTGAGCAGGACGTTGAGGTGGGCCTCGAGCACGTTGACCTCCTGCGGGTCGAGCAGCGGGCAGGCGACGATCTCCACCCACGCCACCCCTTTGTCCGCATCAAACACCTGATCCATCAGGGTTTTCCGAGGCCAGATGACTCGTGGGTTCGGCAGGTTGACCACCCGCTCGCCCTGCGGGAAGGTCTTGAGGACCTTGACCCCCTTGTTGGCCGGGGGGACCTTGAGGAAGAAGCTCGAGACGTCGGCCAGCGCCAGGCACGCGGTGCCTTGCACGTTGTAGACGGCCGGGGCGCCGTCGGCGGTGACCTCGATCTCCTCGATGAGGGCGCCGTCCTTCGTGCGGGTGACCACGTGGGTGGTGCCGCCGTAGATGGGCCGCCGCCGGGCGTCCTCGGGCGCGACCTCGAAGGGGGTGCCTCCGTCCAGGGTCACCTCCACCGGCTCCTTGCCCATGTTCAGGACGTAGAGCTCGGTGCTGTCGAAGGCCAGCACGCGCCAGGCGAACGGCCCGACGCCCAGCAGCCACGTGATCAGTCCAAAGGCGAGCACGCCGCCGAGAGCCACGAGGCTCCAGGTCAGCACCGCACGTCGGGGAGAGGGGGGCGCGAGGTCGAGGTCGTCGTGCTGCACGTCAGCTCCGGGTGTGTGGTCGGCGTCGCCGCGGGGGCGATCCCCCCGGCGACGACCTCAGGGAGCGGTGACGGTGATGGAGTACGTGAACCCCGGGTCGCCGTTGCCGTTGCACTCCCAGATGGCAAAGAGACGTTCGTCGGTGGCCATTCCGACATTGGTCCAGCCGCGCGTGAGGTTGGCCCCTCCATCGGCGCATCCGAAGCTCGTGTAGGTCGCCTGGTTGCCATACGCGTTGAGCGGCGCCGCGACGATCTCGAGGTCGGCGTTGCCGTTGACGTTGACCGTCAGCGTGGGCGCGATGGCGGGGTCGGCGCTAAACCGGAAGAAGTGCATCTCGCCACGGGTGGCCAGCGTCCCGCTGCTCGTGAGGGTCTGGCCAGCGGTCAGCGTGCCGAGCTCGGTCGGCTCGAAAGGGTGGGTCTCCCAGGCCAGCTCGTAGCCGTAGTCGTCGCCGCCGACGTAGGGCCCGACGGGCAGGTTGACGAAGTTCACTGCGTCCTCGACGGCGACGAACATGTTGAGATCATTGACGAACGGGTAGATGACCCGGTGCCGCGTCTCTGACTCGCCGTCGGGCGTGAAGGCGAAGGCGACCGTACCGGTGCCGTTGCTGATCGACATCACCGGATCCGCGAGGCTCCCAGGCCGCTTGCGCAGGATGAGGTCGACCACCGTGCGGGGCTCGCCGATGAACGAATAGACGTCGAGGTCGCCGGCCTCGACGTTGTTGCCGTCGTACTCGATGACGTGGAGCTCCCCGTCGATGGTGGCGTGGAACGCGCGCGCGCCTTCGTCGCGAAGATCGAAGGCCCCCTTGGGCTCGGCGTGGAGGCAGCCAGCGACGCAGTCGGCGAAGTCCTGCGTCTCCGGGGTGGCGCCAGCGGTCGTTCCGTTGTTGGTGGGGTTGTTGGTCCCGTTGTTGGTGCCGTTGTTGGTCCCGTTGTTCGTTGGATTGTTGGTGCCGTTGTTAGTGGGGTTGTTGGTTCCATTGTTGGTCCCATTGTTGGTCCCGTTGTTGGTTTCATTGTTGGTCCCGTTGTTGGTCCCGTTGTTCCCGGTGCTCGCGGGTGGGTCTTCGTCACCGCAGCCCGCGAAGAGGCCAAGGGCTGCGAGCGAGACGACGAGGACGCGGAGGAGCTGGCGTGTGGACATCTTCATGGTCGATGGACCTCCGTAGAGTCAGATGATGGCGCGGGGCGACCCTGGTGGCGACGACCGCAGGCCCTTGCGCGGTGGCGCAGGGGGTGTCTCCAGTGCCCTGATCGCGCATGACACAACGCGGGGATTGGGCGCAAGCACAAGAAGACTACAGGCAAGCGGCCTCCCGCTCAACCGTGAAGCGGTCCGGAGCGCGGCACGGGGCCCGGTGAGCGCCATCGCGCCAGTGGAGGACGCGCTCAGCCGCGGAAGACAAGGTAGAGGAAGATCGCCCAGGGCAGGAAGAACGCCGAGATCAGCCCGCCGATCAGCGCGTAGCCGACGACCTTCGACATCGTGGTGGATGGCTGCCGGACCAGGGCCGAGGGCGTCGTCGGCGCGTTCACCAGCTCGAGCTGGGCCGCCTCGGCGACGCGGCGCTCGGAGGCCGCCACGGGCACGTGCGGCGCGGCGGTGTGGAGCGCCGGGCGCTCGGTGGGGCGAGCGTCCGCGGAGGAGACCACGGCGTGCGTGGCGTCGACCTCCGCGCGGTCCGACCCGTCGCCTTCCGTGTCGTCCTTCACCTCGGCGCGCTCGTCCGAGGCGTCCGACGCGCCGTTGGCGTCGTCGTCCTCGTCCTCGTCCTCGATGATGGCCGCGTCGGCGCTCGCGCCAGGGGCGGGGCTGTCCGCGTCCGTCTCCCCCGAGCGGTCGGGCGCGGCGGCGGTGGCGCCGGTGGCGTCCACCGTGGCGTCGAGCGGGGGCAGCTCCAGCTCCACGTCCTCCGGCTCCTCCACGCGCGCAAAGCCGAGCACCTCGTCGCGGATGATCTCGAGGTTGCGTGCGTTGGCCTTGAACAGGGTGTCGAACACGTCGCCGATGAGCGGGATCAGGCCGAGGGTGACGTCGAGGGCGATGTTGCCCGTCATGCGCAGCAGCTGACCGGGCCGCGCACCGAGGCGGATGCCCTCGATCAGGAAGTAGATCGAGATCGCGCACGTCACGACGTCGCCCGCGAACGGGATCAGCCCGATGAGTGGGTCGAGGCCAAGGCGGAATCGCGTGCCCGGGATGGGCACAAGGTCGTCCATGAAGTAGGCCACCTGCTCCAGCCGCTCGAGCACCACCCGATCGCGGATGTCCAGCCGCTCGCGTGGGTCGGTGAGGTACTCGGCCGGCAGCGCGCGACCGAACACCCCCGCGTGCGCCTCCGTCCGCACGTCGACCTCGACGGGCTCCGGCTTGCGCAGGTCGATGCCGAGCCCGAGGGTGTGGCGCCGCGTGCTGCCGCGGGTCGCGTCCAGCGTGCCGGGCGTCGGCGCCTCGATCTGGAGGCCAAGATTGCCGGACGGGGCCCGGGCTGCCGTTGAAGCCGACGAGGGCGTGGGGGCCGCGCTGGCGCGCTCGGGGACGCGCTCGACGGTCTCCGTCTCGACGCCGACGCCAACGGCCTCAGGGGCGTTGTGCTGGCTTTCGGTCATGACCTCTCGGGGCAGGCGGACGTGGGTGGAGCCTCGCGCGCCAGTCAGGGCGGCGATCAGGATGCAAAGCCCCTCGAAACTACGCATGTGGACCGATTTGTCCAGAGCGACGGCCACGCCGGTCACACCAGCGCGTTCACCGTCCCGGCGTCGATGGTGAAGATGCAGCTCGACATCGTCTGGGCGATCATGTGCCGCACGAACTCGGGGTCGAGGTCTCGGGGGATGCCCATGATGCGCCGGTAGGGTGCGCTCCCAGCCTCCTCACGCTCCCCGAGGGCTGGCAGATGTCCACCCCTGGCCTGAGAAGCCATTCGGAAAATAGATGCCGATGGGTCCGACGTAGATTCTGTTTCCAGGTGGCGTCTGATGGGAGGGAGTGGGCCCAGAGGCCCATGACCGAGCAGAAGACACACCTGGGGACAGATGATACGAGGAAACGAGGTATATATTTTTCGAACGGCTTCTGAACTCGCCGGGCAGCTCCGCGCAGCTCCGTGCTGTCAACAACCGGCCATGACCTTCCGAACGGCTTCTCAAGGGGCGTGGGCGTGGTGCGGCGCCTCACCCGGCCGAAGGTGGCTTCGTCCGAGGTGATTGGCGGGTCCGCGGGGAACGCTGTTCGCCACGCTGGCGAGGGAGGTTTCCTTGACGTTGGTGTCCTGGTCCATCATCAAGGAGTGAAGGGCCGACCTCCGTGAATCCAGTCCGGGACACACTCATGATTCGCAAGCTGTCCATCAAGTCGTTCAAGTCGTTGCTCGATGTCGAGATCGAGCTGGGGCGGATCAACGTCTTCGTCGGCGCGAACGGGAGCGGAAAGAGCAACCTCCTGGAGGCGCTGGGGGTGCTCGGGGCGGCCGCGAGCGGGCGTGTCGATAGCGGCGCGCTGTCGTCTCGTGGCGTGCGGCTTGGTCTCCCGGTCATCTACAAGTCCTCGTTCCGGGGGACGACGACCCGCACTTCGATCGGCTTCGAGGCGAGCAGCGAAGACGCGGCCTTTGCGGTCGAGCTGCTGAATCCCCTCAAGGAGCCCGCGCCCGCCTGGGCGTTCAAGAACGAGGCTCTGTCCGAGAGCGGCAAGCGCGTGCAGGGACGCTCCCCTGCGAGCGTGCAGCGCCTCCGTCCAGATCTTGGCTGGATCGCCAGGTGGGCCGTGGAGCTGGCGCCCGAGCGGCCGGCGGCGCGGCTGCTGGAGGAGCTGGCGGCCTATTGCATCTACGCGCCAGACACGCGCACCTTGAGGAGCCTCGTCCCTGACATCCATACGGGCAACCCCGTGGGTCTCGCCGGTGGGCGGCTGCCCGAGGCGGTGCGTGAGCTCCTGCACTTCGCGCCCGACCAACTGCAGGAGCTGTTGGCGCTGATCGGTTGGGCCGATGCGGTTGAGGTGCGCAAGGCCGGGGCAGAAGTGCCGTTGTCGCCGTGGGTGCCGCGTGCAGGGGAGATCCTCCTCTTCCGCGATCGCTATATGGGCGATCGTCGAAACTCGCTCACCGGCTACGATGCGAGCGAAGGCGCGCTCTATGTCTTGTTCGCTGCGGCGCTGGCGCTGCTCCCCGATGCTCCCCCGGTCTTCGCGATAGACAACGTAGATCAGGGACTGAACCCGCGGCTGGCGCGCGCTTTCATCCAGCAGCTCTGTGGTTGGGTGCTGGACGCAGCGGATCGACAGGTCTTGATGACGACCCACAATCCTCTTGTCCTCGACGGACTTCCGCTGGATGACGACGAGGTGCGGCTCTTCGCGGTCGGCCGGTCGCGGAAGGGGCGTACCACGGTGACGCGGATCAAGGTGGACCTGAACCAGCTTCAACGCGACGGTGAGCTGTGGACCGTGTCCAGGCTCTGGGTGATGGGGCACCTCGGGGGGATGCCAGATGTTTAGGGTGGCGATCGTCTGCGAAGGTCCCACCGACCGGGCCATACTCGAGGCGATCCTCGATCACTACCTCATGGACTATGAGCCGCTGCCCCTGCAGCCGCCCCAGACTGCCATCGGTGGTGACAATGGGCCGTTTGGGGGTGGGTGGCGTGGGGTGCAGCGGTGGTGCGAGCAGGAGGGGAGGGGGCACCTCGACACCGTGCACGCAGATCTCCTGATCGTTCAGGTCGACGCAGACGTGGCCACGGAGCTGGAGTGTGCTTCGCCGTGCCCCCCCCCCGAGACAACGACGACGGCGTTGCGCGAGGTTGTCATGGGCTGGCTCGGTCTGAACGTCCTCCCCGATGATGTGGTGTTGTGTGTGCCGTCCATGGCGTCGGAGACCTGGGCGCTCGTGGCGATCTTTCCGGGAGCTGCGGAGGTGGTCCCCTGTGAGCCCCCACCGGCGGACGGCCAGTGCATTGAGTGCCGGACGGACATCAAGTCTTGCCTCCGTGTGCTCGGCAAGCGACTCAGGCCGAAGCTGGTGGAGGGGGGCGAGCTCAAGAACAATGCGCGGGGCTACGAACAGCAAGCCAAAGCGATCACGACGGGATGGCCGCGCGTGCTCACGGCGTGCGGTCAGGCCGCGCGATTCGACCGGGATGTGCGGCCTGCTTTGGGGCGGTGAGGTCCGACCCGTCCTCCTCCCCGGTCCTGCCCCCCTGACTGTCCAGGACTGCCTCAATGCGAAGCCCCGGGCGCACCACCCCACGCGGACGTTGGTCCCGGCGCCCCGCTCCTGTATACTCCCCTGCGAACGTGCCGGCGCCGCGGTGTGGACGCCGCGGCGGAGCTGGAGTCAGGAGGACGCCGCGAGGGCCCGGTCCCAGCGTCGGTGATCCCCTGACGAGACTTCGGTGAGAGAGCGGGATGGAAAGGTCGTGGGTGAACAAGTCCCTGCGTGCGCTGATCGGGCTCGGCGTCGCGGCCGGGCTGGTGATGGCGTCGTCGGTCGCGGTGGGGCAGGACCTGCCGGAGGATGACCAGGTCAAGTGGGAGCGGCAGATCAGCTACCTGACCTCGCTGATCGACGCCGAGCCGTCGGTGCCCCTGCACTACATGCGCATGGCCCAGGCCTACGTGCGCCTCGGCCAGGAGCAACGCGTGCTGCAGTACACGGACGCGGCCGTGTCGCGGGGCGGCAGCCGGCAGGCGGCGGACATCCTCGTCGGTGACTTCTACTCGAACCAGGGGCGACACGCCGAGGCGCTGCGGCGCTACATGCAGGTGCTGAACGAGGCGCCGACCCAGGCCCATGTCCTCACCCATGTCTGGCTGATCGCCCAGGCGGCCCGCCACGACCCGACGGTGCGACTCCCCGTGGGGCTGCCGGAGCTGCGGGAGCTGCTCAACAATCGCGGCTACTACATCGCCGACGGCGTCGTGCGAAACGGCGGCGACGGCAGCGCGGCGCCGAACGCCAAGCCTCAGATCGCCAACGGAAATCGACGGCTGCAGAGCGGCGACTTCACCGGGGCGATCGGCGCCTACGAGGAGGCCGCCGCGATCGACGCATGGGACCCCTCGATCTATCGGGCGCTGGGCGTGGCGTACGCGCGCCAGGCGGACAATGAGCGCGCGGTCGGGGCCTATCACCTCTACATCGCGCTCGCCGACGCGGGCTCGCGGGAGGTGCCGCTGGTGCGTGAGATCATCTTCGACTACTACAAGCGCCAGCGCTGATTCAGTCCACGGCCGAGGCGCCGAGGCGCGCGTCGAGCGCGGTCAGGTAGCCGCGGATGTTGCGAGCGTTCTGGCCGAGGTCGCCGGGCGCGTCCTCGCCCTGGCTCAGCACGTGGACGCGGGAGACGAACTCGTTCTTCTTCTCCACCCGGATGGTGACCTCGTGGGTCCAGCCGGTGACCTCCATGGTCGTGCGCGCCTTGATCTGCCCCCCCACCGGATCCTTCTCCACGATCTCCCACAGCGGCTGCTCCTCCGCCGCTCCGACGGCCTCGCCGAAGACCCGGTCGTAGCCGAGCTGGTAGGTCTTCGGGCGCAGGTCGGGGTACTGGAGCGTCTTGCCGGTCTCGACGCGGTTGATCGTCGGCCAGATGGACGCGATGATCAGGGTGGTCGTGCACAGCAGTACGACAAGAATCCCGAGTCCCAACAGGAGGTTACGGATGAGCTTTCGGTTCATGGCGAGGCTACTTCTTGACGAAGCCGGCGTTGAATTCAATCGCGGCGGTCATCAAACTGGCGAACGGGAGGTTGTCGTGGGGCGCGTCTTCGGCGCAGGCGATCTCGATGGAGCCGAACGTCGTCAGGCGCTGACGCACGCTCGCCTCCCCGCTGGCCACGTACGAGAAGGGGATCTCATGGCCGGGCCAGTGGAGCTGGTAGAAGTACTTGCGACAGTCGTTCGAGACGACCTGGGTCTCCCCGCCGTGGTCGACCAGCGAGATGGGCTCACAGGCCTCCGGGGTCCCCTCGAGCAGGAAGGCGTAGAGGCGCCGGTCGTAGCTCGGCCAGCCGCCCACGCTGGGGCAGGTGCAGCCGTTGGTGCCGTCGCAGCCGGGGTCGGTGTTGGATCGCGAGAGGTGGCGGGTGGCGTAGAACTCACCCGGCAGCCCCTCGAAGACGACGAAGCAGCCGTTGTCGTGGAAGTAGTCCCCGCCGTCGCTGAACCGCGCGAACGCCAGCACGTTGCTCGGCGGCGCACCGCTGGTGCAGTCCCAGGCCGGCACGTCGACGTCAGCCGCGTTGGTCGTCGGGCAGGTGTCGTCGCCGGGGTCGCAGTTCTCGTCGAGGTTGTCGCCGCAGACGTCATCGGCGCCCGGGCTGACCCAATCGACCGCGTCGTTGCAGTCCCCCTGCTGCCGCGCGTACCCTGGCAGCTGGTCGGTCGCCCCGACGCACTGGTTGGTGCTCGCCGCGCTCGTGCCGAAGCCGTCGCCGTCATTGTCCGCGTACAGCGTCGTGTCCGCGCAGCCGTTGTTGGCACCGTTGTTGGTGGCGCCGTTGTTCGTGGCGCCGTTGTTCGTGGCGCCGTTGTTGGCACCACCGTTGTTCGTGGCGCCGTTGTTGGTGGGCGAGCCGTTGTTGGTGGCGCCGTTGTTGGCGGTCTCGCCGACATCGACCGCCTCGCCGCCGCAGGCGGCGAGCAGGGGTAACAACAGCAGGAGGGTGGAGCAGCGGGTGGACTTCATGGGGACCTCGCAGAGTCGTGACGGAGACGGTGACGGTGCACCGGGGCAGACTATAGCGCAAGGGGCAGGATGAACAAACCACCCGAGAGGTTCGGCGGTGACGCAGGGCGCGGGCGGGTCGGGCCGCGCGTGGCGTGGGCGACATGGTGCGGGGTGTGGGGGCTGTGCGCGTGGGCGTTGGCGCTCGCGCTCGTGGGGGGGGCCTGCCGGGATCCCGCCGAGCTGGACCCGGAGGCGCCGGCCGAGCCGGCCAGCGTCGCACCTGCGGCCCTGGCGCCGGTCGTGGACGCTGCCCTTGACGGGCTCCCGGTGCCCATGGCGCGCGACGGAGCCTTTCGGCGAGGCGTGTCGCTCGGGTTGTTCGTCAGCACGGACGCCGCGGCCGAGCGGCGGTCGATCTACGCGACGCTGCTCGATGAGATCGTCGACGTGGGCGCCACGGACGTCCAGATCGTCGTGCGCTGGGCCCAGGCCGACGTGGGCGCCACGGCCATCGGCCCGAAGGACCGCCTCACCCCCGCGGACGAGGAGCTGACCTGGGTGGTCGAGCAGGCCCACACCCGCGGCCTCCGCGTGTTCCTCATGCCGATCGTGCACCTCGAGACTCGGGGCAAGCGGGAGTGGCGAGGGACGCTGCGGCCCCTGACGCCCGAGGCGTGGTGGGCGAGCTACGGCGCGTTCGTGATGCACTACGCCAGACTCGCCGCCGCGTCCTCCGTCGACCTCTTCGCCGTGGGCAGCGAGCTCGTCTCGATGGAGATCGAGGAGGCGCGCTGGCGGGCGTTGATCGGCCAGGTGCGCCAGGTCTTCAAGGGCAAGCTCACCTACTCGGCCAACTGGGACCACTTCGAGCCCATCGGGTTCTGGGATGCCGTGGACGTGGTCGGCGTGACCGCCTACCAGGAGCTGTCCAGGCGTCGGGGGCCCTCCGAGAAGGAGCTGGAGCAGGGCTGGGGGCCCTTCGTGGGACGGCTGCGGGGCTGGGCCGCTCGCCAGGGGCACCGCTACCTCTTGACCGAGGTCGGCTATCCCTCCAACCCCTTCGGCGCCTTCCGGCCGTGGGACTACCGCCCGCGCGGGGAGCCCGATCCCGCCCTGCAGCTCCGGTGCTACCGAACCATGATGCGGGTGTGGCACGACGACCCGCGCCTCGACGGCCTGTTCGTCTGGAACTGGTTCGGCTTCGGGGGACTGGAGGACCGGGATTACACCCCGCGCGGCAAACCCGCCGCCCGCGTCCTCCAACGATGGTTTGAGGACTCCCGGGTGAGCCCGGCTGCGACGGAGTCCAAGGCGCCGTGATGAGAGGGGACGCAGAAGAATCGTGCCGCGGTGAAGATTCTTCTTCCGGTTCGGGGAGGGTGTGTGCTATGGTCCATTTCCGGTGGACGTTTTCACGTCGACCCGCGGGCAGCGCTCGGCAAGGCCCCCCCCCACTTCCCGAGCGCGCCCGCAAACCCCCCTCTTTCATGTCTTCCCTGTTCTTACGTCTACAACCTCTCCTCGTGGTCAGCCTCGTCGCTGCCTGCGGTTCCCCCGTGGTTCCGCAATGTCGCACAGACGATGACTGCTCCAGCTCGAGCACCTGCATCGATCGTCGCTGCGTCGCCCCCGAGCTCCCTGACGTCGGCGACGCCGACGTGATCGACGACGCCCCCGATACCGACGACACCTTCGATGCCGACGAGGTCGGCGACGCCCCCGACGCCGCGACGATCGACGCCAGCGAAGGCGCCCGGATCGCCGTGGAGCCGACGTCGATCCAGTTCGGCGAGGTGCCGCTGCAGCGGACGGCGGTTCAGGGGGTGACGGTGTCGAATGTGGGGAGCGCGGCGCTGCAGATCGTGGATGTGCGGCTGGCGGGCGCGAGCACGGCAGGCTTTGAGATCCTTCGGCCGTTGGAGCCGCGGGGGACGTTGGAGCCTGGCGAGTCGGTGCTCTACGACGTCCGGTTCCGCCCCCGCGTGCTGACCGACGGCGTGACGCCCTACAGCAACGAGCTGGTGTTCGCGAGCTCCGATCCGATGTCGCAGTCCACCCGCGTCGCGCTGGAGGGGATCGCGACGGCGCGGCCGGCGACGTGCGTCGACTTCCATCCGTTCACGTCCTCCGAGCTGGGTTTCTTGCCCCAGGGGGAGAGCACGACGCGCTACCCGACCTTGCGCAACTGCGGCACCGGGCCGGTGACGGTTCAGGCGCTGACGTGGGTCGGCGCCACGGGGGAGCTGTCCGTCCAGGTGACCGACGGGGGGCTGCCCCGGACGCTGGAGGCCGGGGCCCGTCTGCCGCTCGTGCTCACCTACGCGCCGACCTCGAACCGTCCGGTAGAGGCCCGTCTGTTGGCCGAGACGCCGGAGCTGGAGACCTTCGCGATCTTCGAGGTGTGGGGCGGGCCGGTCTGCCCGACGGCGCGGGTCATCGGCAGCGTGGGCGCCACGCGCGGCCTGACGCGGCTGCTCGGTGAGACGGGCCAGACGGTGCGCCTCGACGGGACCAACAGCCTCGATGAGGCGGGGGAGGAGCTGCTCTACCGCTGGAAGATCGTCCCGCCGGCCGGCAGCCGTGAGCTCCAGGTCGCCCCGGGCCTGGACGTCGCCTCCCTCACCCTGGTGCCCGACGTCGCCGGCGAGTACGCGGCCAGCCTGGAGGTCGAGAGCGTCGCCAGCGGGCTGACCTCGTGTGAGCCAGCGGTCATGGTGCTCGACATCGCACCGAACCCGGCCCCGATCCGCTTCGAGCTCACCTGGGAGGGCGACGCCGACCTCGACCTGCACGTCAAGCGCAGCGCGTTGAGCGGGGAGTTCACCGCCTTCGGCTACCTGGGCCCCGACGAGCCCAACCTCAACGATGTCTTCTACGACAACCGAGCCCCCGACTTCGGTGTGATCGGCGCCACCTGGGACGATCCGCGCCATGGGGGCGATGCACGGGCGCCCGGCCCCGAGACGGTCACGTTCGCTGCGTTCGAGCCCGGTCGTCTCTACAGGGTCGGCGTGCAGTTCGCGTTGCCTGGCACCACGGCGGTCACGGCCACCCTGAAGGTGACCGTCAACGGCCAGGAGCGCATCTTTCGGAGGGAGCTGACCGAGTTGGCCCGCTACTGGGTCCCCGTCCAGATCGTCGGCGAGTCCGGCGCGCTGAACGAGGTCGATCTGCTGGAGGAGTGAGAAGCCGTTCGAAAAATATATGCCTTGTTTCCTCGTGTTTTCTAGACCGTCGTGCATCTCGGTTGAGCCCGCGATGCAGGGTCTTCTGCGAGCTATTACAGTTCGCTCGTCTGGGGCGTGTTGAGCCCGCGACGCAGGGCCCTCCCTGAGCTGACGC
>Ga0210033_1001338_pt1 | contig 22673 bp, 12 predicted proteins | sample CryGeymeta201501_FD_185465 | JGI IMG/M metagenome (GOLD analysis project Ga0210033, IMG submission 185465) | Groundwater microbial communities from Crystal Geyser aquifers in Utah, USA - Crystal Geyser metaG 2015-01 (SPAdes) (version 2) | ecosystem: Environmental > Aquatic > Deep subsurface >... | reverse complement strand
GTCGGTGAGGACGCGGTGGAGGGCATCGGGGCGGACGAGGGCGTGGGCGGCGCGTAGGACGCGGTCGCGGGAGGGCCAGAGGCGGAGGTTGTTGAGGCGGTCGGGGTGGAGGCGGCGCGTGGCGAGGTCGGCCTCGAGGCCGGGGAGGAGGCGGACGAGGGTGGCGCGGGCGAGCTCGGCGGTGTCGGGGTCGGGATCGGCGAGTCGGGCCTCGAGGTGGGCGAGGAGGTCGCGGTGATCGGTGGGGGGGATGCGGTCGGCGAGTCCGAGGCGCAGGGCGACGTCGAGGGCGTCGGTGGTGATGAACAGGCCGGCGCCCCAGGCGGCGTAGAGGCTGGCGAGGGTGGGGTCGTCGGGGTCGCGGCGGAGGGCGTCGAGGGGGTGGAGGTCGCCGTGCTGGTCGAACCAGAGGGGGGCTCGGGCGAGGCGCTCGGCGGTGGCGGGCGAGGGTGGGGCGGCGTGGCGGGCGAGGTAGCGGTAGGCGCGGCGGAGCTGGTCGGGCTCGGTGGGGTCGAGCAGGACGAGCTCGCCTTCGAGGAGGAGGGCGGCCAGGACGTCGTCGGGGCCGACGATGGGGATGGGGATGCGGCGGAGGGCGGGGCGGTGCCGGAGGGAGGGCGCGAGCCAGGGGGCGAGGGGGGCGAAGTCGGTGACGGCGTCGTCGTGGGGGACGAGGGCGCGGTCGGGGCCGGTGAGGGGGCGGAGGGCGCTGGTGTGGTCGGCGAAGATCGGGGCGTGGGCGAGGGTGTGGGCGAGACGAGGGGAGAGGTCGTCGGCGCGTCGGTCGAGGAGGTCGAGCCAGGCGGAGGCGAGGTCGCGGCCGGTCAGGGCGAGCTCGCCGGAGGCGAGCAGGGCGACGGCGTGGGGGAGGTCGAGGGTGTGGGCGCCGATGGCGAGGAGGAAGGGGCGCAGGCGCGCGGTGGTGGCGGGGTGGAGGAGGCGGAGGTCGGTGGGGGTGGTCAGGAGGAGGTCGGTGAGCTCGGGGTCGTCGGGGAGGAGCCACGCGGCGGGGGCGCGGTCGGCGTGGAGGAGGGGGACGTGGGTGGCGGCGCGGCGCGGGTCGGGGCCTGGGTCTGTGGTGGAAATGTCTTTGGTATCAAGTGGTTCTGTTGTTCGGGCCAGCGTCGGAAAGAGGGGGAGCCGGGCCAGGGGAGCGACGGTGGCGGGGTCGAAGGTGCGCGCGACGTCGAGCAGGGCGTCGGGGCCGCCGCGCTGGAGGAGGAGGTCGCGGAACTCGGGGTCGTGGAGGTCGCGCACGAGGTCGGCGGCGCCGAGGGTGGCGAGGCCGAGGGCGGTCAGGAGGCGGGCCTGGCCGCGGCCCGGGCGGTGGTCGAGCTCGGGGTGGAGGAGGGGGCGTACGCCGTCGTAGAGGGGGCGCAGGAGAGGGATCGTGCGGTGGAGCTCGCGTGGGGCGGTGGGGGTGTGGTTGGCGTCGGGGAGGAGGTGGAGCCGAGCGAGCCGGGCGGTGGGGACGGGGTCGAGGGTGTCGCCGAGGACGTCGAGGAGGGCCGGGAGGGCGTCGGTGAGCCAGGGAGCGGGCGGGAGGGCGTCGGGGGCGAGGGCGCGCTCGAGGAGGTCGAGCAGCTCGGCGGCGCCGAAGGTGGAGGCGCCGCAGGCGAGGGCGACGGCGGCGCGGCGGCCGCGGAGCGTGGCGGTGAGGCGGCGGCCGTCGGGGGTGACGGGGTGGCCGGGGAGGGCGTCGGGCAGGCGCGGGTCGTCGGGGAGGGCGGCGAGTCGGGGGGCGAGGGGTCGGCCGTCGGCGCCGGGGAGGATGGGGAGGTCGGCGGCGGCTGCGGCGGCGGTGCGGGCGAGGTCGGCGAAGGCGTCGTGGGTGGTCTCGGCGGGGAGGGAGAGCACGTCGAGGGCGGTGGGCAGGGCCTCGAGGGTGGCCGTCGAGGCGAAGGCGGCGAGGGCGCGGGCGACGAGGGTGCCAGCGCAGCGCAACGCCCAGCGGTTCCAGGGGGCGGTGAGGTCGAGGCGCTCGCGGTCGACGGGGAGGTCGAAGTGGGCGTGTACCAGAAGCCGAAGGCCCGAGCGCTCTGCGGTGGGGAGGTGGCTGAAGATGGTCGGGGCGCCGGTGCTCAGCGGCTGGAGGCCGTGTTCCAGATTCGCGGCGAGGGCGACGAGTACGCGGGTGGAGGCGGCGCGGTGGGCCTCGCGGGGGCCGTCCCAGGTGAAGGTGTCGGAGGCGACCTGGTAGCGGGTGGTGTGGCCGCGCTCGGCGTCGTGGAGCTCGATCTGGCCGGGGGCGTCGTGGCGGCCGGCGAGCGCGGTGATGAGGCGGGTCTGGGGGGCGCGGGCGACGCGGAGGCGTCGGACGTTGCGGAGGGTGAGGAGGGTCTCGGGGGGCACGGCGAGCGCGCGGGCGTGGAGCTGGGCGGGGGAGCGGGCGGGGTCGTCGGGGTCGCGGTAGGGCAGGACGAGGCGGGTGCCGTCGCGCGGGTCGACGGGGCGGGTGAGGGCGCGCGGGATGGAGACGTCGGCGATCTCGAAGGCGAAGAGGCGATCGTAGAGCTGGGGGCGCTCGCAGACCTCGTAGACGGACTTGAAGCCGACGCCGAAGAAGCCGATCTGGTCGGTGGCCTTGGTGGTCTGGCCGATGGACAGGACGCCGACGACGTCGCGGGCATCGAAGGGAGCGCCGTCGTGCCAGACCTCGACGGCGTCGTCGCGGACGGTGATCTCGAAGGTGGTGGCGCCGGCGTCCTCGGCGTTCTGGAGGAGCTCGATGAGGAAGTGGCCGGGGTCGGTGTAGACGCGGCGGGCGAGGATGTCCTCGGCGTTGGCCTGGGAGAGGGAGCGGGGGGCGGCCTGGAGGACGGCGAGGACGCGGTCGGCGAAGGCGCGCAGGACGGCGGTCCAGCGCGGGCCGACGCCGTGGGCGTCGGCTTCGGCGTCGAGGCTGGCGAGGAGGTGTCCGGGGAGGCGGACGAGGAGGGCGTGGGGGAGGGCCTCGGGGTCGGCGGCGGCGATGGCGGCGCGGCACCGCTGGACGGCGTCGTCGATGAGGGCGGCGCGGCGGGTGGGGGCGGTGTTCTTGAGCCAGCGGTCCATGAGGCAGATCGCGGCGATGCGGTCGAGGGGGAGGGTGGTGACGGCGAAGGCGACGGCGCCGATCAGGGCGGCTCGGGCGTCGTCGTCGGCGGTGACGCGGTCAACGGCGCGGAGGACGCGCTGGATGCCGGTGTCCGGGAGTTTGCACAGGAGGGGTCCGAGGGCGTCGGCGACGTCTGCGAGCACGCCGCGGTCGGCCATGACGACGATGGCGCGGGCGAGGGGCTCGTGGTCGGGCAGGGCGGCGAGGACGTCGAGGAGCGGGCCGGCCATCGCGGGGTCGGGGGCGAGGCGCTCGATGCGCTCGAGCTGGGCGGGGTAGGGGAGCCCGGCGAGCTCGGCGAGGTCGGTGGAGAGGGCGTCGCGGGTCATGGGATCTCGACGCAGCGGTCGAGGAGGCGCTGGCCGTTGACGTAGCCGTCGTCGTCTCGGGTCTGGGTGACGCGGCCGTTGTAGAGGCCGCGGTAGAACAGGAGGTCATACTGGCCGGGCATCATGCGTGTGGCGAACTCGGGCGGGGTCCACGTCTGGAGCCGGTAGGTGTTGCCGTTGACGTACGCGAACTCCAGGCTGTGCAGCTCGTGCCACGTCCCCGTGTCCCGCGCGACGAGGTGGAACCACGCCGTGTCTGCGTCCGAGGACGTGCTCGGCGCGGGCACCCCGTCGAAGGCGATCTGCCCCGCGACGACGCTGGCCCGGAGCTCGACCGCGAGCGCGTTGGCGCCCGGCTGCACCACGAAGCCCCGCTGCAGGATGCGCCGCCCGTTGATGTAGCCGTCATCGTCTCGGGTCTGGGTGATGCGGCCGCTGTAGATGCCCCGGTCGTACATTACATCGTAAACGCCTGGCATGATTTGGGTTTCGAACTCCGGTGGGGTCCACGTCTGGAGCCGATAGGTGTTGCCGTTCACATACGCGAACTCCAGGCTATGCACCTCATGCCACGTCCCCGTGTCCTCCGCGATCAAGTACACCCTCGCCGTGTCCGCGTCCGACGAGGTGCCCGGCGCCGTCTGCCCATCGATCCGCACCGTCCCCGCCACGGTGGCTCTGGCGATGTCGATGGTCAGGGCGTTGGCACCCGGCTGCACGACCAGCCCCCGCTGGAGGATCCGCCGCCCGTTCACATACCCGTCGTCATCCCGTGTCTGCGTGATGCGCTCGCTGTAGATGCCGCGGTCATACATTACATCGTAAACCCCTGGCATGATTTGGGTTTCGAACTCCGGCGGGGTCCAGGTCTGCAGCCGATAGGTGTTACCGTTCACATACGCGAACTCCAGGCTGTGCACCTCATGCCATGCCCCCGTGTCCTGCGCGATCAGATACACCCTCGCCGTGTCCGCGTCCGACGAGGTGCCCGGCGCCACCTGCCCATCGAACTTCACCGTCCCAGCCACGGTCGCCCTGGCGATGTCGATGGTCAGGGCGTTGGCGCCCGGCTGCACGACCAGCCCTCGCTGCAGAGTCCGCCGGCCATTGACGTAGCCGTCGTCATCCCGCGTCTGGGTGATGCGCTCGCTGTAGATGCCGCGGTCATACATTACATCGTAAACCCCTGGCATGATTTGGGTTTCGAACTCCGGCGGGGTCCACGTCTGGAGCCTGTAGGTGTTGCCGTTCACATACGCGAACTCCAGGCTATGCACCTCATGCCACGTCCCCGTGTCCTGCGCGATCAGATAGACCCTGGCCGTGTCCGCGTCCGACGACGTGCCCGGCGCCGCCACTCCATCAAACTTCACCGTCCCCGAGACAGTCGCCCTGGCGATGTCGATGGTCAGGGCGTTGGCGCCCGGTTGCACGACCAGCCCCCGCTGCAGGAGCCGCCGCCCGTTGACGTAGCCGTCGTCATCCCGCGTCTGCGTGATGCGCTCGCTGGAGATGCCCCGGTCGTACATGACATCGTAAACCCCTGGCATGATTTGGGTTTCGAACTCGGGCGGGGTCCAGGTCTGCAGCCGATAGGTGTTACCGTTCACATACGCGAACTCCAGGCTGTGCACCTCATGCCATGCCCCCGTGTCCTGCGCGATCAAGTACACCCTCGCCGTGTCCGCGTCCGACGAGGTGCCCGGCGCCGCCACGCCATCGAACTTCACCGTCCCCGAGACGGTCGCCCTCGGGACGTCCAGGTCGAGCGGGTTGTCGCCCGGTCCGATGACCACGTCCCGGCGCAAGATGCGCTGCCCGTTGACGAAGCCGTCGTCGTCTCGGGTCTGGGTAATGCGGCCGCTGTAGGTGCCGCGGACGTAGAGCACGTCGTAGACGCCGGGCACCACCCGGGTCGAGAACTCCGGCGGGGTCCACGTCTGGAGGCGGTACGTGTTGCCGTTCACATACGAGAACTCCAGGCTGTGCAGCTCGTGCCACACCCCCGTGTCGTGCGCCACGAGGTAGAGCCAGGCCGTGTCCGCGTCCGAGGACGTGCTCGGCGTGGGCTGGCCGCCGAAGGTCACCGTGCCAAAGACCGTCGCCACCGGCACGTTGAGAAGATCGCCGAGCTCGCTGACCGTCATGCAGGCGCCGCCCGGACAGTCGGCGATGGGCTGGCCCGCGCACACGCCATCCGCGCGGCAGGCGTCGCCCGAGGTGCAGCCGATGGTGTCGTCGCAGCCCGCACCCACGGGGCGCAGCTGAGCCTCGAAGTGGGGCTCGGCCTCGCGGCAGGTGCTGAAGCCGACGCACGGGCTGGTCGAGACCGGGGGCGCGGGGACGGCGCTGACCACGCAGCCGTCCGCGTCCGCGCCGACGCCAGGCGCGCAGGTCTCGACCCCGGTGCAGAACAGGCCGTCGTCGCAGACGCCGTCGTCGGGCAGGTGGCTGGCGACGCCGGTGGCGCTGCAGGCGTCGAGGGTGCAGGCGAGGCCGTCATCGGGGATCAGGGCGGCGTCCGGCGTGCGGACGCAGCCCGTGAGATCGTCGCAGGTGTCGCGGGTGCAGGGGTTGGCGTCGGCGCAGTCGCGGATCACGCCCGCGCTGCACTGCCCCGCCACGCAGGTCTGCCCCGTCAGGCACGCGCTCGTCGAGCACGACTCGCCGCCGCTCAGCACCGTGTAGACGCACTGGCCGTTGACGACCTCGGGGACCCGGCAGGGGTTGGACAGGTCGCATTGGGGGGCGTAGCACTCGGCCAGGCCGCCCGCGTCCCGGCAGGCCATGTTGGAGGCAGCGCAGGGGTTCGGGCGGCAGACGTCGGTGGTGCAGACACCGGTGCCGTCGTCGTGGGCGCCGTCGTCGCAGCGGCACTCGGTGGTGGTGCCGTTGTCGAAGCAGACGGTCTGGAGCGGGGTGGTGCAGGGGTTGGGGAGGCAGGCGTCGTTGGAGCAGCCGCCAAGGCCGTCGGCGTGGTAGCCGCCCGCGGCGTCGCAGGCGTCGCAGCGGGCGCCCGTCCAGCCCTCGAAGCACGCGCAGGCGATCTGGCCGCCGGTGTCGTCGCAGTCGCCGTCGGCGTTGCAGCTGTTGGCGCCGCAGGTGGCGTCGACGACGCACGCGCCGGCCTCGTCGTGGAAGCCAGCGTCGCAGCTGCAGAGGGCGTCGGCGCCGTCCGCCGTGCAGACGGTGCGGCGGGCGGTGGTGCAGGGGTTGGGGAGGCAGGCGTCGTTGGTGCAGCCGCCGAGGCCGTCCGCGTGGTAGCCGTTGTCGGCGTCGCACGCCCCGCAGTCGTCGCCGGTGTAGCCCGGCCGGCACGCGCAGACGGTGACCCCGTTGTCCGCCGTGCAGTCGCCGTGGCCGCGGCAGGTCGCGGCGGTGCAGACCTCGTTGAGGGCGCAGGCGTCGCCGTCGAGGTGGTAGCCGTCGTCGCAGTCGCAGACGTAGCTGTTGGAGGTGGGCGTGCAGAGGCGCCGGTGGGCGGCCGCGCAGAGGTTGGGCACGCACGGGTCGTCCGTGCAGCCGCCCTGGCCGTCGCTGTGGAAGCCGTGGTCGGCGTCGCAGAGGCCGCATCGCGGCCCGGCGAAGCCCGTGAGGCAGGCGCAGGCGATCTGGCCGCTGGTGTCGTCGCAGTCGCCATGGCCGTTGCAGGTCGTCGCCAGGCAGGTGAGGTCGACGACGCAGGCCCCGCCCTCGTCGTGGGTGCCAGGGTCGCAGGCGCAGACCGGCGCGCCGCTGGAGGCGTCGCAGACGGCCCGGTTGAGCTCGGTGCAGGGATTGGGGACGCAGGCGTCGGTGGTGCAGCCGCCGTCGCCGTCGGCGTGGTAGCCCGCGCCGCCATCGCAGGCCTCGCAGCGGTCACCCGTGAAGCCATCGTCGCAGGTGCACAGCGCGCGGCCGTCGGTCAACCTGCAGGTGCCGCGCCCGAGGCAGGTGTCGGCGCGGCAGAGCTCGTCGGCGACGCAGGCGTCGGCGTCGAGGTGGTAGCCGTCATCGCAGGCGCACGAGGCGCCGCCGTCCGCGTCGGCGCAGACCGCGCGGTGCAGGTCGCGGCACGGGTTGGGGAGGCAGGCGTCGGTGGTGCAGCCGCCGAGGCCGTCGTCATGGAAGCCATCGTCGCACCGCCCGCAGAAGTCGCCGGTGAAGCCGAGGTCGCACGCGCAGCTCGGCCCCGCGTCGTCGGCGCTGCACACGCCGTGGCCGTTGCAGGTCGTCTCCAGGCACCCGGTGTCCTCGACGCAGTGCGCGCCCTCGGCGTGGAAGCCCGGATCGCACTGGCACACCGGCTGCCCCGTGGCCGTGCTGCAGACGGTCTGATGGTCACCGAAGCACGGGTTGGGCGCGCACGGGTCCGTCGTGCAGCCTCCCTCACCGCCGTCGTGGAAGCCGCTCGCGCACTGCTCGCACCGCTCGCCGTCGTAGCCCTCGGCGCACAGGCAGCTGAGCGCGCCGGTGGCGTCGCCGCAGTCGCCGTGCAGGTTGCAGCTGTTCGCCTCGCACGCGTCGGTCTGGGACAGGCAGGAACCCTGGACGTCCACGGTGCCTTCATCGCACCCGCACACCGCGTCGCTATCGACCACGGCGCACCGCGTCCGGTCGGGCTCGGCGCATGGGTTGGGCGCGCACGGGTCGGCGGTGTTGTTGTCGGCGTTGTTGTCGGCGTTGTTGTCGGTCGCGCCGTTGTTGGTCTGCTCTCCGTCCGAGCCCGCGCGGCGGGTGGTGGGATCGTCGCCGCAGGCGGCGAAGGCGAGGAGGATGAGCAGGGGCAGGGCGAGGCGGGCGGTGCGGCGCATGGGGACTCCGGAGCGGGGAGCGCCGCGGGTGCGGCGAGTCGTGGGCGCGCACAGGGTAGCGGGGATGGGGGAGGATGCAAGTGGGGAGGGCTTGGTGGAAACGCGCGCACTGGGGCTCGTCCGTCGACATCTTGAGAGGTGGGGACGGACAAGCGCAAGCGCGGGGGAGCCTCCGATTTCAGCCGGCCATGGCGGCGGCAAAGATCCCCGCGAAGACCTCCGGGGTGACCTGACCGCTGCGGATGGTGGTGTCGGGGTGCTGGGGGCCGACGGCGCCGCTGTTGAAGCCGCGGTACATCTCGACGTAGAGGGCGGCCATGTCGGGGCCGACCATGGCGGTGAGGGCCTCCTGGGCGGCCTCGTAGGGGAACTGGACGTAGGCGATGGGGGTGCCGGTGCGGGCGGCGACGAGGTCGGTGAAGCCGCGCATGGAGACGTTGGCCGGTCCGATGAGCTCGCGGACGGTGAAGCCGGTGAAGTCGAGCTCGAGGAGGGCGCGGGTGGCCTCGTGGGCGATGTCGGAGGTGGCCATCACGGGGAAGGCGGCGTCGGGGACGAGGGGGGAGCCGATGAAGCCCTGGGTCTTTGCGGTCTCGAGGCTCATCATCATGTTCTCGAGGAAGTAGGGGGCGCGCAGCGCGAGGTGGTTGCCGGTGGTCAGGGCGGCGAGTCGCTGCTCGTGGTCGTAGAGGCCGACGATGGGGCCGGTGCCGGAGGGGAGGTGGGCGCCGATGGAGCTGAGGAGGACGGAGTGGGAGACGTCGGCGCGGTCGATGGCGTCGAGGATGGCGTCGGTGGCCCGGGCCTGGTAGGCGCGGAAGGAGGGGAGCCCCCAGGCGGGGGGGAGGAGGGTGTAGACGGCGTCGGCGCCGGTGAAGGCGGTGGTGAGGAAGTCGGCGTCGGTGATGTCGCCGACGTGGGCCTCGGCGCCAGCCTGGACGAGCGCGGCGAGTCGGTCGGCGGTGCGGCCGACGGCGCGGACGTTGTGGCCGGCCTCGAGGAGGGCGAGGGCGATGGGGTTGCCGGTGTTGCCGGTGGCGCCGAGGACGGTGTAGGTGCGGGTGCTCATGGGGGCTCCGTGTGGGTTGGCGTGGGGGCCGGTGATCGGGTGTGGCGGCGGAGTCGCCGTCGGTGTGGGGGCAATGTGGGGCCGGGAGGGGTTGAAACAACTGAATCATTTTCAATAGATTCATGCACGATGTTCATGAATGCGTCGGTGGCCGTGGGGTCGGGGCGCGAGGCGGTGTGGAGGTGGTCGTGGCAGAGGGGCGTCGGGACTTGTCGGGGGTGGATCTGAACCTGTTGGTGGTGCTGGACGCCATCCTGGAGCACGGGGGGGTGGGTGCGGCGGCTGTAGCGTTGGGGAAGAGCCAGAGCGCGGTGAGCCATGCGCTGGGGCGGCTGCGCGAGCAGCTGGGCGACCCGCTGCTGGTGCGGGTGGGGCAAGGGGTGGAGCCGACGGCGCGTGCAGCCGAGCTGCGGGAGCCGCTGGAGCGGGTGCTGGGGGAGCTGGGGGTGTTGCTGACGCGCGCGCCTGCGTTCGAGCCGGGGGAGGCGAGGCGGGAGTTCACGCTGATGACGAGCGACTACACGCAATGTGTGTTTCTGCCTGACCTCATGGAGGACATCCGGGCGCGGGCGCCTGGCGTGGACGTGCGGCTCGTGCCGCCGGTGTCGGAGTCCGCCACGATGATGGCGCGGGGTGAGCTGGACCTGGGGTTTGCGGTGATGCGGCCGGAGGGGGCGAACCTGCGCTATCGGCGCGTGTTGCAGGACGCGTTTGTGTGCGCGGTGTCGAACCGGGCGGAGGGGCCGCTGGACCTTTCGGCGTATCTGGCGCGACCGCACGCGCTCATTACGCCGCAGGGGCTTCCGGGGAGCTTCGTGGACACGGTGTTGGAGGCGAGGGGGTTGCGGCGGCGGGTGGTGCTGCGGACGCCGTACTTCCTGGGGCTGGCGCGGGTGCTGGCGCAGACGGACCTGGTGACGACGGTGCCGGCCCGACTGGCCCGGTTCCTGTTCGACCATCCGGGGGTGCAGGTGGTGCCGGCGCCGCTGGAGCTGGCGGAGCTGGAGCTGGGGCTGGTGTGGCACGAGCGGTCGCATCGGGACCCGGCGCACCAGTGGTTCCGGGAGCGGGTGGTGGAGGTGTGCGGGCGTCGGAGGGAGGAGGGGCGGTGATGGGGGCCGAGGCCGACGAGGGCGTGTGCGGCGAGGTGCGTTGACCTCGGGGGGAGCGTTCGCTAGGATCTCGGGGCGCGTCGGCGTCGCGGAGTTCCGGCGGTCTATGACCCCAGCTGAGCAGCAGGCTGGATATCGAGGCAAGGTTTCATGGCAATTCGGTCCTCTCCTTTGATCGACCGCAGAGCGTTCTTTGCGGTGTGTGTGGCGATGGTGGTCGGGGTGTGGGGCGTGACCGCCGAGGCCCAGGGGTGGGAGAAGATCGGGTCGCGCGACGGGGTGACGGCGTATCGGAAGTTCGTCGAGGGCTTTGAGCTGCCGGTGATCAAGGGGGTGGGGGTGATCCCGGCGGGGATCTACGACCTGCTGGCGGTGATGGAGGACGTGCCGTCGTACCCGAGCTGGATGGAGAGCTGCCGGGAGGCGCGGTTGATCAAGAACCTCAACGAGTACGAGCGGATCATCTACAACCGGACGGCGGTGCCGTGGCCGTTGTCGGATCGCGACGCGGTGGTGCAGTCGAAGATCACGGTGGACCCGGTCAAGAAGACCGTAAAGATCGCGTTCCAGTCGATCCGGTCGTCGTTGCCGGGGGCGGGGGTGGTGGATGGCGTGGTGCGGATGCCCATCCTGAAGGGCTTCTATCTGCTGGAGGTCATCGACGAGGGCAAGACGCGGGTGACGTATCAGGCGCAGGCCGATCCGGGCGGGTTCCTGCCGGACTGGCTGGTGGAGTCGGCGAGCGCGGACATCCCGTTGAACACGATCACGAGCCTTCGCAAGCGGGTCGCGGTGATGGAGGGGAAGTACACGACCTTCCTGGAAAAGTGGGATCCGGCGCACGGCGGGGTGGGGGTCGGCGGGGTGACGGTGGAGTCAACGGGGGTGAAGCCCTGAGCGCCGTGCGTCCGACGGTCGTCCTGTTCGACATCGACGGGACGTTGCTCCGGGCGGACGGGGCGGGGCGTCGGTGCTTCACCGAGGCGTTCCTGGGGGTGTTCGGTGTGGCCGATGCGTTCTCGGGGGTGCCGTTCTCGGGGCGGACGGACCTGGATCTGCTGGCGCGCGCGTGCGCGGCGCACCTGGGGCGCGCGGCCACCGCGCCCGAGGCGAGGTCGTTCTTCGAGGGCTACCACCGGGCGCTGGAGGCTGATCTCCGGCTGGTGGAGGGCTGCGAGGTGCTGCCAGCGGTCGAGGAGGTGCTCTCGAGGCTGTCGCGTCGGGCGCAGGTGGCGGTGGGGCTGGCGACGGGCAATGCGGAGCTCGGGGCGCAGATCAAGCTGCACCGGGCGGGCCTGGAGGGTTGGTTCCGCTTCGGTGGCTACGGGTCGGACGACGCGGACCGGCAGGTGCTGACGCGGCTCGGCGCCGAGCGTGGCGTGGCGCACCTGGGGAGCACGTGGTCGGAGACGCAGGTGGTGGTCGTGGGCGACTCCGAGCACGATGTGCGGTGCGCGCACGGGATCGGGGCGGCGGCGGTGGCGGTGCAGACGGGCTGGACGCCGGTGGAGACATTGGCGGCGGAGCGTCCGGAGGTGCTGGTGGCCGACCTGACGACCTTCGGTGCGTGGGCTGGTCGGTTCGGGCTCGCGTAGGGCGGCTTGACAAGCCCCGCGGCGCCGGTTCAGCCTGGGGTCGAGCGTGAAGAGATCCTGGGATGGTAGGGAGACGGACGGACCACGGTGCGTGGTGGTCGTCGCAGCGGAGCGTGGGATGGAGCTTGTGGGATGGTGGTCGTTGCGTGAGGGGGCCAGCGGGCTGGGGACGCGGGTCCGCCGGTTCGTGCTCGGGTGAGGGGACCACGCGGAGAGCGAGGTCTGGTGTGGATGGCCGCGGCGCTGTCGGTGGCGGGGTGCGCAGGCGCGCCGCGGCCGGTGCCGGTCCAGGAGCCCTTGTCGCTGCCGGAGGACGCGCTGGGCGTCGTGGGCGCGCCGGTCGACCAGACGGTGTTCGACTTCGAGTCGGAGGGGCCGGCCGAGGCGGTGGCGCTGGAGCTGACGCATGTGCCGGAGACGGCGCTGGCGCTGGAGGAGGCGCTCGCGCCGTTTCTGGAGATGCGCCGCTCGCGGCTTCAGCGGTTGGCGGGTGACGGGAAGGGGATCGTGGTGATCACGCGGCTGGGGCAGACGGCCCAGGCGTTCGAGGTGACCGAACCGCAGGGGCCGCTGTCGCCGATCACGGCGACGCAGGAGCCGGTGGTGCAGATCGGCGTCGTGCCTCGGCGTTCGGGCGTGTGGCTGTACCGGAGCGATCTCGGGGGGACGGAGGACTATCAGATCACGCTGTTGGAGGGCGCGACGCGGTCGCGGCTGACCGACGGCAAGAGCCGGTCGGGGCCGTTCGCGTGGTCGGGGTCGGGGCAGTGGCTGGCGTACACGAGCAACGCGCGGGACGAGGGCGCGATGGACGTGATCATCAGCGACGGCAAGCCGGGTGGCGTGACGCGGCGGGTGCTGGAGACGGTGGGGAGCTGGACGGTGAGCGACTGGTCGCCGGACGATCGGCGCCTGCTGCTGCGTCAGTACCTGTCGTTCACGCACTCGGTGATGCACCTGCTCGACTGGTCGACGGGGACGCTGACCGCGCTCCCGGAGCCGGCGGGGGAGCCAGGCGCGGGTCCGCGCTCGCACCTGCGGGCGCGGTACGGCGGCCAGGACGAGGTGTATGTGACGTCGGACCTGAACGGGGAGACGGTCCACCTGTACCGCATCGACCTGACCCGCGGGGTGTGGCGGGACCTGACGCCGGATGCGCGCTGGGACGTGGACGAGGTGGCGTTTGACCACGCCGCGGGCCGCGTGGCGTACACCCTGAACGAGGACGGTCTTTCGCGGCTGTTCATGCTCGATCTGAATACGGGGAAGTCGCAAGAAATGGCGTCGCTGCCGAGGCTGGCGGTGATCAGCGATCTGCGATTGGCCCAGCATGGGGAGCTATTGGGTTTCACCCTCGACACGCCGACGGCGCCAGCGGACGTGTTCACGATGGAGGTGCCGACCGGCGTGATGACCCGCTGGACCGACAGCCACGACACGAAGGTGGACCATGGCCGCTTCGTGACGCCGACGCTGATCCGCGCCCCGAGCTTCGATGGCCTGGAGGTGCCGGCCTGGGTGTACGCGCCGCCCGGCCCCGGGCCCCATCCAGCGGTGCTCTGGATGCACGGCGGTCCTGAGGAGCAGTACCAGCCCGTGTTCAACCCGATGATCCAGTTCATGGTCGTGGAGCTGGGTGTGGCGGTGGTGGCGCCGAACATCCGGGGTTCGAGCGGCTACGGTCGGCGATGGGTGAACCTGGACAACGGCATGGCGCGCGGCGACGCGATCGCCGACATCGGGGCGCTGCTCGACTGGATCGATGCGGAGCCGAGCCTGGACGGGGGGCACGTGGGGATCTACGGCGCTTCGTATGGGGGCTTCGCGGTGCTGGCGGCGCTGGCGGCGTTCCCGGAGCGGCTGGCGGCGGGGTGTGACTTGGTGGGGGTGTCGAACTTCGTGACGTTCCTCGAGAACACGCGGGCGTATCGCCAGGACCAGCGCCGGGCCGAGTATGGAGACGAGCGCGAGCCGATCATGCGGGCGTATCTCGAATCGATCTCGCCGGTGCGGAACGCGCACAAGATCCAGGCGCCGCTGTTCGTGGCGCACGGCGCCAACGATCCCCGCGTGCCCATCGCCGAGGCCCGTCAGATCGTGGCGGCGGTGGAGGACAACGACCGGGAGGCGTGGCTGATGGTCGCGCCGGACGAGGGGCATGGCTTCACCCGGCGCCGCAACCGCGACCGCTTCTATGGCGCGATGATGACGTTCTTTCGCCACAACCTCTGGCCGGAGCCCGCCGACGAGGACCTTGAGGAAGAGGACGACGAGGAGGAGGGGGTGGTCGAGGAGTCGCCTGAGACCGTGGACGCCGCGGGCTCGGACGGTGGCGAGGTGGCGCCCATGGAGGTGGAGGGACCGTGAGGCCGGGCGCGTTGTGTTGTGCGTGCAGAACTATAGTTGTGACAATGGCTTGTGTGTCTATGCCCCCTGGCCCCGGGCGATGTTCCGTCACTCGATTTTGTGAGAAGCCAGCCTGAGTCGGACTCCGACTCACGGCAATACAAGGAGGTCGTCGTGTTCTCTGCGCTGCGAACGGTGAGAGGTTTCTTCGTCGTCTTGTCCGGTGCTGTGTTGATGTGGGCGGTGGCTTGTGGGGACGACGGCGGCGCCGACGGCTCGAACAACGGCGCCGCCAACAACGGGTCGAGCAACAACGGCGCCGCCAACAACGGGTCGACCAACAACGGGTCGAGCAACAACGGCGTTCAAGACGAGAGCGTCGGCGGTGAGCTGGTGCCGCCCACCGACGAGGCGGCGCTGATCGCCTGGGTGGGCGACGGCACCTACACCGGCTGGTACAGGGAGTCTGCCCCCCACGACTCGACCGGGCCGCACTTCGGGACGGTGCGGACGTTCATGAACGACGCGTTGTTCGAGTCGCTGTCGGCGGGCGACGGGCCGCACCCGGTGGGTTCGGCGGTGGTGAAGGAGCTCTACGCCCACGGGGACACGGTGCTCGGCCGCTCGGTGATGGTGAAGGTGGACGACTCGGGCGACGCCGGCAACAACTGGTTCTGGTTCGAGGTCTACAACGGGAACACGCTGATCAGCGGCCGCGGCGAGTCGGCGTGCACGGGGTGCCACGGGGACGGGGCGGACTTCGTGCTGACGCCGTTCCCGTTGCAGTAGGTCGAGCCTATGGGCGTGCCGGGGCGTCGAGCGGTCGGGCGGCGAGCGCGGTGAGGCTGTCGGCGAGGCGCAGGACGGTCGGGTGCAGGTCGTCGAGGCGGAGGGCGCTGGTGTAGATGTGGAGGTCGCGGGCCGCTGCCACCGTGGCGCAGGCGATGAACCCGACCCGGTGGCCGGGCGCTTCGTCGGCGACGAGGGCGTCGATGGCGTCGCGGTCGGGGTCTGTGGCGCTGACCCAGAGCACGGCTAGATCCCAGCCCCAGGGGTAGAGCCCCGCGAACTCCCAGTCGACCATGGCGAGGTCGCCTGCGTCGGTCGTCAGGACGTTGCGCAGGAAGGCGTCGCCGTGGGCGAAGGCCAGGGGGACCGGTGTGCGCAGGGCCGGGTCCAGGGCCTGGCTGAGGTCGTGGGCGCGGCCCGTGCTCACGAGGCCGAGGGACGCCGGGCGGCTTCGAGAGGGGCCGCGTCGGGGTCGGTCATGCCGGGTCGTCGGGGTTCGTCGGCCCAGGGAAGCGGATGACGCCCACGCGGACCAGCGCCGGCAGCAGCAGCAGGTCCCCCGCCAGCGCCACGGCGAACGCCAACGGCAGCAGCAGCCCCATGAAGCCGATGGGCAGGTAGTCGCTCATCAGGAACGGGGCGAAGCCGAGCACGAAGATCACCGTCGTGATGACGATGCCGCGGCCGGAGAAGTGGAACGTGCGCGCGATCGCGTCCTTCACGCTCGCCCCGCGCTGCCGCTCCAGCCGCAGCCGGGCGAGGAAGTGGATGGTGTCGTCGACGCCGATGCCGACGGCGATCATCGCCACGATCGTCGTGTCCGTGTCCGTCTGGTCCCAGAACCAGCCGCAGTAGCCGGCGAGCGCGAGCAGGGGCAGCAGGTTCGGGATCATCGAGCCGAGCCCTGCGCTGAACGAGTGCAGGCCGACGATCAACAGCACCGTCACGCCGAGCAGCGACAGGATGATGCCGTTGCGCTGGCCGTCGAGCACGTCGTCCACCCAGCTCCCCAGCAGGTAGCGGATGCCGTAGATGTCGACCTGCACGGCGTCGCCGAGGGTCTGTTGGGCCAGCGCGCGCATGTGCTCGCCCATGGCCGCGTGGGCGAGCGCGCCGCGCTCGTGCGTGTAGGCGACGATGCGCAGGTGCCGTCGCCCGAAGTCGACGAGCGGGTCGAGCTCCTCCTGGGGCTGCCCCTCCACGATCAGCATGAGCTGGGCGGCCTTCTCGGTGGTCAGCGGCAGGAACCGGCCCGCCAGCTCCGGCCCGACGAACGCCTCAAAGGTCTGGCGCAGCACGTCCAGCAGCGACAGCGTGCGGTCGATCCCCGGCATGGCCTCGATCTGGTCCTGCAGGTCCGCGATGCCGTTGAGCATGTCGCCCTCCAGCAGCGTGCCCGGCGCTTCCACCGACAGGAGCACGTCGATCGTCGTCGCCCCGATGAAGTGCTCCTCGAACCAGGCCTGATCGACCCGGACGGGGTTGTCCGGCCCGAGCCGCTGGCTCAGGTTGGCCTCGAAGTCCACCTGAACCGCCCCCCCGATGCACACCAGCGTGAACAGCACAAACCCGCCGATGGCGTGCCACGGCCGCTCCACGGTCAGCCGGCTGACGACCCCCAGCAGCCGGTCCAGCGCGCGCTGCACCAGCCCCGCGCGCCCCTGATGCCACGGGTCCGGTGTCTTCATGACCGCGAAGAACACCGGTGTGATCGAGATCGCCAGCACGAAGGCGATCACCACCCCCACCCCCACCACCAGCCCGAACTGCCGGAAGGCCGGCGTCGGCACCAGCGTCAGGGCGAAGAACCCCACGAACGTCGTCGCCGAGGTCAGGAAGCACGCCTCCCCCACCTCGACGCACGCCCTGCGGATGGCCTCCTCCTTGGCGTGCCCCGCCCCCAGCTCCAGCAGGTACGCGCTGATCATGTGGATCAGGTCCGAGAAGCTGATGATGACGATCACGCCTGGCACCAGGCTCAGGAAGATGTGGATCTGCGGGTCGAGCGCCACCGCGAACGCCATGGTGAACAGCACCGTCAGCGCCGCGATCGCCCCCGTGACCGTCACCGGCCACAGCCGCCCGAACATCAGCAGCACGATCACCAGCAGCAGCGCCGCCACGATCGGCAGGAGCTGCTGCAGGTTCAACATGCTCTGGTCGAGCACCTCGACCATCGTGCGGGACAGCCCCGTGGTGCGGAGCTGCTCCGGCGCGAAGCCGTTGGCCTCGAAGCGCTCGCTGATGAAGGTCAGCAGCTTCGCCGTCTCCTCGACCGGGCGCTCCTCGTCGTAGGTGAGCTCGATCGCCACCACGAAGCTGCGCCCGTCGTTCGACAGCAGCAGGCCCGCCGTGCGCTCGTCCGTGGCGAGCTCGCGCAGCAGGGGGCCGGCGCGGTCCGGGTGCGCGCGGACCTCGTCGGCGACCTTGCGGATCGAGATGGCGTCGTCCTCGTTGACCGTGCGGGCGAGGTCCGCCACCGACGTCACCTTCGTGATCGCCGGGTGCGCCTCGAGCTGCCGGGTCAGCGCCTGCAGCCGGTCGAGCGTCGCCGGCTCCAGCGGGTTGACGCCCTCGACGCCGATCAGGACGACGTCGTCGTTGCCGTACCGCGCGACGCCCTCCTTGTAGCGGACCAGGTCCGGGTTGTCGTCGTCCATGAACATGTGGATGACGCTGGTCGAGACGTACGCCTTCGACAGCACCCACACCGACAGCCCGGTCAGGCCGAGCACGCCGGCCAGGACGATCCAGCGGTGACGAAGGAGGACGCGGACCCAGAGGTCGAGCAGGCGCTGGATCATGGGGAGGCTCGGGGCTCAGCGGGCGCGCCGGGCCACGAGCAAACCGAGCCCCAGCAGCAGGAGCGCGATGGGCAGCCCCTGCTGCGTCGTGGTCGTGGAGCAGCCGCCGTCGTCGTTGCTGGCGCTCTTGCCGCCGCCGTTACCGCCGCCGTTGTTCGCGTCCGGGTTGATCCCCAGCTCCGCGATCGGCTGCGCCACCAGCGCGCTCAACACCACGCCCTCGCCGCGGTTGACCTGCCCGCCGTCCGCGTTGGGCGAAGGCGAGGAGCCCGCGACGTTGTTCGCGTAGGGGTCGCCGGGAGGGCCACCCCAGCGGTTCCGCACCGGGTTCTCACACGCGATCGCACCCTCCCACCGATGCCGGATCGCGTACCGCCCCTGGAAGTTGTCGCTCCCGAACTCGGCCGGCTGCGCCCCGCGCTCCAGCTCCCCCGTCTCCTGGTTGATTACGAACTCCCGCCCGCCCACGATCGCCGGCGCCGTCTTGAACACCATGTCCTCACCGATCGCCCCCGGCGCATAGCGCGCGTGCAGCCGCGTCACCGTCCACGAGCGCCACTGGTCGCCGCTGCCGATCACGTCCGCGCCGAGCGTGGCGTAGTCCGTCTCGTCGAGCGTCGGCCCCGGGCAGGGATCACAGGTCGACGCGTCCCACGCGTACTCCGTCACCACCGCGCCCTGGTTCTGCCGCAGCGTCTCCTCGAACAGCGCGCTGTAGAAGTCCCCGAACCGCGTGCGGACCTCGTCCCGGACGCTGATGTTCGTCGGGATGGTCACGTTCGGGTAGTTGGACACCTCATAGCGCTGCTGGGCGCCGAGCGTGTACACGATCAGATCCTGCACGTCCGAGGCGTTGATGAGCCCCAGCCGGATCGGCAGGTTGAACGTCGGCGTGTCGTACCAGAACCGCAGCGGGCTCAGCACCGCGCGACCGTCCTGGAAGTGGACCTTGGTCGGGTCCACCTTCGCCACAAAGAAGTAGCTGCCATTCTGGATGTACGGCTCGAGATGCGGCGCCGAACCGGCCGGGATCTGATAGTTGTTCGCCGTCAGCCACCCCTCCAGCGCCGTCCCCTCACTCGCCGACAGGATCACGATGTCGTACTCGCCGACCTTGAACTGAGCCTCGACCACCACGCCGTTGTTGCCGCCTCCGTTGTTGGAGCTGCCGTTGTTGATGCCGCCGTCGCTGTTCGGGAAGTTCTGGTCGTTGTTCCACGCGTTCGCCGCGCACGGGTCGATCTCCCAATACTCCACCAACCGCGGCGCCGTGAGCTGGTCGATCTTGGCGAAGACCGCGTCGTCCACCACCTTGACGTTGTCCTCCATCAGCACCACCGGCACAGGCACCACCATGGCGAAGCCCTCAGGCGGCCCCTGGTAGTTGTTCTGCATCGTCAGCACCGTGCGGTTGCCTTCGCGCATCAACACCACCTGCGTGGCGCTGTTCAGCAGCGTGGTGTCCGCGCCGGAGACGTAGAAGCCGCAGAACGCGTCCGCCGTCGCTGGCGCTAGCAGCGAGGCAGCAAGAAGAGGTAAGAGGAGCAGCGACGCTCGAAGCCTGGTCGTCATGAGGAGTCCTCGTAGGCTGGATAGCCCAGCCTGCATCTCCGTGGGCGTCGCAGCGCAGAGGGTTCTGTGAGCGATAGCGAGTCTGGGGTGGGTTGAGCCCGCAGGGCAGGGGGTTCTGTGAGCGACAGCTCGCAGAAGACCCTGCGTCGCGGGCTCAACCCACCCCAGACGAGTGAACTGTAATAGCGAGTCTGGGGTGGGTTGAGCCCGCAGGGCAGGGGGTTCTGTGAGCGACAGCTCGCAGAAGACCCTGCGTCGCGGGCTCAACCCACCCCAGACGAGTGAACTGTAATAGCTCGCAGAAGACCCTGCGTCGCGACACTCACGGTGATGCACGGCGGTCTAGTGGGGGGAAGGAGAGCCCGCGTCCTTCCGGGTTTGACTGTGACGTGCAGGGGGGCAGGGTGTCAAGGGGTTGAGCGAGGAGAATCGACGGACGCTGCACGCCCTCCCTGAGCTCTTGCCGCGGTGCCCGCTTCTGTGATCATCATGCGGCCCGACCGCCTGACCTCGCCACCCCGGAGCCTCCCATGCCGCTCACCGCCTCAGCCCCCTCGCCGCTCCTCGCCGATCTGTCGCCGCGCTACGCGCGGCTCCTGTCGACGTGCGAGCCGTATCTTGTGACGTCGCGGGAGAACCTCGGGGCGTTGGAGCTGGCGCCGTTCGGGGTGGAGGTGACCGAGGGGCGGGTGTACGAGCCGACGCGGCTTCGGAGCCGTCGGGTGATCGATGGGCTGCATCACCTGGATGGGGTCTGCTTCGGGGACCAGTCTATGCTGATGCCGCGGTGGGTGTTGTTCGACTGCGGGGAGTTTCCGGGGGTGGTGTTCGGGTTCGGGCGGGAGGCGCGGGCGCTGCCAGTGGACCTGCGGCGGGCGTATCGTGTGGAGGGCGTGGAGGACGACGAGGTGTTTGTTCCGCTGTCGATGTGGGTGGCGCTGCGGTGCGCAGAGGAGGGGGCGTGGTTTGGGCACAACCTGTCGTCGGCCAACCTGGTCGCTGAGCAGGAGCCGTTGCCGGGGCTCGGGCTGCTGACCAAGGCGGTGGGGGTGCGGCTCACCCGGGCGACGCGGCAGTACGGGGCGACGCAGTGGGGGTCGTCCAGCCTGAACGTGCACCTGGCGCTGGGGGACATGCGGTTGTTGGGGGCGTGGACGCCGGCGCACACGCACCCGGAGACCTTCGTCTACGCGATCGATGTGGAGGCTGAGCGGCTGGTGGCGCCGCTGCGGTCGGGGTGGAGCCGGCCCGTGGCCGGGGGCGAGCGGTTCGTGGACGCGGGCGACGAAGCGGCGATCCAGGCGCTGCACGGAGAGCTCGAGGATGGAGCCTCTGTGTGGCTGCACCGCGTCGAGCGGCGCGAGGCAGGCGGGCAGCGGCTGTGGCTGCGGGAGGCTGGGGCTGCCGCGCCCTGAGGCGTGACGCCTCCGGCGGGCGCGGGCGCTCGACGCTCACATGATCGCCTGCCCGAGCAGGCTCCCGGTCATCTCGACGGCGATCTCGGCGGTGATGTTGCGGATGTCGAGGATGGGGTTGACCTCGGCGATGTCCATGCTGGTGACGCGGCGGCACTCGCAGAGCAGCTCCATCAGGAGGTGGGCCTCTCGGTAGTTGAGGCCGCCGCGCACCGGCGTCCCGACGCCCGGCGCGATGGATGGGTCGAGCACGTCCACGTCGAAGGACAGGTGGATGCGCTCGTGGTGGCTCAGGTGCTCGATGGCTGCGCGGGTGGCGTGGGCGATCCCGCGCTCGTCGATGTTCTTCATCGTGAAGGCCCGGATGCCGAGGTCGCGCACCAGGTGCCGCTCGGGGCCATCGACGCTGCGGACGCCGATGTAGACGATGTCCGCGGGTCGGAGCACAGCGCCGCCGCCCCAGATCTGCTGCATGGAGGGGTCGCCGTAGCCGAGCAGGTGGGCCAGCGGCATGCCGTGGATGTTGCCGCTGTCGCTCGTCTCGGGGGTGTTGATGTCGGTGTGGGCGTCGACCCAGATGACGCCCGTGCGGCCGCGCTGGGCGAAGCCAGAGATCGAGCCCATGGACAGGGAGTGATCGCCGCCGAGGACGATCGGGAAGTCGTCCGGCGCCAGCGTCGTGCACCAGTCGTAGATCTGTCTGCAGGCCGTGGCGATGGCCTGGCTGTAGGGCAGGGTGCCGTCGGCCGGCACGGCCTCTGGTACGGGGATGTCGATGTTGCCGGAGTCCTCGACCGTGTGGCCGAGCTGCTTGAGGGCGCGCTCGAGGCCCGCCAGGCGCAGGGCGCTGGCGCCCATATCGACACCGCGGCGGCCCGCGCCCATGTCGAGCGGCACGCCGAGCAGACGAACGTTGCGTTTCAAAGGGAGCTCCTCAACGACGCGAGCGTGCGAGCGCGCTCGATGCGACGCAGGGACGAGCCCGAGGCGGGCGCGTCCCGATGGTGGGTGCCGCGGCGCGCGATCGAGCTCGGCGAGCCGGCGGCGGCTGAACGGAGGCTGTGGCCGCGACGCGGCCTCGGCTCACTGTGGCAGGGCGCGGGCTGGCGCTCAAGTCTCCGGGCCAGGCAGGCGCTCGACGGTGAAGACCCAGCGGTCATGGGCCTTGTCGAGGTGATCGACCCGGAGCTTCACCGCGTCGCCGAGGGCGAAGGCTGTGCCATCGCAGCGGGCGCTGACGTTGGAGTCGCCGAGGGCGAGCTCGCCGCTGAGCTGGGTCTTGAGGTAGTCGGCGTAGACCTTGACCTCGATGGGCGGCTCGTCGAGCTCGATGTACAGCCGGCTGGCCTTGACGCCGAGCAGCGTGCCGGCGCGCCAGGGGCGCTCCCCGGCCGGGCGGTCGAGGTCGGCGCCGAGCAGCTGATCGATCACCAGCTTGTTGGCGGCCTTGTCGATGTTGCGCTGGATGGTGCGCGCGCGGTTGCCCGCCGCGACGACCTGGAGGCGGAGCTGCTCGTCACGGGCGGAGTCCCGGGCGTCCTTCGGGTCGCCGAGCGCCTCGAGGAGCTCCTTGTGGGTGAAGATGCCGACGATCTCGCGCATCGGCGCCGACAGGCGGCTGTAGCCCTCCGCGCCGACCCCCCAGTGCGGGCCGCGCTCCACCGAGTACGTCGAGGCCTCGCCGGCGTACATCGCCTGCCGCTCGATCGCCTGGCGGATGCGGTGGTGGGGGCCGTCGGTGGGGAGGCGGTC
>Ga0210033_1001332_pt1 | contig 22805 bp, 19 predicted proteins | sample CryGeymeta201501_FD_185465 | JGI IMG/M metagenome (GOLD analysis project Ga0210033, IMG submission 185465) | Groundwater microbial communities from Crystal Geyser aquifers in Utah, USA - Crystal Geyser metaG 2015-01 (SPAdes) (version 2) | ecosystem: Environmental > Aquatic > Deep subsurface >... | reverse complement strand
GGCGCGCTTGGTCCCAGGTCGGCGAGGTCCACGGATCGCAGGCGAGGTAAGCGTGTCCGTCGAGCTCATCCCAGGTGCAGCCCGTGGAGTCGCACACACCACCCTCGTCGATGCTGTCGTCGCAGTCGTTGTCCACACCGTCGCACACCTCGAGCGACGACGTGCGCCCCATGCAGGTACCCCAAGCACCAGAGCCGCAGGTCTGCATGCCAATGCCACAGATCGACGCGTCGGTACAAGCCTGCGTCGCGCCGTTGGTGCAAGCGCAGCCGTTGTCGACCGTGCCGTCGCAGTCTTCGTCGACGCTGCCTTCGCACACCTCGGTCCGGGGATCGACGCGACCCGCGCACGCGCCCCACGCGCCGCCTGCGCAGGTCTGCGTGCCGCGCGAGCACACGCCCGCGTTGCTGCCTCCGGGGCAGACCTGCATCGCGCCGTTGGTGCAAACGCAGCCGTTGTCGACCGTGCCGTCGCAGTCTTCGTCGACGCTGCCTTCGCAGACCTCGGTCGTCGGCCCCACGGCGCCGGCGCAACCGCCCCACACGGCGCTGGCTCCGCAGCTCCGCGTACCAGCGATGCAGGCGCCCATGCCGCCGCCGCAGGCCTGCGTGTCGCCCGGCGTGCAGGCGCAGCCCTCGTCGACGCTGCCGTCACAGTTCTCGTCGACGCTGCCTTCGCAGACTTCATCCATGGGCGCGACCTCGCCCACGCAGGTGCCGCTCCAGGCGCCGCCTTCGCAGTTCTCCGTGCCGTGCACGCAGGCCCCTTGGTCGCTGCCACAGGCGCGCGCGACGTCCTCGTCGACCAGACCGTCGCAGTCGTCGTCGATGCCGTTGCAGGTCTCGACGCCAGGGGCGCAAGCGTCGCCACCATCGGATCCTACAGAACCGTCGGGGAGGACGCCGCCATCGCGTTGGTACGCCCTGCCCTGCGTGGGTAGGCTGCAACCGGCCAGCCACAAGAGGAGGATGGTGCAGATACAGCGAGCATGGGTTGTCATGGAGTCATCATAGGCGATCTGCCTGCCCGGAGTCGACCCCGACACCCCGACAGGCGACTGGGGCGGATTCTCCACGAGATCTGCTAGGCTGCTGGCCACTTTCGCCGTGCCGCTGCTGTTCACCTACATCGCGCTCGCCGTTGGCGTGTCCTTCGTCTGCTCCGTGCTCGAAGCCACGCTCCTGAGCATGACGCCCGCCCATGTCGCCGGGCTCGCGGACGCGCACCCCAAGGTCGCCGCGCGCCTGGCGCGCCTGCACGGGTCGATCGACCGACCGCTCTCGGCGATCCTCAGCCTGAACACCATCGCCAACACCATCGGCGCGGCCGCCGTGGGCGCGCAGGCCGTGCACCTCTGGGGTTCCCAGGCGCTGGCCATCGTCTCGGCACTGCTCACGTTCCTGATCCTGATCTTCGCGGAGATCATCCCCAAGACCCTGGGCGCGGTCTTCTGGCGCCGACTGTCGCCCATGGCGTCCGTCGCCTTGCCCATCATGATCGGCACCATGTTTCCCCTGGTCTGGATCAGTGAGCGACTGACCCACTTCGTGAAGCGCGGCAGCAAGGCGCGCGACGCCGTGTCACGCGAGGACGTGGCGGCGCTGGCGCGCTTGGGAGGCCAGCAGGGTGCCCTCGACGCCTCCGAGTCGCGCATCCTCGAGGGCCTGTTTCGTTTTCGCGAGCTCTACGCGCGCGACATCATGACGCCACGCACCGTGGTCTTCGCGCTTCCTGCAGCCACCCCTGTGGGTGATGCGCTGAAACAGAAGGGCCTCACCATCTTCTCGCGCATCCCGGTCTATGACGACGCCGTCGACGACATCCGCGGATACGTGCTCAAGGACGAGCTCTTGCTGCGCGGAGCCAAGGACGAGCTGTCGCTGCCAGTGGGTGAGCTCGCGCGCCAGATGTTGATCATCCCGGACTCGCTGCCGCTGCCCGCGCTCTTCGAACAGCTGGTGGCCAAGCGCCAGCAGATCGCCCTGGTCGTGGACGAATACGGCGGCTTCGACGGCATCGTCACCATGGAGGATGTGCTCGAGACGCTGCTCGGCTTCGAGATCGTGGACGAGGCTGATCGCGTCAAGGACATGCGTGAGATGGCGCGCCGCCGCTGGGACCGCAAAGCCCGCCTGATGGAGAGCGAGCGTCCCCCTGGCCCTCCTGAGATGAACGGCAAGCGCTGACGCCCGACGTGTCCGCGTGGTGGATGCGCGCCGCCGAAGACGTGTGGTAGCTTCACGCACGGTGGAACTGGGACCGAGAAAGGGCGCTTGCCCGAACTGTGGTGGCCCCATCGAGTTCAAGCTCGGCTCCTCGGGTGCGCAGATCTGCCCCTACTGTCGGCACTCGATTGTACGGACGGATCGCGACCTCCAGAGCCGCGGCAAGGTGGCCGACCTCGTCCCCACCGCGCCGGGCCTGTCGGTGGGCGATCGCGGAACGGTCGAGGGCAACGAGTTCGTCGTCGGCGGTCGCCTACAGCTCGATCACGGCGCCGGCCCTTGGGACGAGTGGTACATCGAGTTCTCCGACAACCGCAGCTGGGCGTGGATGGCCCAGGCACAGGGTCGCTACTACGTGACGTCCGAGGTTCCGGCGCAGGGACTGCCCTCGTATCAGCGCATGGCCCCCGGGCAGAACGGGGTGTTGCCGGGCGCGGGTCCGGTGCCCTTCACCGTGGGCGAGCGTGGAGAGTCCGTTCTCGTCTCGGCCGAAGGCGAGCTGCCTCTACCGACGACGCCGGGCGAACGCGGCTTCTACGTCGACCTCTCCTCTCCGAACGGTGGCTACGCCACGATCGACTACGGCGACGGAAACGAAGCGCCACGCCTCTACGTCGGGCGCTCCGTGCCCGTCGACGCCGTGGTGCTTACGAAGAAGGCCATCGGCCCACGTGCCGAGCAGTCGGTCGACCTGAGCAAGCTCTCCTGCCCATCTTGCGGAGCCCCCGTGCCGCTGGTCGTACCCGAGTCGACGGAGCGCGCGGCCTGCCAGAGCTGCCACTCCGTGCTCGATCTGAACCGCGGCACGCTGAAGGCGCTGGGCTTGCAGCCGGCGCCGCCACGGCAGACGAGCCTGCCCATTGGCAGCAAGGGCACGCTCGACGGCGAGGAGCTCTTGACCATCGGCTACATGATCCGCTCCACGCGCGTCGATGGCGTGCGCTACGACTGGGTCGAGTATCTGCTCCACGGCAAGGGCGGCTACCGCTGGATCGTCGAAGACCAGGGACACTTCACCTTCGTGAAGCCCATCGAACCGGGCGCGGCCTCCGTCGGTGGGCTCTCGGCCAGCTACGGCACGACCCGCTACAAGCTCTTCTCCCAGACCACGGGCGAGGTCGTGTACGTGCTGGGCGAGTTCTACTGGAAGGTGACGATCGGGGAGACCGCGGCGCTGGCCGACTTCATCGCCCCACCGCGCGTCCTGAGCACGGAGCGCACACCCAAGGAGCTGAGCGTCTCCGAGGGCCGCTACGTCACGGGCGCCGAGCTGTTCCAGGCCTTCGGACTCAGCGGCTCGCCGCCCTACCCCGTCGGTGTGGCGGGGTCTCAGCCGAACCCCCACCGCATCGGCCCGACCGCCGCGATCGCCGGCGCGCTCGCGCTGGCCCTGCTGGTGCTCTTCGGGATCTTCCGCCTGAGCCAGACGCCGCAGGTCCTGGTGGACGGCCCCCTGAGCATCCCGGCGGCGCAGGGCGAGCCCACCGCGGACCGCAACACCGCGACCACCACGCCACCCTTCACGATCACCAAGGGCCCCACGACGCTGGCGGTGCAGCTCTCGACCAACAGCGACAACCAATGGATCGGCGTGGGCACTGCGCTGATCGACCAGAACACGAATCAGGTACGCGAGTTCTTCACCGAGGCCGGCTACTACCACGGCAACTCGGGCGGGGAGAGCTGGACTGAAGGCAAGCAATACTCCACGGCCTATATCGGCTCGGTGCCGGCCGGGACCTACGTGATGCGCCTCGATCCTCAGTGGCAGTACTTCCCGCAGCCCGGCGCGAGCATGAGCTCTGGCCTGATGACTCCGACGGCGCGCGTCATCGTGACCGCCGGCAAGCGCAGCTCCATGACGTTCCTGATCGCGCTGTTACTCCTGCTCCTGCCCTTGATCTACGTCGCCGCACGCTACTCCTCCTTCGAGAAGCGCCGAAAGGAGAACTCGACGCTCTAGGCCCTCGCGCCGAGCCTCGGAATCACCCATGCGCCATCTGCTCTACATCGCCTTCGGGTTCGTCATCCTCGGCGGCTACGCGTTCATGAACGCGCGCGGCATCGAGCCATTCGGCGCCTCGACCGATGTCCGGGACATGCCCTCGGGCACGCCAGGACCGGGCGTGGGAACCGGCCGCGGGCCTCGATCGCTCTTCTGGTATGGCGGCTTCCACGGTGGAAAGTAACGAGCCGAGGCGTGTCCTCATCGCCAGCCTGAACCCGGGCAAGGCGGTCGAGCTTGCGACCTTGGCGCGCTCCTGGGGGCTCGCACCCGTGAGCGCCTCGGAGCTCGGCCTGCTCGCGCCGGAGGAGAACGGTGCGACCTTCGTCAGCAACGCCGAGGCAAAGGCGCGCGCCGCCTGTGCGGCCACGGGTCTCCCGGCGTTGGCGGACGATTCGGGGGTGGTGCTGCCGACGCATCCCGAGGCCGCCGGTTTGCACACGGCGCGCTGGGCCAAGGCCAAGGGCGGCTATGGTCCCGCGGTGGCGTCACTCTTCGATGCAGCCACGACGGCGCGAGCGAAGCTCGAAGCCGTCTACATCTGTGCGCTGTGCTACGCGCTGCCCGACGGACGCACGCTCTTCGGCGAAGGTCGCGCGCCCGGCGAGTTGGTCCACCCCGCGCGCGGCGTCGGTCCGGGCATCTGGCCCTTCTTCCTGCCTTCGGGCTCCACGCACAGCCTGGCTCAGCTCGACGAAGAGCAGCTCACGAGTGCGCACCCGCGACGAGAAGCGGGTGAGGCTCTGGAGCATGCGCTCAGGGCCCAGCTCCTCTTGCCCGGATAATCTCGCACGGCTCTCCGCTCGCGCGGACTTCATCGTGCGAGCAAGAGATTCACGTACGTCGACTCCTTGGTCACGTCTCGAACCAGGCAAGCGCTGAGCCAATCGGGCATGGGAGGACTCGAGCTAGGACTCGGCAGCTCCAGCTCGGCGAGGATGAGGTCGCGGTCGAGGAATTCGTCGACCTCCCAGACGAGAGCCTGACGCGCGATGAAGTAGCGACGCTTGTGGACGCGCTTGCCCGAAGTCAGCGGCCACATCTGCTCGAATAGCTCTGCGTCGATCTCCTCTTCGACCTCGACGCGACTCAAGCCTCGACCCAACTTCAGAGTGCGCCGATGAGAGACGCTGCCATCGTGCGCCTCGATCCGGCGCAGCCTCTCGTGGATGCGTTCGCCGGGGATCCAGCCTTGGAGAATCTCGGTCGAGCTCTCGAGGTGAACCTCCGAAGGCAGGCTCCGGAGCAGGTACTTTCTCTCCACCTCCATGTCCGAAGCCGACTCGAGCTCGCTAACGAGCCGCTCCGTCTCGGCGCGTAGCGTGGCGAGGGATCCGCCCTCGCCGAGCCAGCTCTCCATGAACTCGCGCTTCTCGGTGGCGAGCTCCGCCTGCGCCCGCTGCTCCAGCCAAGGCCCCACGTCCGAGCTGGCTCCATCTTGCGTGCGCCGCCTGGCGTGAAGTGAGAAGACATGTCGATCGCGCATCTTCCCGAGCTGGGTCTGGAGTGAGGCCCAGCGCTGCACCGCGCGCTTGGTCTCGGGCGTGAAGCTCACCAGAGGCTCCATCAGATAACGCAACTGCTTCGCGTCGAGGCGCACCCGATGCAGCGCCTCGTCATCCAAAGACGGCCGCTCCAAGCGACACACGAGTCGCGCCATCTGCAAGCGAGTCAGCCCGGCGACGACGCAACCGAAGCTGGGCACGAACTCGCCCGCGCCCCGATCGACCCGCAGCGCAGCCTCGATGCGACGCAGCAGCTTGGGCAACTCCGCGGCGAGCTTCGACGCGGCCCGCTTCGCCTCCTGCCGGCAACGACGGCGATAGCCCGTCAGCTCAGCCTCGAGCGAGTCGGGCGCGTCGGTGCGAAGACGGCGAAGCCAGGCCAGCTCGACCTCCAGATCACGCGCGCGATTGGTCGCCTTCGCCAGACGCCTCAGCCTTTGCCCATGACGCTTCGAAAGCGGCAGCAGCTTCCCGAAGGCGCGCATGGCCGACACCAATCGACGCATCGCCACACGCACGTCGTGGAGCGCCTCTCGATGCTTGCCTTCGTCGAGGGCGCGGAGCGTCGCGCGGGCAACCACGAGGTGCGCCTCCACTACGGACCGGGCGGCTTCATCCGCCTTCACTCGTTCGAGGTCGGTCATCCAGGGCATCGTGAGAGTCTCGTCGTCGCGGGCAGGTGTAGCATAATTCGGCCACTGCTTACTCGATGCATGTGGGGTAAAAAGGACTTGGGGAGTCCAGCGGATGGGAGACGACGGAGACGACGAACGAACCGCGGTGTGCCGCGAGGAGACCGCGGCGAGCGCGAGGCTGCGTCATCTCGAAGCGGAAGAGGCAGTGATGCGGGCCATGGACGGGAGCTCGGAGCCGGAGGCGGCGATCAGATCGGGCCTGCAGGCGCTGCGTGAAGTGCTCGCCGTCGATGGCGTCGCGCTGCATCGCCTGGAGGACCCGGAGTCCGGGCGTGCCCGCGTACACTTCGTCGACACCGTGCCGGAGTGGCCGGCCTACTCGACCGGCGATGTGCTGCAGGTAGAAGAGTCGGTCCTCGACGTGCTCCGGCGTCACCTCGACGATGCAACGAGTCCGCGGCCCGTAGGACTCGACGTCGAGCCCTTGCTGCAGTCGGAGACCATCGCCGCGCTCGGCATCCGCAGCCTGGCGGGTGTGGGTCTGCGACCCGACGACGGACATCTTTGGGTCCTCGCCGCCCACGTTTGCAAGGATGGCCGCGAACTCGGCAAGACGGAAGAAGCCATCCTGCTGGACGTCGGTTCACGGCTGACGACGGCCCTCGACTTGCTGCGCCACTCGCGTGAGTCGGCAGCGCGAGAAGCGCGCTTCCGGGCCATCGCGCAGCATGCGCCCGTGGGCGTCTTCTTGCTCGCAGGCGGGAAGCTCGAATACGCCAATCGAGTCCTCTCGCACATCGTCGGCCACCCGGAGGACGAGCCGCTGTCCACGATCGAAGCGAGCGAAGTGCTGGGCGCGAACGGATGCGAGGGCAACTGCGATCATTGTCTCACGGGTGGTCCCGGTGCCCGCTTCGTCCACCACACGACGGTGGAGCATCCGACCCGCGGCTTGCGCCAGGTCGAGGTGTCGTGTGCACCGATCGAGGAATTCGGCGTGCCCTGCATGGTCGGCACGCTGACGGACGTGACGGAGCGCCTGGCGTCGCGTGAGCAGATGGCCAACGTCGCCAAGATGAGCGCGCTGGCCTCGCTCGTTGGCGGAGTCGCCCACCATTTCAACAACCTGCTCGCGGGCATCCTGGGCAACATCTATGTGATGGAGGACGCGGCCAACCGCGATCCGTGGGAACAGAGTGCGCTTTCGGACATGCGCCACTCGGGGGAACGCGCGGCGGCCTTGGTCAGGCAGCTGATGACCTTCGCGCGCAAAGGTGCGGCGTCGCTCGTCGAGAGTGACCTCGTCGCGTTGATCGACGGCACGGTGGAGACGCTGGAGGTGGCCCTGCCGGCGCCAACGTCGATTCACCTGGAGCTGCCCGAGATGGCCCTGATCGCGCTGGTCGACGCGGGCGCCATCCAAGAGATCGTGCTGAACCTGGTGGACAACGCCAAGCGCGCTCTGTCGAGCTGCACGCATCGACTCATCACAGTGCGGCTCATCACAGTGCGGCTCTCCTACCTCCCGTCGAACGAAGACGAGACCGAACGCGCACCGCGCGGTTGGGCAGAGCTTTCGGTGGTGGATCGCGGAGTCGGCATTCCACCTGAGAATCTGCCACACCTCTTCGAGCCCTTCTTCACCACTCGGGAGGTGGGCAAGGGCATGGGCATGGGTCTGGCCACGGTCTATGGCTCCGTCGGACGCATGGGCGGAGACGTGCGCGTCGAGAGCGAGCTCGGCGAAGGCACGACGGTCACGGTGCGCATCCCTCTGACGAAGCCGACCTTGGCGCTCACGCCCGCCAACGCGTCCGTGCTGCCCGGCGCAGGCGAAGTGCTCTTGGTCGTGGACGACGACGAGACCGTGCGCGTGGTGCTCCATCGCGTACTGAAGCACGTGGGCTACGAGGCACGCGTCTTCGCCACCGCGGCGGAGGCCATCACCGCCTTCGACGCCGAGCCCAACGCCTACGCCGCGCTGCTCAGCGACATGGTCATGCCCGAGATGGGCGGCTGCGCGCTGGCGACCGAGCTGCGGAAGCGTCGACCGGATCTGCCCGTGCTCCTGATGACGGGCTACGATCCAGGGCGACTGGAGGGCGTCGCGCAGATCCCGGGCCCCCTGCCGCGCGTGCTGGAGAAGCCCCTTCGGATCAACCAGCTCAGCCGCGCCGTCGCCAAGCTGATCCGCCAGGGATAGCCGCACGCGCGGCGCGCAGAGCATTGACGTGCGCGGGGGCGACCGTATAGGCATACGCATGCGGCTCGTCGTCCTCTTGCTCGGGAGCGCGTTGCTCATGGCCTGTGATTCCATGACTCCACCACGTCCCGCTTCGGGGCCGTCCACACCGACGCCCACCGCGGCCGCCGCGTCGGATCACGCAGAGCCCAGCCGTGGTGCAGGAGAGGCCCACTCCGGCTTCGCGGGCGATCCGCGACTTCCCGGTGTCGGCGAGCTGGACCCGGCGCTCGAAGCGCGTCTCCGTGGACTGCTCGCTGCGAAGGGGCCGAGCTACCACCCACGCACCGAGCACCTCGAGTCCGACGGCAGCCCGACCTACGTGAACCGGCTGTTCGGAGAGCGCAGCCCCTACCTATTGCAGCACGCGCACAACCCCATGAACTGGTACCCCTGGGGCGACGAGGCCTTCGAGCGCGCGCGCCGCGAGGGCAAGCCCGTGTTCCTATCCATCGGCTACAGCACCTGCCATTGGTGCCACGTGATGGAGCGCGAGTGCTTCGAGGACGTCGAGGTCGCGACCTACATCAACCAGCACTTCATCGCGATCAAGGTCGACCGAGAAGAGCGCCCCGACATCGACGACATCTACATGACGGCCGTGCAGATGATGACCGGGCGCGGCGGCTGGCCGATGACCACTCTGCTCACGGCCGATCGACAGCCCTTCTTCGCTGGCACCTACTTCCCCAAGGCCCAGCTGATGTCGATCCTGCACCAGATCGTGGATCACTACGCGAACAACCGAGAAGCCCTCGTCGCACAGGCACGACAGATCACGCAGCGCCTCACGGCCGCTTCCGCGCCACGACCGCCGGGCGACGTACCGGGTGCCGAAGTCCTCGAGAGCATGGCGCGAAACCTCGCCCAGAACTTCGATCCCGTCTCCGCGGGCATCGGTGGCGCCCCCAAGTTCCCTCAACCCTCGCGGCTGATGTTCCTGCTGCGCTATCAGCGTCGCACGTCGGATCTGGGCGCTCTGCGCATGGTGCGCCAGACGCTGACGAAGATGGCCGATGGCGGCCTCTACGATCAGGTCGGCGGCGGCTTCCATCGCTACTCCACGGATGCGCACTGGCTCGTGCCGCACTTCGAGAAGATGCTCTACGACAACGCGCAACTCGTCGTGGCCTACCTCGAGGGCTACCAGGCCACGGGTGACCCGCGCTTCGCTGCCGTCGCGCGCCAGACCCTCGACTACGTCGCGCGCGAGATGACCTCGCCCGAAGGCGGCTTCTACTCCGCCACGGACGCCGACAGCCCGTCGCCGCATGGCGAAGACGAAGAGGGGCTCTTCTTCACCTGGACGCCCGCGGAGATCGAGTCCGTGGTGGGCGCCGACGACGCGCGCGTCGCCGACGCCTTCTGGAGCGTCACGCCTCGCGGCAACTTCGAGGGTCGCACGATCCTCAACCGTCCACGCACGGACGCAGAGGTCGCCGCCGAGTTGCACTTGAGCACGGACGCACTGGCGGCGAAGGTCGAGACCATCCGCGCGGCGCTCTATGCGGAGCGCAGCCATCGGCGACCCCCACTGCGTGACGAGAAGATCCTCACGGCGTGGAACGGCCTGATGATCTCCGCCTTCGCCCGCGCTGCCTTGGTGCTGAACGAGCCCCGCTACGCCGGCATCGCGCAGAAGGCCGCCGACTTCGTGCATGACCACCTGCGCGACCATTCGGGTGCGCTGATGCGCAGCTACATGGCTGGGTCGGCCGTGCATCGCGCCTACCTCGAGGATCACGCCTTCTTGATCGAGGGCCTGCTCGACCTCTACGAGCTGATGGGTCGGCGAGAGACCATGGCCGAGGCGCTACGGCTGCAGGCCGAGCTCGACGCCCACTACGCGGCCGAGGCGGGCGGCTACTACATGACCCGTGACGATCACGAGGCGCTCCTGATGCGCGACCGGCCGAGCTACGACGGCGCTGTGCCCTCGGGGAACTCCGTCGAGGCGCTGAACCTGCTGCGTATCGCCGAGTTCACGGGTGCTCGGGCACCTCGGCAGAAGGCGGAGCGCATCTTCGCGGCCTTCTCCGCGGAGCTCAGCCACGGCGGCTTGCCGCGCATGCTCGTCGCGCTCGACTTCTACCTCGATCAGGCGCGGGAGATCGTGCTCGTGCGTCCGACGGGGGGGAGCGACGACGCGCTACTCGGGGAGCTCCGTCACACCTTCCTGCCGAATCGCGTACTCGTGCGACTCGAGGCCGGAGCCGTGGCCGAACAAGCGGCGCTCCTCCCCATCATCGAGGGCAAGCAGGCGCTGTCGGGGCAAGCGACCGCCTACGTGTGCGAGCACGGCCATTGCGGGCTGCCCACGTCCGACGCCGCGACCCTTAGACGTCAGCTTCGTGCGGTGCGGCCGCTGCGTGAGGGAGCCGCCCCGGCCGCGCTCAGCGTCCCCGCGGCGCGCTGACGCAAGAACAGGCCAACGCCCTCGATGCTCCTGTCAGTGGCGCTCGGGTACGCGGCGCACGCGGCAGGCCGCGCTGTAGTCCACGCGCTCGCGCAGAGTGTCACCCGCTCGAGTCTCGCTCGCGGCCAGCGTCCCATCCGGTCGCCAGGTGAAGGTGGTCACGACCGGATCCGTGCCCTCGAGGCGATGGACCTGCCGCAGGAGGCGGTGATCCGCGTCGTGCTCGAACTCGACCACGCAGGCCGAGGGCTGACCCGCCTGCACCACGCGCTCGCCCACGCGATCGCCGTTCTCGTCGTAGTGAAAGGTCGAGTAGGTGTGCGCGCCGTGGGGCATGCGCCTGTCTTCCGCGACCACGCGATTGTCGGCGTCGTAGGTCAGCGTCACGGACTCGCGCTCTTCGCCCGCGACCGGCTCGATCTCGCTCCCACCGCTCTGGGCGTAGAGCCTGACGTGTCGCCGACCTTCCGGGTCGTCGAAGCTCTCGCGCACCAGATCGTCCTGCTCGTATTCGAGGGTCCGGACCTGGATCGCGCCGCCCGCGGTGGATTCGACCCGACGCAGCCGGGCGTGGTCGTCGTAGGCGAAGCGAGAGCGCACGTCGACGCTGCCATCGGCGTCCTGATCCAGCTCCTCCACGGCGACCCGTTCGTGCTTGTCGTAGTGGTCGAGGGTGATGGAGTCGACGGTGCCGTCGCCATCGTCATCCGTGCGGATCTCGCACACGGGGGCCTGCCGATAGGCGTGAATGAAGTGCCCCGGCCCGGGATCCGCCGTCGCGCAGCCCGCGACGGGCAGGCTCGAGAGCAGTCCCGCGAGCAGGAGGCCAGCGAGCGTCGAGCGGACAGGAGGGGGGGGGTGAGATGCCATGGGAGGTCGCACGCAGGCGGAGGATCGGGCTTTCGCGGCCGCGTGACAAGCACGGCGCGCCCTGGGCCCGGGCGATGCGCCTACTTCGCGCCCCCGAAGCGGGCGGGCGGCGGACTCAGATCCCGCTCAACAGCGCCACGACCTCGGCGCGGGAGGCCACGCCGAGCTTGCGGTGGATCGACTGCACCTGATTGGCCACCGTGCGCTCGGCTACCTGGCGGCGTCTGGCGATGACCTCGTTGCTCATTCCCCGGAGCATGAGCTGAAGGACATCGCGCTCGGCCTTGGTCAGGCGCTCGAGGTCCGGCCGGCGCTCCGTGCGCACGCTGAGCACCAGCAATTCATCACCGCCGACGTTCAGTCGGCTGAGCCTCACCCCGTCGGCGGGGGTCTCTCGAAAGGGGGGCACAGAGGGAGTTGTAGCCGCAGAGGGCAGGGCGTGCTAACTGCCGCGCCCGCCTATGAACACCATATCCCGCGAAAACCTCCGAAACATCGCGATCATCGCGCATGTCGACCACGGCAAGACGACCCTCGTGGACGCCATGCTGCAACAAACCGGCTCCTTCCGTGAAGGACAGGAGGTCCGCGAGCGGGCCCTCGACTCGAACGATCTCGAGCGGGAGCGCGGGATCACCATCTTCGCCAAGCAGGCCTCGGTCCGCTGGAAGAACCTGAAGATCAACATCATCGACACGCCCGGACACGCGGACTTCGGTGGCGAGGTCGAGCGCACGCTGCGCATGGCCGATGGCGCCATCCTGCTCGTGGACGCGGCCGAGGGCCCCCTGCCCCAGACGCGCTTCGTGCTGGGCAAGGCGATCGAGCTGGGCATGCCCGTGATCGTCGTGATCAACAAGATCGACCGCCAGGATGCGCGGCCGGACGAGGCCTTGGACGAGGTCTTCGGCCTCTTCTGTGACCTCGGTGCCAGCGACGAGCAGACGGACTTCGCCACCCTCTACGCCATCGGCAAGCAGGGCGTGGCGGCCCATTCGCTCACGGATCCGCTCAAGGATCTGACGCCCCTCTTCGAGACCATCGCTGCCAGGGTGCCCGCACCCGAGGCGGAGGAAGACGGCCCGCTGCGCTTCCTGGTGCACGACACGCAGCACGACGAGTACGTCGGCAAGCTCGCGATCGGTCGCGTGTACTCGGGGCGTATCGCCCGCAACCAGAACGTCGCGGTCGTCCACAAGGGCGGCGATCGCCGGGTGAAGGTCGGCGGGCTCTGGGGCTTCGAGCAGATGGAGCGCGTGCGCATCGAGACCGCGGCTGCGGGCGACATCGCGGCCATCTCGGGCTTCGAGGACATCGAGATCGGCGACACGGTCTCGGACATCAACGACATCGGAGCCCTCGACCGCATCCACGTCGAGGAGCCGACGATCCACGCCCGCTTCTTGATCAACGACTCGCCCTTCGCCGGACTCTCGGGGAAGTTCGTGACCTCTCGCCATCTGCGCGAGCGCCTGATGAGCGAGGCCACGCACAACATCGCCCTGCGCGTGGAAGAGACCGAAACGCCCGACGCGTTCGAGGTCTACGGCCGCGGTGAGTTGATGCTGACCATCCTTGCCGAGACCATGCGCCGGGAAGGCTACGAGCTCTCGATGGCGATGCCCGAGGTCGTGACCCGCGAGGTCGACGGCAAGAAGGAGGAGCCCGTCGAGCTGGTCGTGATCGATGTGCCAGACGAGCACGTCGGCAGCGTGACCCAGGCGCTCGGCGAGCGTCGCGGACATATGCTGAAGATGGGCACCTTGGGCGCGAATCGTTCACGCATCGAGTTCCGCGTACCGTCGCGTGGCCTGATCGGCTTCCGCTCCCTCTTCCTGACGCTGACGCGCGGAACCGGGCTCTTGAACGCGGTCCTGGACGGCTGGGAGCCCTATGGCGGACCCAAGCTGCGACGCAAGGGCGGCGCCATCGTCTCGGACCGCAAGGGTCGCACGACGCCCTACGCGCTCTTCAACCTGCAGCCGCGGGGCGTGCTCTTCATCGATCCCGGGACCGAGGTCTACGAGGGCATGATCGTCGGCGAGCACAACCGCATGAACGACATCGACGTCTATGCGTGCCGCGAGAAGAAGCTCACGAACATCCGCTCGGCCGGCAAGGACGACAACGTCGTGCTGACGCCGCCGAAGCTGCAGACCATCGAGTCGGGCCTCGAGTGGATCGACCAGGACGAGCTGGTGGAGATCACGCCGACCTCCATTCGCCTGCGCAAGAAGCTGCTCGAGTGCAATCGCCGCCCGCGCCGCGACGGCCCCAAGACGCCCAAGAAGTAACGAAGGCAGCGCCAGGCTGACTCGGCGAGGCTCCATGAGCTCGGACTCGGGGGGGCCATGCGCGAAGCCGGTAGTTCTGCTACGCATGGGCACTTCGAGGTCCCATGTCACAGAGACTTACTCTTGTTCTGGTCGTGTTCGGCGTAGCCCTTGGCGGCTGTGGCGGCGGCTCCACGCCTGCGGTCGACGCGAGCCATGACGCCTCCGGCGACGGGTCGGCCGACGCCGCGATGGACGGGTCGGCGGACGCTGGCGCGGATGCGACGCTCCCGGATGGCGGCGGGACGGACGGCAGCACGCCGCCCGCGACGACGCTCAGCTACACCCCAGAAAGTTGCGACTACCTGGTCACGACGCCCGACGTGGACGCCACGGCGCGCGGCAGCGACGTGTTCGGCAGCGCGCAGCCCACGCCCGACCACGTGCACATGAGCTGGCCGAGCGCGCCCGAGTCCAGCTTCGCCGTCAACTGGCACACGGACAACGACACCCTCGCGAGCACGCTGCTCTACGGCACGAACCAGGCCGCGGTGGAAGCGGCCGACGCGGCGGACGCGGACGTCACGGCCCAGAACGGCCACTACCTGACGATCCCCCCGGGCGGTCTCGGCGGCGGCGGTCAGACGACCTTCCACGAGGTCCACCTCTGCGGGCTCACACCCGACACGACCTACTACTACAAGGTCGGCGGCCCCGGGCATTGGAGCCAGGTCTTCGACGTCGCGACCGCGCCGACCAAGGGCACGCGCGCGCCCTTCGCCTTCGCCGTCTCGGGCGACTCGCGCAGCAACCAGGAGGACGCCTTGGCCATCGGCGAGCACCACATGCTCGATCACGGCGTGGACTTCCAGGTCTTCACCGGCGACGCGGTCTCGGTCGGCAGCTACCAGCCCGAATGGAACGACTTCTTCTCCGCCACGGACGGCAGCTTCAACGTGCAGGACCTGCTCGCCACGACGCCCATGATGGCGGTGAACGGCAACCACGAGAACCTGGCCACCAACTACTTCGCCCAGTTCGCCTACCCCCAGGACGTGTCCACGGGTGAAGGCGGCCAAGGCGAGGAGTGGTACTCCTTCGACTACGCGAACGCGCACTTCATCATGCTCAACGACACCGTCGTGTCCTCTCGGACCATCGCGGGCAACGAAGCCAACTGGCTGCGCGCCGACCTCGAAGCCGCGAGCACGGATCCCGACATCGACTGGATCTTCGCCAGCCATCATCGGCCCATCTACACCTGCGGATCCTCGCACGCCCCCGCGGGAGACGTGCGCGACGCCTGGCAACCGCTCTTCGACGAGTTCCAGGTCGACGTCGTGCTCACGGGCCACAACCACGTCTACCATCGCAGCCGCCCGGTCCGCGGTCTCTCCGGCACCGAGGGCATCGTCGCGGCCGAGACGGCCGATCACGCCCCCGTCATCAGCGCGGGCTCCCCGAGCGGCACCGTCTATCTGCTGAGCGGAGGCGCCGGCGCGCCGCTCTACAGCACGCGCTCCGATTGTGCGTTCACGGCGACGGCGATGGCGATTCGCACCTACTCGACGATCGAGATCGACGGCACGTCGCTCATGCTCTCGACCTACTCCACCATGAGTGACGCTCTGGTCGACCAAGTCGCCTGGACGAAATGACGCGAGGCCGGGTCCTGCGACGCGGCGCGAGCCTGCAGGGCTCGAAGCGCGCGTCGAGGTCGCGCTGGCGCGTCGGGTCGCTGGTCTCGATGCTCCTGGTGGGGCTGCTCTCGCCCGCGACCGCCTTGGGCCAATCGCCCGAGACCCTGCTGCGGGCGGCCCGTCACGCGGAAGAGCGCGCGGATCCGCAGGGCGCGGCTGAACTCTACGGTCAGCTCGTCGAGCTCGCGCCGGAGAGCCGGCTCGCCCGCGTCGCCGGTCGCCGCTTGACCTGGCTGCGCGCGCGCGCCGGGGACGACGACTACGCGACCCTGACCGCCGTGGAGCGCATGCGTCGACGCAGCGGGGACCTGAACCTCGCCGCCGTGCGTGAGCTCGAGACCACGCTTCACGCGTCCCCCGCGGGCCTGGCGCGACGCGAGGGCTTCGTGCTGGCCGGCGAGTCCTACCTCGCGCTGGGCGAAGGCGCGGGCGCGGATCGCGCCTTCTCGCGTCTGGTGCGAGAGCCCGATCTGTCGCCCGAGCAGCGACACCACGCCATCAGCGGTCGCGCGCGCGCGCTGATGCTGGAGGGAAGCCCGAGCACCGCACTCGATCTTCTGCAGCGGGAGGGCCTCGCCGCGACGGGCCTCGGTCGCCAGGTGGCGCAGGCGCGCAGGACGCAGATCGGCAAGCGCCTGTGCGTGGCGTGGTTGATCCTCTTCCTGCTGTTCGCCGTGGTCATCGGTCGCCGACGCCTGTTCATGGCCGAGACCTGGCGTCGGGCGCTGTCGAAGGGGCGACTGCTCGCGGGGCTGTACGTGGTGCTCGCGCCGATCCTGACCGCGACCCTCTTCGACCGAGCGGCCTTCGACACCTTCAGCTGGCTCGCGCTCGGCTCGGCGCTGGTGCTCGGCCTGACCTCCGCCGCGAGCGTCTGCACGGCGTCGCGCGACCGCAGGCTGCGTGGGCTGCTCGCTGCGGGCGCCGTGATCGCCGAGCTGAGCGTCGCCTACCTCGTGCTGGCCGAGCTAGGCGAGGTCCTCTCCTTCGGCGCGTAGAAAGTCGCGGACGCGCGGACACTCGGGGTCGAGGGCGGCGAAGTCTCCCGACGCGTGGCTCGCGACCACGCGGCAACCTCCACGACAGACGCGCCTGAGTGAGCAGCTCGCGCAGGGCTCGGGCAGCGCCGCGGCGTGCTCGCGATGGGCGTTCAGATACGCGTCCTCGGCCCAGGCATTTCCGTCGAGGCGTCGACCTCCACGGTGGCTGTAGCTGCAGGGCGAGACGCGACCTCGCACGTCGACGGTCATCAGCGAGCGACCCGCCTCGCAGCCCAGCACGCCGAAGCGCGCGAGCGCTTCCTGGCTGAGCCCGGCGCCGGAGAGCAGCGGGAGCATCGCGCAGTTGATGCGAATGAAGAGCTCGCGTGCCTCGACCAGCGCGCTCAAAGCGTCGCCGAGTCCGTCGATCTGCTCAGGGCGTAGGCGCTGGCTCTGCCACATGCCCACCCCGCGTCCGCCGGGGGCCAGCCGCAGCAGCTGCAGCTCCACGGCGCCCGCCTGCTCCGCCGCCTCGGCCACCTGCGCCAGCGCCGGGAAGCTGCGACGCGTCAGCACGAAGTTCACGCCGAAGCGAACACCCGCCGCTCGCAGTCGCGCCATGGCGCGCTCGGCGATGGCCGCGCTCTCCCGCGTTCGCACGGTGGCCACCTGCGCGGCCTGACCGTCCCAGCTCACGTTCACCTGCGCGAACACGCCGAAGCGCTCGACGCTGGCCGGCGTCACGCCCGCGCCGCTGGTGGTGAGCGTGGGTACGAGCCCGAGGTTGCGCGCGTGCTGCGCGAGCTCGAAGACGTCCTCGCGTAGCGAGGCCTCCCCGCCACCGAAGGTGACCGAGAACACGCCCATCTGGGCCAAGCTCTCGAGGCGCTCCCGAAGCTCGCCCAAGCTCGGCTCCTCGCCGTCGGGCGTGGCGTCGGCGTAGCAGCCCGGACAGCCCTGCTCGCAGCGCTCAGTGACCGCGAGGTGCACTTCGGTCGGCGCGCTGAGCGGGTCCACGTCGGCCCCAGCGCTCGGCTCGTCCCACAGGACGCTGCCCTCGACACCCAGGCGGCGCGCGAGCACGCGATCGACGCTCAAGAGCGCGGGAGGTTCACGCAGCCGGAGGATGGCGCCGAAGCGCTCGGCACGCAGACGTCTGGCCGAAGACATGGGTCACCTTACCACGGCGCACCCTCGAGCCATGTCGGCGCATTCATGGCGGAAACGCACTTCCGGTGGCGCCCGCAAACCACTAGGCTTCGTGCTCTCACGAGGAGTCGAATGAAGCACGTCGTCAAGCATTCGCTGGATCGAGCCACCGCGAAGAAGGCCACCCTCGCTGCCTGGAAGTCCTACTCGGAGCGTTTCGCCAAGTACCACCCGACCTCGAATTGGACGAGCGACTCCCACGCCGACGTCGGCTTCACGGTGAAGGGCATCAGCTTGAGCGGCAGGCTCGACCTGGAGCCCCAGGGCATCGGGCTCGAGTTGAACGTGCCCTTCCTGTTCAAGCCCTTCCAGAAGAAGGCGATCGAGGTGATCGAGCGCGAGATCAAGAAGTGGGTGGACAAGGCCGAGGCGGGCGAACTCTGAACGCGAAGCCAGCCCCCGCCGATCCGCCCGGTCGCGGTCGCCCTGTGCTGCGTCGCGTCGCCTGGGCTCTCGCGGCGCTGGCCGCGCTCTATGCCCTGCTCTCGATCCCCGAGGGGCCCGTTCCGACGCCGAGGGGCGCGGACGGAACGCCCTTCCTCTGGTCCGAGCACGGCGGTGAAGTCGGGCTCTTCCATGCCCTCGAGCAGCGCTACCGAAGCACGCGCGCGCGGGGCTGCGGCACGTCACCGATCGAGTCGAATCTGGCCATGGTCGACGGCATGCTCTCGGGGCTCGCGGCCGAACCCGAGGAGGTGCTCCCGAGCGATCCGCGCCTCGCTTCCTTGCGTCGGCGCATGTTCGAGCTGGGCGCTGACGTCGCGGCTTGCCCCGCTCGGGCTCAGGATTTCGTGGAGCGCGCGCGTCGACTGCGCCGCGTGGTGAAGAACCTCTCCACGCGCTGGGACATCAGGAGCCGGCCGGCTCGCGACACGCTCTACGCCTTGCTCTACGGCGCGCGCGCGGCCGTAGAGGAGGTGCTCCTGGCGGCCCCCGAGGGCAGCGTGCCCGAGATCCAACCCGGCACGGATGAACCCTCGGCCGTGCCCTCCGCCCTCGTGCATGGCGTACGTGTTCGCAGCGGCGATCTGCTGCTCTCGCGCGGCGGCGCGCCGACCTCGGCCATGATCGCGCGCGGCAACGACTACCCGGGCAATTTCTCGCACGTGGCCCTGGCTCACGTGGACGCCGCGGGTGTGGTCACGGTGATCGAGTCGCAGATCGAACGCGGCGTCGTGGTCTCGAGCCTCGAGGAGTACCTCGGCGACGAGAAGCTGCGCCTGATGGTGCTGCGCCTGCGCGCGGACTCGCCCGCGCTGATCGCCAATCCCCAGCTTCCCGCCGAGGCGGCCGACGACGCGCTCCGCGCCGCGCGCACGTCGCATATCCCGTACGACTTCCAGTTGGACTACCAGGATCACTCGGCGCAGTTCTGCTCCGAGGTGGCGTCGGCCGCCTACGAGGGCCGCGGCGTCCGCCTGTGGCAGGGCCTGACCAGCACCTCGGAGCCAGGCGCGGCCCGCTGGCTGGCGTCCTTCGGCGTCACCCACTTCGTCACGCATGGGCCGAGCGATCTCGAATACGACCCGCAGCTGCGTGTGGTCGCCGAGTGGCGGTCGCGGGACCAGCTGCTCCGAGACCACATCGACGACGCCATCCTCGACGTCATGCTCGAAGGCGCCGACGCGGGAGAGGACGTAGGCTACGACCGCGCGCGCCTGCCCGTGGCGCGCCTGGCCAAGGGCTGGTCCGCGCTGCTCGTGTGGCTCGGACGCGTGGGGCCCGTGCCCGAAGGCATGAGCGCGACCGTGGCCCTGCGCATCGAGTCTCTGCGCGCGAAGTACGCCGAGGTGCGCGGGCCGTTGCTGGCACGAGTCGCGACCTTCGAACGACGCGAGCATCGCCCTCCACCCTATTGGCGCCTGTTGGAGCTCGCGCGCGACGTGCGCGCCCCCCTTCGCCGCTGACGCCCGGACAGGCGCGCGCGCCGGCCTTGCCGATGGGGCCCGGACGACCGACACTCGCCGCCCTGATGCAACGCCTCCTCTTCGTCTGCCTCGGAGGCGCCTTCGGTACCGGCGCGCGCTATCTGGTCGCGGGCTGGGCCCAGAAGGCGCTCGGCGCCGGTTTCCCCTACGGCACCTTCACCGTGAACCTGCTGGGCTCCTTCCTTCTGGGGCTCTTGATGGTCGTGAGTGTGTCGACGGAGAGCATCTCGCCGACCCTGCGCATCGCGCTCACCACCGGCGCCATGGGTGGCTTCACGACCTACTCGACCTTCAGCTACGAGACGATGCGTTACGCCCAGGAAGGCGCCTACGGCATGGCGGCCTTGAACGTCGGACTCACGGTCACCGTCTGCCTAGTCGCGAGCTTCGCCGGGGTGGCCGTGGGACGCCTGCTCGTGGCAAGCTGAGACATCATGCGTGTACTGACAGGCGAGCAGATCCTGGTGCGGGTCTTTATCGGCGAGTCCGATCGCCACGGCCATCAACCGCTCGCCACCGCCTTGCTCGAGCGCCTGCGCAGGGAAGGCTTCGCCGGCGCGACCGTCTTTCACGGAGTCGCCGGCTTCGGCGCGCACAGCGTGCTCCACACTACCAACGTGCTGCGCCTGTCCGAGGATCTCCCCGTGGTGGTCGAGATCGTGGAGAGCGAGGAGCGCATGGCCGTACTCGAGCCCATCCTCGACGAGATGGTCCACGAAGGGCTCGTGACGATGGAGAAGGTGCGCGTGCTGAAGTACGCGGCGAAGCGCGACTGATGCGGGTGGCTCACCACCTCCACGGCACGGTCTGCGTCGCCCTCACGCTCGCCCTGTGCGCAGGCGCCCAGGCTCAGAGCGCCGGGACTCCTCCGGCGGCAGCCGACGAGCTCGCCGCGCCCACCCCGGACGACGCGCCAGGTGACGCAGGGGCCTCGGGCGACACCGCCACGACCGACGCAGGGGCCTCGGGCGACGCGGATGCGAACGCAGGGGAAACCGGGAGCGCAGCCCTCCAGCTGCAGGGGCCTTCGGGCCCGCCCATCGCGCCGCCGGGCTACGGCAACCCTCAGCCCTACACGAACTACGCCGCGCCCGCCGTGTATGGGCCCGCGACGGCAACGGGTCAGGAGATCCCCCACTACGTGCCCCCGTCCGGCCCCGTGCCGATTCGTCCGCCGCCGCCCGAGACCCTGCGCAACGTGATCACCGTGGATCCCATCGCCGCGATCCAGGGCCTGATCATCCTCACCTACCACCGCGCTCTGGGCGATCGCGTCTCGTTCTACCTCGGGCCCGAGGTGCTCATCCCTGGCGTGATCGTCGATGGCGTGAAGGGCGGCGGGGTGATCCTCGGGCTCGGCATCCACCTGCTGCGGCCCGCGCCCACGGGGCTGTGGTTCGGACCGCGCTTCGAGATCCTCTTCCTCGCCGACGGCATCGATCGCGGCGTGGGCATCCTCGCGGGCGCCATGGCGGGCTACAGCTGGCAGTGGGGCCACTTCACCCTCTCGTTGGGCGCCGGCGCGAGCTACGCCCACTTCGAGATCAACGGCTACTCCGTGCTCGATAGAATCATCCCCATGGGCCGCACCGCCCTGGGTTTCGCCTTCTGAAGGCGAACGGGGCCAGGCTCGAGAGCCGAACGCGGCGCTACGCCAAGACCTCCTCCAGGAACGTGGTCATGCTCTGCCATGAGCGCCGGGCGGCCGGCTCGGAGTAGAGCAGGCCCGAGGTCGGGCTGTTGGCCAGAGGGTTGGTGAAGGCGTGCATGGTGCCGCCGTAGGCGTGGAGCTGCCAATCCGCGCCGACCCGGCTCATCTCGCTGGCGAAGGCCATCGCCGCTTCGGGTGGCACGGAGGGGTCGTCGTAGCCATGGAGCACGAGCACCTTGGCCAGGATCTTCTGGGGCGACAGACCGGCGGGCGAGAGCAGGCCGTGAAAGGAGACCACACCTCGGAGGTCGGCTCCGCTGCGCGCGACATCGAGCGCGCACAGGCCGCCGAAGCAGAAGCCGATCGCGGCCACGCGTGAGGCGTCCACTTCCTCGATCGCACGCGCGGCGGTCAGAGCACTGAGCAGGCGTTGGCGAAGCACGGCGCGATCGGCGATCAGGGGCTTCATCATGGCGCGGTTCTCTTCGGGGTTCGCGCCGACGCGTCCGCCGCCGTAATTGTCGACGGCGAAGCCCGCGTAGCCGAGCCGCGCGAGCGCCTCGGCCTTGTCGCGCTCGAAGTCGGACTGACCGGCCCAGGCGTGGTTGATGAGCACGACGGGAAAGGGGCCGTCCCCAGGTGGCAAGGCGACGTGGCCGAAGCACTCGGTCTGCCCATCTCGGTAGTTCACGCGGCGCGTTCGAATCTCGGTCATGCTCTTCTCCCTGAAATACAGGTCTAGAAGGTCGGTGTGAGGTCTTGATCGACGCCACCGACTCCGGATGCGTTGGCGCCCGTCATCCAAGTGGTGTCGTCGACCAGGACTTTGTATTCGAATCCGCCTGTGACCTCAGCTGCCATGAACACCCAGGTGGACGCGTCCATTCGGAACATCGGCCAGCCTCGCGCCCAATCGAGGGGCAGCGTGTCACCGCGCAGCGCGAGGAAATGCCCAGCGCCTGGATCCACATGCGCGGTGATGCGCGTCCAGCTGAGCGCGCTCCGCGTGGTCGGGGCCAGACGGATCAGGATGCCCGGATGATCCGAGACGGCCGTCGCGGGCGTGTCGAAGACGAGGCGCGTCTCGAGCGCGACGAGGGAGGCGCCGCGATGCAGGAGGATGTGGTCGATGCGCGAGCTCGGCAACGCGTCCCCTTCGTCGACGA